>Ga0209828_1000587_pt1 | contig 34648 bp, 32 predicted proteins | sample MaitaG_FD_187429 | JGI IMG/M metagenome (GOLD analysis project Ga0209828, IMG submission 187429) | Marine algal microbial communities from Maine, USA - Maine_Asex2 metaG (SPAdes) (version 2) | ecosystem: Host-associated > Algae > Red algae > Unclassified | place: Maine, USA | collected 2015-01-05
GCAGCGGTTGGCCGAACTTCGGGCTGCAATGCAGGACCGGATCCTCGTCATCGACGGGGCAATGGGCACAAGTATCCAGCAGTATCGGCTCGACGAAGCCGACTTTCGGGGCGAGCGGTTTGCCGATCACGGGTCGAGCCTCAAGGGAAACAACGACTTTCTTTCGTTGACTCGCCCCGACCTGATTGCGGACATCCATCGCGGCTTCCTCGATGCTGGCGCCGACATCTTGTGCACAAACACGTTCAACGCTACGACGATCTCGCAAGCCGACTACGCAACCGAGCATCTCGCTCGCGAACTCAATGTTGTGTCGGCACAAATTGCTCGACAAGTCGCCGACGAGGTCACCGACCGCGACCCCGCAAAGCCACGCTTTGTTGTTGGGGTACTTGGGCCAACCAACCGCACGGCAAGCATTTCCCCCGACGTAAACGATCCAGCGTTTCGCGACACCACGTTTGATCAGTTGCGCGACGCCTACACCGACGCACTCACCGGCTTGGTCGAAGGTGACGTGGATGCGGTCATGATCGAGACGATCTTCGACACGCTCAATGCCAAGGCGGCTATCTACGCGCTGCTCGCGTTCAAAGACGAACACCCCCAACTTGACCTGCCCATCATGATCTCAGGAACGATCACCGATCTCTCCGGTCGCACCCTGTCGGGTCAAACGGGCGAGGCGTTTTGGAACTCAGTGCGCCACGCTGAGCCACTCGCCGTTGGTCTGAACTGCGCACTCGGCATCGATGAGCTTCAAGGCCATATCACCGAACTCGCACGCGTCGCCGATGTGCCCGTGAGCTGCCACCCAAACGCTGGACTCCCAAACGAGCTCGGTGAGTACGACGAAGCCCCTGAACATATGGCTGAGGTCATCGCCGGACTGGCAGCGGCCGGCACCTTCAACCTCGTTGGTGGCTGCTGCGGCACGACGCCAGAACACATCGCAGCCATCGCACAGGCGGTCAACGGCCTTGCGCCCCGAGTCGTTCCGGAACTGCCGCAGCGCACGGAACTCTCGGGCCTCGAACCCATGTCGATCGACCAAAACTCATTGCTGGTCAATGTTGGTGAACGAACAAACGTCACGGGCTCCGCAAAGTTCGCCAAGTTGATACTGGGCGACGACTACGAGGCTGCGGTCACGGTGGCACGCGACCAGGTCGAGAATGGCGCTCAGATCATCGATGTGAACATGGACGAAGGCATGCTCGATGCCGTCGAAGCGATGACACGCTTCCTCAACCACATCGCGACCGAACCAGACATCAGTCGAGTCCCGGTCATGATTGACTCATCGAAGTGGCACGTGATCGAGGCGGGTCTGAAGTGTGTTCAGGGCAAGTCAGTCGTCAATTCGATCAGTCTCAAAGAAGGCGAAGAGCCGTTCCTAGAGCAAGCACGCGAAGCAAAGCGATATGGCGCCGCCGTCGTTGTGATGGCGTTTGACGAGACTGGCCAAGCAGAGACCCTGGACCACAAGGTCTCGGTCTGCGAACGCGCCTATCAGCTGCTGGTGAACGACGTTGGGTATGCACCCCAGGACATCATCTTTGACCCAAACATCTTTGCGGTTGCTACCGGCATTGAGGAGCACGCCGAATACGGCGTTGCATTTATCGAGGCGACGCGCGAGATCAAAAAGCGCATGCCCGCCGTGCACGTCTCAGGCGGTTTGAGCAACCTGTCCTTCTCTTTCCGGGGCAACAACCCGCTTCGCGAAGCAATGCACACCGTGTTTCTCTTTCATGCGGTCCAAGCTGGGCTCGGCATGGCGATTGTCAACGCTGGTCGTCTGCCGGTGTATGAAAACGTCCCTGCCGATCTTCGTGAGCGGATCGAAGACGTACTGTTCAACCGGCGCGAAGACGCAACCGAACGGCTGATCGACGTCGCGAGCGACGCGCAGAGCCAGGCACAGGCGTCAAAGACCGACATGAGTTGGCGCGAGAAGCCGGTGCACGATCGACTTGTTCATTCGCTGGTCCAGGGCATTGACGAGTTCGTAGTCGAAGATGCCGAGGAGTGCCGCCAACAGTCGAGTCGAGCGCTTGAGGTCATCGAAGGTCCGCTCATGGACGGCATGAATGTCGTTGGTGACCTTTTCGGCGCCGGCAAAATGTTCTTGCCTCAGGTGGTCAAGAGTGCACGCGTCATGAAGAAAGCGGTCGCTCACCTTGAGCCGTACATCCAAGGCGAAGGCGGCGAGGGACACAAGGCGGGCAAGGTCGTGCTGGCAACCGCCAAGGGCGATGTCCACGACATCGGCAAGAACATCGTTGGCGTCGTACTCGCCTGCAACAACTACGACGTGGTCGACCTAGGTGTCATGGTTCCCGCCGCCAAGATTCTTGAGACCGCTCGCGCTGAGAATGCCGACATCATCGGCGTGTCTGGCTTGATTACGCCGAGTCTCGACGAGATGGTGCACGTTGCGTCTGAGATGACGCGTGACGGGTTCTCTATTCCACTTTTAATCGGCGGCGCAACAACCAGTCGAGTGCACACCGCGGTCAAGATCGAGCCGCAGTACGACCATGGGGTGCTCTATGTGACAGACGCATCGCGAGCCGTAGGTGTGGTCACCGAGCTACTCGGTGACCGCTCGGATGACTTCCTGGCCACCACCGCCAAGGAGTACGACACGGTGAGAGTCGCTCGTGAAGCCGGCGCCTCTCGTGTGAAACCTCTCGCCATCGATGCCGCCCGCGCGAATCGTGCACCCGTAGCGTGGCACGAGTTCTCCGCAATCACGCCAACCTTCGAAGGCGTTCGCACGATCGACGACATCACGCTCGACGACCTTCGGCCCTACATCGACTGGACGCCATTTTTCCGGGCATGGGATCTCGCTGGCGGCTATCCAAAGATTCTCGATGACGACGTCGTGGGCGCGGTTGCGCGTGATCTCTTTGCCGACGGTCAAGCCATGTTGAACAAGATTGTCGAGGAGAAATGGTTGACCCCGCGAGCAGTCGTTGGCTTTTGGCCCGCAAACGCACGCGGCGATGACATCGCTGTCTATGCGGATCAAACCCGTACCCACGAACTCACAAGGCTGCACACGCTGCGTCAGCAGGTCCGACACAGCGACTCTCGCCCCAACTGGGCCCTTGCAGATTTCATTGCGCCGGCCACCACTGAAGTAAAAGATCACGTGGGCGCCTTTGTCGTGACAACCGGCGCCGGGGTCCGCGAGCGCGCCGCTGCGTTCGAGGCAGACAGCGACGACTACTCGTCGATCATGCTCAAGGCACTTGCCGATCGGCTCGCCGAAGCCTGCGCCGAGTACCTCCACCATCGAGTGCGCACCGAGCTTTGGGGTTACCAGGGAGACAGCTTCACCAACGAAGAACTCATCAAAGAGCGATATCAAGGCATTCGGCCAGCGCCCGGCTATCCCGCATGTCCCGACCACACCGAGAAAGCAACAATCTTTTCGCTGCTCGGCGCGTCCGAAGCGGTCGGCGTGAACCTCACCGAGTCATATGCCATGGATCCAGCCGCGTCGGTGAGTGGGCTGTACTTTGCTCATCCCGAGAGCCGCTACTTCGGCGTACGTCGTGTTGAGCAGGATCAGCTTCAGGACTACGCCGAGCGCAAGAACATGTCGGTCGACGAAGCCGCCAAGTGGCTTTCTCCCGTGCTCGCTACGTAATCGCTCGTAGTAAGGCGGTAGTGGCTGCGGCAGCGAGAACCGTGACGAACATGGGCATCTTGCGCCAAGCGCAGATGGCAGCGACGACGACCCCGGCAGCGCGAGCGTCGACGATGAGCTCGCCGTCGTCACTCAATGTGGCCAGCGCAACAACAGCGCTGATGATCGCAAGCGGGAGAACATCGAGAACTCGCCGCCATCGGAGTGACAGGCGCTCGGTGTCGACCAACAGTGCGCCAGCGGCCCGCTGAGCGTACACCCCTGCAGCAAGCGCGAATACAACAACCCAGGTCAGCATCAGTCACGACTCCTGAGCGTCACGAGCGCGGCACATGCTGCCACCAGCACCGGCACGCCTCCCGGCGTGATTTCGACAAGCAGGAGGGCTGCGATCGCCGCAAGAAGTGCGATCACAAGCGGATCTCGTGCCCGCAACTGCGGCCATACGATGGCCAACAACGCCGCGGGAAAGACAGCGTCAAGGCCGAGTGCGCCGGGATCGCTCAGACCCGAACCAATGAGCGTGCCAATCAAGCCTCCGATCCACCATGGAACACACAGCCATAAGGAGGCAGCGGTGTACACGCGTTGAGCGTTAGCGTCGCTGCTCTCGCGCATAGCAAGCGCCACGTTTGGGTCGAACGCTGCGTGTGCAGCGACGGCCCGTTTCGTTTTCGATGGCCACAGGCGGGGTGCAATTGCAGCGGCGAAGAGGCCAAACCGTGTCGATACGAGCCACCCGCTGAACAACCCGGCTGCAGACGAGCCGCCCGACGCCGTGACCGCCGCGTACGCGAGCGTCGGTGTTACCGAGTTGACCAAGAAAATGGAACCCACCATGACCCATGGGGCGGTGCCATCGCTCACGTGAAGAACTGCCACGGTCAGTCCGACCGTGAAGTAGGCGAATCCGATCGTGAACGCCTCGCCCGTCGTGAACTGGGTGTTGGTCGGCAGCGCCCAACCACGCATCGTCTCGATCAGCTGTCGCTCCAGTTCTGTGTGCGCGTGCTCATTGGTCAGCGCAGGTTGACGCGCAAACCAGCGACAGCAACTTGATCATCACTCACGTAACAATCGAGTTTGTGGGCGGCGCTAAGCACCGCTTCGCGATCGACGGTTGTCAGATCGATAGCCCCAAGTCCTTCGCCACGCCCATCGGTGTCTTCGACAAAGCGCACCGCCGCGTTGTCAAGCTGCATCGTGGGATTTCCATCGGCGTCGGCTGTCAAATCGATTTCGGCAATCTCGCTCCACCGCTGCGCTAAACGGTCAGGCTCGGGGCTCTGCAGCTCGGCCGCACTAATGCCACTCACGCGATTCGTATTGACAAACGGCTGCCAGTTCTTGCCTGCCGGGTACCACGGACCACCAACGTCGTCGCCCCCCGGCATGGTCATCTGATCCATCTCGAAGAACGAACCACCGGTATCGCCAGGGTGCAGCTGAATGCCATCGTGGCCGTCGTCGGGGTAGCTCAGGTCGAATGCGACCCGCACGCCGAGTTCTGCGACGCGTTGTCGTCGGTGCGCAACGTCATCGACTTGTGTGATGACCATGTAGCCGCCGTCACCTCCGCGGCGTTCGATGTAACGTCCACCCGCGGTGCCCTCGGTGATTGGCGTTACGACCTCGAGCATCTGCGTGCCGACTGGCCACAAGGTGTTCTTCAGCCCGAACTGTTTCACCCCCGCATCGGTGAAACATGGCTCAACGCCGAGCACCCCACCGATCTCGGTGCCGACCTTCTGAAGGTCAGCGGCCACTACCGCAATCTGTCGCAATCGCATCCACATTCCCCTGACCCTAAGTTGATCAATCGCCAGTCACCTAACGCGCACATCCATTTGGGTGTGACTTGCGCCTCTTGCTATCGCTGTCTCAGCTGTGATTCGCTGGTGATGCGGAAAACAACAAAGGCGGAATTGAAATGTGGAAATGAATCATGGCGGCATTTGTCGTCATCATGCTTGCGAGCGCGCTTGTGACACTGCCGGCGTCAGCCGCGCCGAGCCAAGATGATGGACCGGAAGCGCGATGTAATCTTGCGGTGTTCGGTCGGGGATTCGAAGGCTGGATCCCCGCGGGTTGGGTAGTCGTTATCGAGTCTCCCAACGAGACGATTAGCTACCAATGCGACAACGGCTTTTGGCGGGTAACAGGCCGCGATCGTGGCAAACCAAACATTGCATTACATCGAGTCGCTTGGTAGCGCCGCGGGGGGCCGTCTTCGGTCCAGGTATCTGCAGGCGATAGGTTTCGACGGTGTCGAACTACGCGCATCAAGCAAGTGTTGAAGATCCCGAGTCAGTCCCGATCCGTCATGCGGCCACGGTCATGATTGTCGACGAGCGGCCCGAGTTGCAGGTGCTGTTGGTACAGCGCACTTCTCGGGCGGTGTTTGGACCCAGCGCATGGGTGTTCCCGGGTGGTCGAGTCGATCCCAATGACGGGGCTGAGCTCGGCCACGTTGTGCGCGGCCTCAGCGATGCCGACGCATCAGCGATGCTCGATGTTGCGAGCAACGGTCGCGCCTGGTGGGTCGCAGGTCTTCGTGAGACCCTTGAAGAGGCTGGCCTTCTACTCGGCGCGGGTGATGCGGCCCTTGAAGTGATCGAACGGACCCGCGACGCTGTGCACGCCGACGCAGGAGTATTCGTCGATGCGCTCGCGGAGAATGGAATCAGCTTGGATCTTGCTGCGATGTCCGAAGTCGCTCGATTCATCACACCCCTGGGACCTCCGCGCCGCTTTGACACGAGATTCTTTGTGGCCCGCGCTCCAGTTGGACAAATCGCTCGCCACGATGAGGAAGAAGTCGTTGAACATCTCTGGATCGAGCCAGCTAAGGCAATCGAACGTTTCCGAAACGATGAACTGCCCATGATGTCGGTGACTCATCGCATGATCTCTTGTCTGGCCCGCTATACGAACGTCGACGATCTCGTTGCGGCGTCCCAAGAACGTCGGCCAGAACAACGCGTGCGAGTCAATGATCCCGACGGCGCCTATGAAGTCGTCCTGCCAGGCGAGCCCGGCTATGAAACGGCCGAGGTTGAAATCGAACACGGTTGGGTCCGTATTTAGGAGTTGTGGACGCTGTGGACCTTGGTGAACTGGTGGGTCGTGGCCGCACGAGCAATGTGCACGCGTACGGCAGCGACTCAGTCATCAAGGTTCCACATTCTGAGGTGCCGGCGAGTTGGCCTGAGTTTGAATCTCGGTTGACACGCGCCGTTGGAGCGCAAGGCGTGCCCGCCCCCGAGGTTCGCGACGTTGTGAGCGTCGATGGTCGCAACGCGATCGTGTTCGAACGAATCCGTGGGCCGTCGCTCTGGGAGGAGATGCTTGCGTATCCAAACGAGGCTGGTCGGCGTGTTAGAGATTTCGCCGAGATTCATCGAGCGCTCCTAGGCGTTGGTCTTCCCGATGGGATACCTGACCTTGTTGATCGGCTGTCGCGCAAGATCAATGCGGCAACCGCGTTGCCAGAGAAAGATCGAGCTGAAGCTTCGGCGCAAGCAGCGCGATTGCCCCGCGGTGCAGCGCTGTTGCATGGCGACATGCACCCGGGCAATGTTCTGATTGGGCCCGCCGGACCGGTGGTCATTGACTGGTTTGATGCTGCGATCGGTCATCCCATTGCCGACATCATGCGGTCATTGGTGCTCGTCCAGCCATCGCGTTCACCTGAGCTGCGACATCTCCCTGGCGCAACGTCCACACTGCTAGACCCGATTCGCGCGGGTTATGTAGGTGAGTTCGAGGCCGAACTCCAAGCCGAGAGCGCTGATTTGGCAACCTGGCAGGGAGTGCTCGCAGCCGGCAGGTTGGCCGAAGGCGCTGAGGTCGATGAGAGCGGCTTACTCGCGCTGTGGCACGCCCGCAACGTTGGGACCGGCGAGGTCGATCGAGTATTGACCTAGCCAAGCCTGGGGGCGGCTCGTTGAGCCTACCCGAGAATCTCTGTGGTGTGTTCGCCGAGTAGCGGCGCTCGTTTCAGCACCCCGTTTGAACTGTTATGGGTTCGCCACGGGATCCCACTATGCGTACGTACTCCAACCTCGGGATGGTCGAACCGCTCCCAAAAGCTGCGTGCGATGAGTTGCTCGTTCTGCTCGAGCTCTGGACACGACAGCGACGGATATGAGGCAACCCCAATCGCCTGCAGCGCATGGGTGACCTGCCACGCGTCGTACTGCGACGAATACGCCGTGACCAGGTCTTCGAGCTCTGCTTCGTTTGTCTTGCGGAGTGTGGCTGTTCCAAATTTCTCATGGCGTGCTTCGCCGCCCAGTAGGTCAGCAAGCGCTTGCCATTGGATGTTGGACGTGCACGCAATCGACACCCACTGATCATCGCCGGCGCATCGAAACACCCCGTGCGGGGCTTCGGTAAGGCTGCGGCTTCCCATGCGTTCCAAAGGGACTGAAGCGAGCTCGTGCGCCATCCACCCCTCGACGGCGTTGACAGCGGTTGCCTCCCACAGCGATGTGTCGACGCGGGTCGGCTGGCCATCTTGGGCCCGCGTGACAAGCGAGTTCATAACGAAGAACGCCGCAGCGAGGCCTGCGGCGGGATCGCCAAAGGACACGCCCACCTCTTCGGGTTTGCCATCGCGATGGCCGGTGAGTGCCGTAAGTCCCGACAGCGGGGCCGTGGTTGGGCCGTAACCCATGTACTCACGAAGTGGACCGGTGTGGCCGTAGCCGGTCACCGACGCAATGATGACGTCAGGGTTTGCATTGCGCAGCACGTCATCACCCAGACCCAGCCGATCCATAACGCCGGTCGCGTAGTTGTCCATGACAACATCAGCTGACGCCACGAGTTCAAGCACAGTGGCAATGGATTCCGGTTGGCTGAGGTCGAGTTCGATGCTCTTCTTGCCCTGATCCCATTGGTTGAAGTAGCCGCAGGTATTCAGCGTCGGCTCAAGTTCGGGCGGATGGATTGGAAGACGTCGACCCAGGCCAGGGCGCTGCGATGACTCGATTTTGATGACCTCGGCTCCCAGGAACGCGAGATGCATGGTGGCGAAAGGACCAGCCCATACCCACGAGAAGTCGATAACCCGAATTCCCTCAAGGGGGCGCGTGCGCGCCACATCGCGGGCGGCATCGGTATTCAGAGAAACGTTGGAGCCAGTGGTAGTGGTAGTGGGTCGATCAGCAAACGATGCGGTAGGCGAGGAATTCAGCAGCGGAGCTGCCCTGTCGAGTCGCCACGGGTTTGGTGTCAGCACCGCCGGTGACCCCATATGCGTCAGCTGACCGGCCACAGGATGGTGCGCGGTCTGAAAGAACCCGCGAGCCTTGAGGTGGTCTTGTTTGGCGAGATCCGCGGCGGTGAAGACGGGAGCGAAGCAGATGCGACGCTTCTGGCCTTGGTGAAAGAGTTCGTCGACGCCGTACTGACTGGTCCATTCGTCGATGTAGATGGCGAGCAAGTCGCGGTTGGCAGCACGATCCGCAGGCTGGTCGAACACTTCGAGTTGTGCCCACTCGGGGGTCCCCATCATTTCGACGAGCCGTTCCCACTGGTCCTGTTCGACAGTGACAAGGAAAATCAGCCCGTCACGGCAACGAAAGATTCCCCACGGATTGAGTATTCGGCCTTCGGCCCGGCTCGCGACAGCACCCACATAGCTCCACGCGATGAACGACGCTTCGAGCATGCCTGCGACGTGCGCCATGGTCGACATGTCGATGTACTCACCAATGCCGGTTCCACGCGACTTGAAGACAGCGCCCAGCGTCGCGAAGGCGCCCGCCATTCCCGCCTGGCAGCTCGCGGGGTGCCCAAACACGGTCAGGGGTGGTTGGGAGTCATTGCCGGCGTCGCCGGGGATGAGATACCCCCAGCCGCCACCGTGCACGGCGTTGATCTCCTCGGCGAGCCATTCTGCCTGCGGCCCGGTGTGTCCGAATGGCGTGATCGCGCACACCACGAGCGCCGGGTTCTTCTGAAGCAAATCGGGACCGTCGAGTCCACATTCGAGGGCAGCGCTCGCCGACAGGCTATGGATCACAACGTCGGCCTCAGCGACGAGCCGAGCCAGGCGCTCTTGGCCATGGGTCGTGGTCAGGTCGAGGACGATGCTTGCTTTGTTTGTGTTGAGTCCGAGAAACAGCCCGCTCTGTTCCGGGTCATCTTGCGCCGACTCCGGGAACGGGCCGCGTCGACGAGAAGGATCACCATCGGGAGCTTCGACCTTGATGACTTCGGCGCCAAGATCGCCAAGCAATTTGGCTGCATAGGGAGCGGAAACCATCTCGCCGATCTCGAGGACGCGTAGGCCCAACAGGCCAGGTGCAAGCGAAGTCACTATCGGTTAGTCAGTCAGTACCGGCGGGTCATCGACTCCGAGTTCGGCGCATCCTTTTCGATAGTACGCAAGGTTGGATTCGGCGTCGCTCACACTCGTGATCGCGCCGTCTGCATCCATATTCAGATTCGCGCCCCAGATCGCAAACCAAATGTCGGTGACTTCGGAATTCGTCTCGGGTACGTACAGGGTGTGGATCGATCCGGCAGGTTCATAAAGAAACGAACCAGCAGTATTTAAGTATTCAGATTCGCGGTATCCCCACGACCCTTGCAACGTAAATGCATGGACCTGACCGGTGTGCTTGTGCGTCTGCAGTTCGATGCCAGGAGCGAACCTGGTCCGGAGAATCCAGATTCCTTCCTTGACCTTTGCAGTAAAAAGCTTGACCTCAACACCTTCCATGCGGCTGCTGCTGACCCAAGGAAGATCGTCGTCACCCACATGTTCAGCTGTAGGGGCGAGATCGATTGCTGTCGGCATGGTCGTCGCTGCGTTCATCGGCTCTCCGAGTGTTGGGTTCTGATCTCGATCCTAGGGCGGGGAGTTTTTCGGCGGGTAGTCAGCAACTCCGAAGCACGTCACAGACGAGCTCGAACGCGTGGTAGGACCTCGGAGGCGAGGCGATCCAAGTTGGTGGCCATGGCGTCAGGGTCAACACCAGGAGGTAGGCCCGATGATGCGATATCGGTCACGCCGTACTCCTGCACAAACGAAACGATCTCGTTGACGCACTCATCGACTGTCCCCATGAATGATCCCTGAGGAATGCCACCCGGTTCGCGCCAGCCATAGTCGTCGGGGGTGGCTTCCATGAACTTGTTGTAGACGCTCATGCGAAATCGCTCGGCGTCGCGAATCGTTGGCCAATCACGCTCACGATCGTCACTGACATAGAACGAACGAATGATGCCAACCCGGCGGGTGGCTGGATCCACACCCGACTCCTCAACCGCTTGCCGATACGGATCGAGCACCTCGGACCGTTTCCCCTGAGGAAGCAAGTGGGTGCCGAACCGCGCGGCTCGCATCGCCCCTGGCGTGCTCATTGCTGCGATCCACAGCGGTGGACCGCCCGGTTGCACGGGCTTGGGGTGCACATCGACGTTGTCGAGTTGGTAGCGCTTACCTGAGTAACTGAACGGCGCATCACCCCACGCCAAGCGCAAGATGTCGATGCCTTCTTCGGTCATCGATACACGATTCGTGAGCGGTACCCCGAACGCAGCGAACTCCTCGGGCACGTAGCCCATGCCGATACCGAGTTCGATCCGACCATGGCTGATGTGATCCAAGATCGCAAGCTCCTCGGCGAGCCGGACCGGGTGGTACAGCGGAAGCAGCGCAATGTCGGTCGAGATCCGGATCCGCTCCGTGCGAGCGGCGATCGCACCCGCGAGCGGCTGGAACGCAGGGAGGTACCCGTCTTCGAGGAAGTGATGCTCGGTAAACCACACGTGGTCAAAGCCGAGTTGGTCGGCGAGCACCGACTGCTCGATTGTGGCGTCGTAGACATCGGTCATTGTCATTGCGCTGTCTGGCGTTCGCCGACAGTCATACATGACACCAAAGCGGAACTCGGGAGTGCTCGCAGTCATCGTGGTCGCTCAGCTGAACTCGGGGTCTTCCCACCACGGGAAGTAATCAGGAAGATCGCTCGAAGGCGCCAAGCTGTACTCAGGATCGCGTTTTTCCAGGAATGACTCGACGCCCTCTCGGGCATCGGTCGACGCTCCCATGAACTGCACGCCGCGACTGTCGATCTTGTGCGCCTCCATCGGGTGGTCGGCGCCGAGCATGCGCCACAGCATGTGCCGCGTCAGGGTCACCGACACGGCGCTGGTGTTCTTGGCGATCTTGGTTGCGAGTTCTCGTGCGGTAGGTATGAGATCGTCGGGGGCTACGACCGAGCGAACGAGGCCGCCATCGAGAGCTTCAGCGGCGTCGAAGACTTCACCGGTGAAGCACCATTCTGCGGCGCGACTTATGCCGACGACTCGTGGCAAGAAGTACGACGAACATGCCTCGGGCACAATCCCTCGGCGGGCGAATACGAATCCGAACTTTGCCTTGTCGCTTGCGATGCGAATGTCGACCGGCAGCATCGAGGTGATACCGACACCAACAGCTGCGCCATTGAAGGCGGCAATGGTTGGCTTGAGACACTCATAAATACGCAGGCTGACGAGACCGCCACCGTCGCGATGCACGCTGTTCACGATCCCGCCGTCGGCGTTGACGTCGCGATCAAAGGTGCTCCCGCCTCCGCTGAGATCCGCTCCAGCGCAGAAGCCGCGTCCGGCGCCAGTAAAGATGATTACCCGCACTGCATCGTCTGCGTCTGCGTGATCGAGCGCGTCAACTAGCTCGTGACGCATCAGGTTGTTAAACGCGTTCAATTTGTCCGGCCGATTCAACGTGATCGTCAAGATGTTGTCTTCGACGTCGTATAGCAGCGTCTCGTAAGTCGGGTGGTTTGCCTCAGTTGCCATGCCCTGAGCGTGGCCTGCGGGAGGGTCTGGGCCCAAATGCATCGTGCAGCAACGTTGGTTGTGGCAGGCGCGCCGTGGCAGGGTTGCGCTGTGGAATTCGACGACGAGCTCCGGGCAAGGATCAAAGCGAACCTTGCTACGCATAAGGTCAAAGAGCATGAACTCGACGGTCGGCGACATGCTGCGGTCGCCTTGGTGCTCCTCGATAGCGATGCGGAACTGCACGGGGCTGATGACGCCGCTGTGGATCGAATGCAAGACCTCACCATTGCGCCAGGCATCGATCCAGACGAATTGACTGGACGCGTCGACGGCACGGCGGGCGGCGCAGCCTTGCTGTTGACCCGTCGCGGCGCCAACCTGTCGGCGCACGCTCGTCAGTGGGCGTTTCCTGGCGGCCGGATCGACGCCGGTGAGACGCCGCTCGAAGCTGCGTTGCGCGAGATGCAAGAAGAGGTTGGACTGGCTCTCGACGAATCGCACCTGTTGGGTCGCCTCGATGACTATCCGACGCGTTCGGGATACGTGATGTCGTCGTTTGTGTTTTGGGCTGGTTCTACCGACGAGCCCGTGGCGAATCCTGACGAAGTCGCTTCGATCCACCGCATCGGCTTCGATGAGCTAGTACGTGATGATTCTCCCCGCTTTGTTGAGATACCGGAAAGCGATCGCCCGGTGGTTCAAGTGCCGATCGGTGGTGACCTGATCCATGCGCCGACCGGGGCGATTATCTATCAGTTCCGAGCGGTAGGGCTCGAGGGGCGTTCCATTCGGGTCGATGAGCTCGAACAACCCGTGTTCGCGTGGAAGTGACCACGGCCGCGCCTCCAGCGTCATACGCAACAGATCGGCGTTACCAAGCGCTGTTGCTCGGCGTCGTCATGCTGGCAGTTACTGCCTTTGGGTCGCTCATGACCCTGGTGACCGTTGCGCTCGGAGAGATAGGTGATGAGCTTGGTGCGTCGCGAGCCACGATGACCTGGGCGATTACCGGGCTCATGCTGGCCATGGTGGTCGTAACCCCTATGGCCGGAACATTGGGTGATGTGCACGGCCATCGAAAGGTCATGTTGTTCGGACTCATCGGGGGAGCCGTCGCAACGGCGTTGTGCGGTGTGGCCTGGAACGCAGCGTCGCTGATTGGCTTCCGCGTGCTGTTTGGCGTGTTCGCTGCGTGCGTCAATCCAAACGCAATGTCGTTGATGATGCATGCCTTTGGGCCCGAACGCCGAGCGACCGCAGTCGGCTGGTTCCAGTTTGCGGTGACGGGAGCGCCCACGATTGGCCTGGTGATTGGCGGGCCACTGATCGATGCGTTCGGATGGCGTGTTGTCTTCTTCAGTTTCGCTGCCGTAAGTCTGGTTGCCTTCGTGGTAGGTCTGCCGACATTGCGGCCAATCCCGCGCCAAATGGGACGACCACTGGACCTCGTTGGCGCACTCTTGCTCGGCTTTGGTGTGCTTTTAGCGCTGCTGGCGATCACCAGAGTCACCACTGCGATCCGCTCTGACGGGTTGGCTGCTGCACTGACTGACCCTGGCGCTCTGGTCTTCGCCGTGTTGAGCGTGGCGACCATACGCGCCTTTGTCGGTGCTGAGCGACGCGTTGCGTTTCCCATGATCAAGCTGGAGTACTTTGGTCGACGCAATTTCACGCTGCCGCTTCTTTCGTCCGCGGCAGTGCAGTTTGCCTATATGGGTGGATTCGTAATCACACCAGCACTCCTTGAGGATCATTACGGCTGGATGATTGGTTCAATCGCCTTGCTGATGATGCCGAGGCCAGGAGCATTCAGCATTGCGTCGCTCCTTGGCGGCTGGGCACCAGGCCGCGTCGGCTTCCGTCTGCCAATCGTTTTCGGCGCGTTGTTCATGATGGCGTCCATGGTCTTCTTTGCGCTCGCGGCGCCGCTAACGAGCGGTCTTGGTGTCGCTTTCATTGTTATCGGCCTGGTCCTGTCGGGCACGGCGTCGGGCATCTCCCAGCCGGCCATCGCAGCGCTCTCTGTCGCGTCAGTGGACGAAGCGGACATGGGCGTTGCCAACGGCATGAACCAACAAATCACCTGGGTCGGAATTGTCGCCGGCATACAGACAATGAACGTGCTGATCGGGGACAATGCGAGTACGTCGCGCTTTGTTGCGACGTACATGGTCGGTCTCGCAGTGACCGGACTCGCACTGCTCGCTGCGCTTGCGCTACGCAAAGATGACTCGCCGCTGGCGAGCTAGAACAGCGAGTCTTGAATAGCGATCTCGTCTGAGGCAAAGTTGCCTGTCTCGATCTTGATGCCAAAGAGTTCCCCAGGATCGATCGCAAAAACATCGGTCGTGCCCGGGCGTCGAGCGGCGCATACGCGTCCGATTGCGCCAACGATCTCAAGGTCGTGGCTGCCTGAGCGAAGCTTCAGCGGGTACCGCAGCATGTTGTCGAGTACAGGGTCCTCGGCAACGGGATTTCGCCAACGACGATCACTAGCTTCGATTCGGCGATCGTTCATGGTGTCGATCAACGCGACAACGTCCTTCAGATGCCGGTCGAGCCGTTCGTTTAGCTCAGCATCGTCGACCGGTGAGATGAGACCGCTGATCTTGCGGCCCACCCCAACCGCTTGTGGCAGCCCGAGTTCGGCAGTGACGCGGTCTTCGAGATCTCGGACAGCGAATCCGTCGTCGGCTATCGCCGCGAACCGGGCGATCCACGCGCCCTGCTCAGCCAGCCGCGTCTGGACGCGCGTCAGAGTCGAGGTTCCTATTTTGATTGACCCGTCTCGGAAAGCCGCCAAGTAAAGCTGGTTCGGTTGCGCAAGGTGTTCACGAATTGCGGGGTCAATTTCTGATCTGCCGCGGGTGTGCGCATGGTGCAGGTTTGACGCAAACGTCGCTTCGACAATCGTGCAACGCTCACACCGCCGGCTGCTGGCCTGTAGCGGGGTGGAGCAGTCGTGGTACTCGTTGCGGCCCTTGCGAAATGGCACGTGCCCTAGGCACGCTCGCTCGACGTGCTTTCCCAGGCGATAGTTCAGTGCAAGACCAGCCGCTGGCACGAGGTCTGAATGTGAAGCGTCGGAGCAGCGCAGCCGGATGAAGGGGGAGTCATCGCGCCAGTTCATGGCGAGCAGCACGAGACCTTTTGCGGACATCGAAGCACGTTAGTGCCGTTAACAACCATGCAAGTGTTGCAGGTTGCGGCACGAGGTCATTGGCCCGCAGGACTGCGGAGCCGAGTCACGTGCCGCGCTGCTCTGATCGGTAGTGTCGCGAGTATCGAGACCATGAACGTTCCGAACAAGAACCCGCACGCAATCGAGCTACGAGGGGGACCATGACGCAAGATGCCGACGTCCTAATTGTTGGATCGGGCAGTGCTGCACTGTGTGCTGGTATCGCTGCGCTCGAAGCCGGCGCGAGCGTGCTGATGGTAGAAAAGGCCGACGAAGAGATGGCGGGCGGGAACAGCAGGTACACGGCGGGAGCGATGCGTTTCGCGTACGACAATGGCGATGCCCTCATGCCGCTACTGAGCGATCGCAAAGACGCGCGCCTCGCCATGACCGACTTCGGCTCATACACCGTCGATCAGTTCTCGATCGATTTGCACGGCTTTAACGAGGGCCGGGATCTTTCGCAGGAACAGCGAATTCTGGTCGATGAATCGTTGGCGACCATGCAATGGCTTGCGAGCCAAGGAATTCGGTTCGAACCGATCTACGAGCGCCAGTCGTTCGAGAAGGACGGCCGGCACGTGTTCTGGGGAGGTTTAACTCTGGCTGCAGCGGGCGAAGGTCCTGGACTGGTCGATCGCGAGCTCGCTGTGTTTCAAGCGAATGGTGGAGAGATTCGCTACAACGCCGGCGTTACCGATCTGGTCACCACCAGCGGGACGGTCATGGGAGTCTTGCTCGAGAGTGGCACGCAACTGGATGCCCAATCGGTTGTCCTGGCGTGTGGCGGTTTCGAAGCGAACGTGGAGCGGCGGGTCGAGCACTTGGGCCAAGAATGGCGAGACGCCAAAGTGCGGGGCACACCACACAACACCGGCATTGGCCTCGACATGGCGTACGCCCTTGGCGCCGAGGCGTATGGGGTCTATGAGAATTGCCATGCGACACCGATGGATCTACACATGGCTGACTACGGCAACCTGGCGCTGCCCCACATGGAACGCAAGAACTATCGCAAAATTTGCTACTTCTTGGGCGTCATGTTGAATGCCGATGGCCGACGTTTCGTCGACGAGGGGCGAGACTTTCGCAACTATACCTATGCCCAGTTTGGTCGGGCGGTGCTGGAACAGCCGGGTGGTTTCGCCTGGCAGCTGTTCGACAGCAAGGTGTTCGACTTGCTCTACGGCGAGTACCGATTTCACGATGCATCGTTTGTCGAAAGTGACACGTTGGACGGGCTCATCGACCTGCTCGAAGGCGTCGATCAGGAGCAGGCCCGCGCGACGGTTCGCTCGTTCAACGAGGCAGTCGATACCTCGATTGCGTTTGATCCCACGATCCGCGATGGAAAATCGGCTCGTGGCGTGACCCCGCCGCGATCCAATTGGGCGCAGGCATTGGACACGCCGCCCTTCCGAGCGTTCCCCGTTACCGGCGGGATCACTTTTACCTATGGCGGTCTGCGAGTCGACGACAGCGGGGGAGTCCTGCGCAACGATGGCAGTCCTATCGCCGGGTTGTACGCGTGCGGTGAACTCGTCGGTGGGGTTTTCTTTGGCGGCTATCCCGGTGGGTCAGGGCTCACTTCGGGTGCGGTGTTTGGTCGCCGTGCTGGACGTGGCGCAGGAGCCCGAGCGGGCTCAGCGACTGGCGCGAATCTCGCCTGAGCCCCGGGCGATCAGTGAGACCGGAACGATCTCTTGGCGCGCTTTGGTGCGGCCGTCGAGCAATCGGCTGAAGAGCAATGTGCCGGCGCGCCGCCCTAGTTCGTCGGCGTCTTGGGGCACGGTCGTGATTGCTGGGCTAACGATGTCCACGGCATCAATGTGGTCGAACCCAACCAACGCGACCTCGTGCTGCAGCCCGAGCTGGTGCAACGCCCGCACCGCACCAAGGGTCAGTCCGTTTTGTGCTGCGAAGATTGCTGTTGGTCGTTCGTCGACCGGCCGGGCGAAGAGCGCGCGGACGGCATCTGCTGAGTGATCTGGCGTTCGAAGTCCAGTGATGATCGCGGCGGGCTGTGCGCCGGCATCTGCCATGACCGACTCGAATCCGGCCCGGCGCTGAATCACCGAGTGCACGTGCTCACGCGATCCGAGAAACGCAATCTTGCGATGATCGAAGTTGATGAGGTGTTTGGTCCCCAGCTCGGCGCCCCCACGATGATCACTCATGACGACGTCGGCGTCGATTCCAGGGTCTCGGTCGATAAAGACCACGGGTGTGCCCCGACGGATCTCGTCGGTGAGAACGACAGACGGGCTCGTTGTGCTATCGCCAACGGGAATGATCACGAGTCCGTCGACGCGTCGTGCAGTGAATGCGCGTATGAGCTCGTCGTGACGTTCGATCTGCTCGCTGGCCGTGCCACTAAGTATCAGACAGCCGTTGCTCGCGGCGACGGCCTCGAACGCGCTATGTACTGCGGCCATGAACGGGTTTGAGATATCCGCATGGACAACGCCGATTGTGGTTGCGCGTCGAGTGCTGCGGCGAAGGGTTCGTGCGCCATCGTTCGGGCGATAGCCAAGCTCCTCAACGGCGCAGTTGACTCGCTCAATCAGCACTGCAGAAACACCTGGTTCGCCGTTGACCACCCGTGAAACGGTCTTGAAACTGACTTGGGCGAGCGTGGCGACGTCTTTCATTGTCGGGCGGCGTGCGGCATTGCTCACCCATGAGTTGTAGACCTTCTTGACAACGTTGTCAAATGCTCCCAATTTGGTAGAGTCAGGGATCCGACAACGTGGTTGCGTTGCCGCCACAGCCAGTCTCAAGGTTTCGTTCTCGTGATAGATCTATCGCTCCCGGCTCCAAGCCCGGTCGCTGCTGTCGAAGCAGGTGGCACCAAGTTTCGCGCCGCGTTGATCGATGGCAACCTCAACATTCTTGAACAGGTGCGAGTTTCGACCACGATGCCGGGCGAGACGATAGGCGCAATCCTCAATTTCTTCCGCGAGCAGCGTGCTGCTGGTCACGACGTTTCCGCACTCGGCATCGCATCCTTTGGGCCGCTCCATGTCGACAAGGACGCCGCGAGTTATGGATCAATTGCACCGACGCCAAAACCTGGATGGGCGGGCACCCCACTGCTCAACCTGCTGCAAGAAGAACTGCAAGTGCCAGCTGAAATCCAGACCGACGTGGAAGCCGCAGCTGTAGCCGAACATCGCGCTGGTGCCGGTCGAGGCTTCGATTCGATTGTGTACGTCACCGTTGGAACCGGCATTGGTGCCGGGGTACTCGTGGACGGACGTCCATTCCGTGGTCGAGACCACGTTGAGCTTGGCCATATGCCAGTCAAGCGAGTCGAAGGCGATACCTTTTCAGGCATCTGCCCGTTCCACGGCGACTGTCTTGAGGGCATGGCCAGTGGCCCCGCCGTTGAACAACGCTGGGGATCTTCCCCATCGACACTCGACGGCCGCGACGAGGTATGGAATCTCGAAGCCGATTACCTTGGGCAACTCGCCAGGGTGCTCACCTACAGCTTCTCGCCCGACCGAATCTTGTTCAGCGGCGGCGTCGGAGCTCGCAAGGCCCTTGCTCCCCGAATCGCAACCGCGACAATCCGCCACCTTGGTGGCTACTCGGTTAGCCACGCCAACAACGACGACCTTGTCGCCACCGCATCGCTCGGCAATGACGCCGGCCTCATCGGCGCCGCACTTCTTGCGCACAGCGTGCTCGACCTCTAGTTCCAACCTCGACTACCCCAACCCGACTCCCACCTACCCCCACAACGAAATAGCAATCTGTCGCCAAAGGCGCCGGCGGACCCAATTCATCACTAGGAGAAATCGATGACGATCCGCGTAGCAATCAACGGTTTTGGCCGCATCGGCCGGAACTTCGCACGAGCCGTTCATGCCAACTCGAAGCTTGAACTGGTCGCAGCGAACGACCTGGGCGACATCGCCACGCTGGCGCACCTTCTGAAGCACGATTCGGTGCATGGGCGAGCACCCTTTTCGGTTTCACACGACGATAAAGGCATTGCGATCGACGGAACGTGCATGGCCATGTTCAACGAACGCGACCCCGAAAACTTGCCTTGGGCCTCGCTTGGCATCGATGTGGTCATTGAGTCAACCGGCTTTTTCACCAAGCGTGAGGGTGCTGCAAAGCACCTGACAGCTGGCGCAAAGCGCGTAATCATTTCTGCGCCCTCAGGCGACTGTGATGCCACCTACGTCATGGGCGTGAACGACAACGACTACGACGCAGCGACCGACACGGTCATATCGAATGCGTCATGCACAACCAATTGTTTGGCGCCGATGATCAAGGTGCTCGATGACGCGTTCGGAGTGGAAAAGGGACTGATCACGACGGTGCATGCGTACACCGGCGATCAGTCCATCGTCGATGGCCCTCATCGCGACCTTCGCCGGGCGCGAGCTGCCGCGGTCAACGTGGTGCCAACGACAACCGGTGCTGCACGAGCAACAGGACTGGTGCTGCCAGACATGATCGGAAAACTCGACGGAATGGCCATGCGCGTGCCGATCCCAAACGGGTCAATCACTGACTTCGTTGGCAACCTGCACGCCGAGCCATCGACTGAAGAAGTCAACGAGGCCTTTCGAGCCGCAGCTACAACGGGATTACTTGCCAGCGTCTTGGATTACAGCGAAGAGCCGTTGGTTTCATCTGACATCGTTGGATCACCAGCATCGTGCACCTTTGATTCAGGGCTTACCATGGCCCTTGGCAACATGGTGAAAATCGCCGGTTGGTATGACAATGAGTGGGGCTATTCGAACCGCCTTGTCGACCTCGCCGAACTGATCGGAGCTTCATCGTCGTGAATTCTCGGCCTATGCGAATTGGTGTATTGACAGGCGGCGGCGACTGCCCTGGTCTTAATGCAGTCATTCGCGCGGTCGTGCGACAGGAAATACGAGGCTTCGGCGGCGAAGTGTTCGGGTTCTACGACGGTTGGCGTGGCGTGGTGGAAAACGACGGCGAGTGGCTTGATGTTCCGCGACTGCGCGGCACGCTGCCGCGGGGCGGAACAATCCTTGGTACCTCCCGACTCACGCCGTACATGCTCGAAGCCGGGTCGGAACGAGTCAGCGCAACCATGGCTGAGCGAAAACTCGACGGATTGATTGTCATTGGCGGCGAAGGCACACTCGCGTGTGCCTCGCGGGTACATGACGAACGGCTTGCTCGGGTCATCGGGGTGCCAAAGACGATTGACAACGATATTCATGGCACCGAGCGAACGTTCGGCTTCGATACCGCGGTATCGATCGCCACCGATGCCATTGATCGTCTCCACACCACAGCCGAGTCACATGACCGCATCATGGTTGTCGAAGTCATGGGACGACATGTCGGGCATATCGCAACGTGGGCTGGTCTCGCTGGTGGCGCAACCGTGACCCTCATCCCCGAAGAGCCGTTCGATATCAATGAGGTCTGCAGCCGACTGACTCGCCGACACGAACGTGGCAAGTATGCGTCAATTGTGGTGGTGGCAGAAGGAGCGTTGCCCAAGAAGGGAACGCTTGAGATGCGCGAACCTGAAGTCGATCAATTCGGGCACCAGCGTCTTGGCGGAATTGGTGCAGTGGTAGCAACGGAGATCGAGCAGCGCACTGGATTTGAAACTCGCGTCACTGTGCTCGGCCACGTGCAACGCGGCGGCACTCCCACCCCGTTTGACCGGGTGTTGTGCTCGCGGTTCGGCGTAGCTGCGGTCGACGCAGCACACGATGGCGAATTTGGGACGATGGTCGCCCTGAACGCCAACAAGATTTCGCGCATGCCACTGTCCGAGATGGTTGGACAGCTGAAGTATGTGCCTGAAGACCTCTGGCGAACAGCAAGTGTCTTCTTCGCATGAAAACAAATCTCTTCCTATCTATTGAATCTTCCGACGTCGACCAGGGCAGGCATCTTCGCCCGCTTTGTGTGACTGTCGACATACACCGTGAGGCGTCCACTACATGAACCGCAAAACCAAAATAGTTGCAACGATTGGCCCAGCGTCTGACGATCCCGAAACGCTTGCTGGCCTGATTGAAGCGGGCGTCAACGTATTTCGCCTCGGCACGGCTCACGACTCGATCGAGCGCGTGCTTGAGCGAATAGCGACCATAAAGGAAGTCATTGCTCAGCAAGACACTGCGGTCGGTATTCTCGTAGACCTCGCGGGCCCCAAGGTGCGCGCTGCGTTCGGCGACGAGCCTGTTCAACTTGTTGCTGGCACCGAAGTCCGAATTCAATCTGGCGAAGCGCAGAGCACCTCGACCGAGATCTTCGTGAACGTCGACAACATCGCTCGCAACCTGGTTATCGGCGATCGGTTGCATATGGGTGATGGCTCTGCCTCGCTCGTGGTCACCAATGTGACGGCCGATGTCGCTCATGCTGAGGTCGAACGAGCCGGAGCTATGCGTGGCCGTCCTGGTGTGCATATTCCGTCGAGTCGACTCACCCAGTCGTCGCCGACGCCCGAGGACATCAAGTATTTCGACGCGGTCTACGAGGCAGGCGTTGACATGGTCGCTGTCTCATTCGTGAAGACGGGTCGCGACATGCGAGCACTCGGCGGCGAGGCGGCGCCCCGCGGCCCACTACTCGTCGCTAAGATCGAGACTCAGGCAGCAGTCGACAATCTTGAGTCGATCCTGGAGCACAGCGACGCAGTCATGGTCGCTCGTGGCGACCTTGGACTTGAGTGCTCATTGGCAGGCCTTCCTGCGCTTCAGAAAAAGATCATTGCTGCTGCGGTCGTGGCTGGCAAACCAGCGATCACGGCAACCCAGATGCTCGAATCCATGACAGAGATGGCACAGCCGACACGTGCTGAGGTAACCGATGTTGCCAATGCGGTCTTCGACGGAACATCAGCAGTGATGCTTTCAGGTGAGACTGCGGTAGGCCACGATCCGGTGCTCGTTGTGCAGACGATGGCTGAGATTCTCGAAGAGGCCGACGCCAACTTCGAGCACGAGGCATGGTCGCAACGTGTCGAGAGCAATACCCCATCGTTCGCGCATGGCGAGACGGACATTCGCAAGGTCGCATTTGCAATGCGCACCGCAGCTCACCGAGCAGCGAGTGCGCTGAAGAGCCAGAACATCGTTACGGTCACCGGAACCGGTGCAACCTCTCGAGCTATCTCCAGATTCCGTCCCCGAGCGCAAATTTTGGCGGTGACCCCCGACCCTAGAGTCGCCAATCAGTTGGCGCTTTCGTGGGGTGTACTACCCACCCTGGGAACGGCCGAAGGCCAAGGTACCGAACGTGTCTTGAATGTTCTCGAGAATCTGCGAGATCAAGGCTTGTTAGTCCCGGGCGAGCTCGTGCCAGTAGTGACCGGGGCCAGCAATTCGGCACTCGTTAGCAACGTGATTCGAATCGAAAACGTTCCGGGCTAAACCCGCCGCGATGGCGGCTGAGTGATGAACGGGTACGGTTTGGCCGTGATCCGTATGCCCCATAGCTTGCCAGGCTTTCTAGCCACAGCACTGGCTGCGCTCTTGCTTTTGGTCAGCTGCGCATCGAGCAGCGACGGCTCGCAGATCACCGCAAGCGCCGATGGGCCCATTGCGACAACGCCACCGCTCGCGATTCCTCCGTCGGACCTGGGCGCTGTGCCAACAAGCCCAACGACTGCGGCACTCGCGCTGCCGGAGCCAACGCCGGTTGTGCTTCCAACGGCTACGGCTGAAGCAGCGACCGAGGTACCTGCAACGGCTGTTCCTACAGTCGCGCCGACGCCCGACGCGACTGCAGCAGCCACTGCCGCCCCAGCGGCTGCAACCGCAGTTCCCGCCACGGTGCCTGCGCCGGCAACTACGGAGCCAGCAACCACCGAACCCGCAACTACGGAACCAGCAACGGCCGAAGCCGACGCTGCTGAGGCCGAATCAGCTGACACTGAACCAGCCCAACCAACGGCCACGGCAGTACCTGCTGCGCCCGCACCAGCGGCGAGCGGCGGTGGCGTTGCACTTGGTGACTTCGAAGTCGTCAATCTTCTCACCAGAGCCAATCAGAACATTGCAGAACTCGCTCCATCAGGTCCAACGATGTTGTGGTTCTGGGCGCCGCATTGAAGTACCTGCAACATCGAGGCTCCCTCGGTTGTGCAGTTGGCACAAAACAATCCAAACGTCACGGTTGTCGGTATTGGCGCAGGCACAGCTGCAAATGGCGACTCACTTGACGGCGCCTATCAATTTGTCGATCACCATGGTGCGAACCTTTCGAACATGTCGATGATCTATGACGTCAGCTTCCGGGCATGGCGCAACTTTGGCGTGACCACGCAGCCATGGGTCGTCCTCTTCGACGCCAGCGGTAACCAGATCTATAATCAGCCCGGACGCATTGACTTTGCTTCAGTTGTGGCGGCGCTCGGAGGAACATAGATGGTTGATGACCCTGACCGGCTGATTACCGAGGCAATCGGGAACATCCTTGTTATGACCATGGTGCGTCACGCAAAGCGCAACGCAATCGATGGACAAATGACACAGGCAATCGATGCCGCTCTAAATCGGCTCGATGACGATCCCGAACTCTGGGTCGGCGTTCTAACCGGTGGCCCAGACATGTTTTGTGCCGGCACCGACATGGCAGCGACAAGCGGCACACCCACCGAACGAGGCGGCGTCTACGGAATCGTCGGGCGAAACCGAGCGAAGCCACTGATTGCGGCGGTCGAGGGTATTGCGTTCGGTGGCGGATTCGAAGTCGTCATGGCGTGCGATCTCGTTGTTGCCGCCAGCAACGCCCGGTTCGCGCTGCCCGAAGTTAAGCGCGGCCTTGTCGCATCAAGTGGCGCACTCTTTCGGGCGAGTCGCGTGTTGCCTCTAAACGTCGCGAAGTATCTGCTCGCCACCGGCGCAGAAATGTCGCCCGAAGACGGCCACCGGCTCGGCATGGTGAACCAGGTCTGCGCTCCTGGTGAAGCGCTGAACGAATCCCTGGCGCTTGCCGGGTCTATCTGCGAGAACTCGCCCGTGGCGGTGCAGGCTGCGCTGCAAGCGGTCGACCAGGTCGTCGCCGTTGACGACGACCGCGCCTGGCAGATTACTAACGAGTTCCGTCGCCTCGTTGGCGAATCAGAAGACTCGAAAGAAGGCGTCGCCGCATTCTTTGAAAAGCGCGCCCCCAACTGGAAGGGTCGCTAAGCGACAGCTCCCTGACAGATCGAGCGCACAAGCCCTGCGACCAAGGTTGCTCGTTCAGCCATTGCATCGACCACAAGATATTCGTGATCGGCATGGGCGCCACCACCGACAGCGCCAAGGCCATCGAGCGTTGGTATCCCGATCGCAGCGGTGAAGTTCCCGTCGCTGCCGCCGCCTACCGACATGCCTTCGATCGTGGGTAGCACCGCTTTGGCGAGCGCAAAGAGCGATGCTGAAGCCGACTCGGGCATCGGCGGGCGGTTCACGCCACCAGACACGGTGATTGCAGCGCCGTCGAGATGTGGCGCGAGCGTTTGGAACGCCGATTCGATTCGCTCTTTCTCGTCGGTTGACTCAACACGTACATCGACAATGATTGTTGCCTCCGCTGGCACCACGTTGTCTGTCGTGCCAGCTGACGCAACCGTCGGCGTCACGGTCGTGCCAACTTCGGGCTTGCCGATCTGTGCGATCTCTAAAACCTGATGTGAGGCTTCGACAAGAGCATTGATGCCAGCCTCGGGCTCTAGTCCGGCGTGTGAGGCACGGCCGGTAATGTCAACATGGAAGGTGCCACAGCCTTTGCGGCCGGTCTTGATTGCCCCGCCGTCGGCAGCGCCTTCGAGGACCAGTACCGCACCACAGGCGCGTGCCCGCTCTTCGATGAGCGCTCGAGACGACCGTGAACCGACTTCTTCATCGGCGCTCATCAAGATCTCAACGCCGGAACAGTCATCGAGCGATGCCAATCCGTGCACGGCTTGAACAAGACCGCCAAGCATGTCGAACACGCCGGGACCGTTGACATGGCCGTTCTCGACTTGGAATGGGCGGCGTGCGAGCGTGCCGAGCGGGAACACCGTGTCGTGGTGACCGAGAATGAGGACTTTGGGGTCGCCGCCGCCGGACCAATGCACGTGCGGCCCTGCTTCACTGGCTACAAGGTCTGCCTTGCCGCCGAGTCGCGCTTCAATGATTGCGGCGACGGCTTTGGCTGACACGTCAAGAGCTTCCAGGTCACGCGATGGCGACTCAATCTCAACCAGCGTTTTGAGATCGTCGAGCATTGCATCGACGGTCACGGCGGTGGACACATGCATGGCAGTCATGCACTCATCGTACTTTGGTTCGTGGGTGTTACGCAGGCTCGCAGCGGCGGAGTTTGTCGTCTGCGTCAGCGTCGCTTACGCAATCATCTGTGCCGTTGCCACCGATGAGCACGTTGGTGCCAGGGCCGCCCAAGAGTTTGTCGTCACCGTTGTTGCCCTTGACGAGATCGTCGCCGTCGCCACCGATCACAAGGTCGTTGTCGGCGCCACCGCGTACTTCATCGTCGTCAGGCCCGCCATGCACTTCGTCGACGCCTCGGCCTCCGTGTACGAGGTCTTGGCCTGCGTTGCCGCGAACTTCGTCGTCGCCGGCAGCGCCGCGAAGGTCATCATCGCCACCGTCGCCGGTGATGATGTCGTTGTTGTTGCCGCCACTGATCGTGTCGTTGCCGTCGCCGCCGGCAACGATGTCGTTGCCACCGCCGGACCAGATCGCATCGTTGCCAGCGCCGCCATAGATGGTGTCGGCACCGCCGCCGCCGCAAATCGTGTCGTTGCCCTCTCGGCCATCGATGACATCATCGAAGAACGTTCCCATGATGACATCGTCGCCCGTGGTGCCAGTGCCGTCAGCACCGGTTCGCATGTCGATGGTGACGAGCTTGCCGCGGCACATTGCATTGGTTGGTTCTGGCGTCGGTGTGGGTGTTGGAACATCAATTCCGTTGATTGTCACCGAACCATCAACGGTGGTGGTCGGCCGCGAAGCGTTCACGCCAGCCTGGGTGTCAGAAAGACGAAGAGCGATAGCGCCTCCGTCGCCGATGACCCGAAAAGTGATCGCCATGATGTCGGTCTTGGAAGTCAGGAAGGGCCCGCCGATGCTGCTGATAAGGAAAGCGCCAGCAATGAAGTCGGTGGGAGCCAGCGGGCCGCACACACTGGACCCTGCAGCGATTGATCCACAAAGAGGAGTATTAACAGTGCCAATATTCGGATCGGTGTGCAGCACCGGCTCGATCATCGTGTTGTCGTAGCCCAATCGAAACTCCATGCCAGCGACGTCAACCTCGACCGGGTCGATCGTGACGACGACGTCGAATTCTTGGCCCGGTTCGACGACGTAGTCGCCCACGGTGAACTCGGTATTAGGGCCTGCGGCCGCCTGTGCGGTCGCATCGGACGGCGAAAAGACTGTTGTCGTTAACGCCATGGTCACGGCGAGCAGAATGCCCAATGGAAGCAGCACCCGAGTTGGCGTGCGCTTGGTCTGCTTGAGTGCGAGATCAGTCATTCTGGTCCTTCTTGCCTAACACCGAGGTGCCTGTCGATACGGCTGGCGAAATCCTAGTTTGGCCGAGTCATGATGATCGGGCAAGCCTTCTCTAGCGTACGGGCAGATCTGCATACACGCTTCTAGGTCAAACTACCTACGTTGGGTCAAACGGGTTATGGACTGTCTATGGAACGCCAAAGACCGTCTCACAGGTGCCGTCATGGGTGTCGGCGATCGACTCTTGATTCCCGGTGCATGTATCGGTCCCAGCACCGCCAGACAGAGCGTCGTCGCCCTTGCCTCCCTTGACATCGTCGTTGCCGCCATTGCCGAATAACGTGTCGATGCTGTTGCCACCTTTGATGACATCGTTGCCGTCGCCGCCGGAAATGATGTCTTGACCCTTGTCGCCGCTCAAGTCGTCATCGCCTGCGTCGCCGCTGATGTTGTCGTCGCCAGCCAAACCGAGCACCCGATCGTTGCCGTCGCCGGCGGTGATGATGTCGGGACCGAAGCCACCAAAGATGGTGTCGTTACCAGCGCCGCCAATGATCGTGTCTGCGCCACCAAAGCCGCCCATGACGTCGTTGCCGCTTCCGCCATTGATCGTGTCACCGTCGATGCCTCCATACAGGAAGTCGTTTCCAGCGTTGCCATTGATGACGTCGACACCTTGCTGACCGCGGATGCGGTCGTTGCCGCCATTGCCGGTCATGGTGTCGTTTCCAGCGCCGCCAAAGAGGAAGTCCTTGCCGTTGCCACCAAAGATGGTGTCGTTGCCATCGTCACCGAAGATGCGGTCGTCGCCGCCTTCGCCACAGATTGTGTCGTTGCCGGCGCCGGCGTTGATCACGTCATCGCCAGCGGTGCCAAGAATGACATCGGCTCCACCCGTACCGGTTCCGGCTGCGCCCGCTTGCATGTTGATGGTCACCGGCAAGCCTTGACACATCGCGACAGGCGCTTTGATCTGGCTGTACTTTGCAGCAAACAGTGTGCCTGTGCTTGTCGATGTGACTGGTGTCGAGCCGAACGAAGCGGTGCCGTCCAGACTGCCCACAACAACGACGTTGTCGCTCGGGTCTACGGCCAGGTTGAAGGGCGCTGCCTGACCAGCACCGGCGATGGATGTTGCTGCGACAAGAACACCGTTAGCGTCGTACTTAACCAGATACCCGTTCGTGGCCGTGCCAGCATCAAGAGTTGTTGACCCGAGGTCGATCGTGTTGATGAACGTAGTGGCGGTGTAGACGTTGCCAGTGCTGTCGACGTCGATTGCTCGGTTGAGCTCCAACGCTGCATTGCCGATAGACGCGGCCCAAGCCACGGAGCCCGAGCTGTCGATCTTGGCGATGAACGAGTCATAGTCACCGTTCGATACCAGGTTGTTTGGGCCAGTTGCGAGGGTGTCCGTGAATGCGCCGACGACATAGACGGCGCTGCCGTCGGTCGTCAGCTGTATTGCGTCAGCCTCACCGGTCGCACCGAGCGTCAAGGCCCAGGTGACATTTCCGGCAGGGTCCAACTTGGCAACGAACGCGTCGCGTGTTGCTGACGTAGACAACGAGTTCGAGCCAATGGTGATGGTTCCGCTGAATCCCCCGGCGAGGTAGACGTTCCCTACTGCATCAGCGCTTGAGGCGCCACTGAAGTCGTTGGTTGGACTACCGGCAGAGCTGGCCCACAGCAGCGTGCCCGCGGGGTCGTACTTAGCGATGAAGAGGTCGCGGCCACCGTTCGAGGTCAGGGTTGTCGAGCCAACGGTCATCGTGTTTTCGAATGCACCAGAGAGGTATGTGTTGCCGGCTCCGTCGATGGACGCTGAGCCGAAGTCCGAGGCGGAACCGCCCACGGAACGAGCCCAGAGTGCTGTGCCGTTCGTGTCGTACTTTGCGACGAACACATCACTCCCGCCATTCGAGGTCAGCGTCGTCGAACCAAAGGTTGCGGTAGCCGAGAATCGACCGCTGACGTAAAGGTTGCCATTGCCCTGGACATCGGCGATCAGAGCGAAGTCCTCATCCGGCCCGTCGGCCGACTTTGCCCATACGACGCTTCCGTTTGTGTCGAGCTTGATCAGGAAGATGTCGTTCAGGTCGGTTGCCGTCATCGTGGTTGAACCAATAGTGATGGTGCCCTCGTAGTAGCCCACGACGTACGCATTGCCTGCGCTATCGAAGTCAATACCAGCGGCACCCGCTTCGCCTGAACCAACATTTGTTGTGACCCAGTCGACAATGTCGTTGGCCCCGGCAGGCGCCGCTGATGCGGCTTGGCCCGTTGTCGCCATCACCGAGCAGATCATCACAAAACATGCAGCAAACGCCGTTATCAATTTCATGCTGAGAGTCTTACACGCCTGCTCGCTCTGATCTCAGCTCGCACGTCGATCTCAGCTCGCACGTCGATCTCAGCTCGCACGTCGATCTCAGCTCGCACGTCGATCTCAGCTCGCACGTCGTTGGAGCTCGGCTGCGAAGGCGTGGTTCCAGGTGCTTGTCTTTGGCCAAAGTGCCTGAGCCTCCGTCGTAGCGTCGTCGAAGCTGAGACCGAGTTCTGCAATCAGGTGGGCTCGCAACACCAACCCTGTTCTCGATGCACCGTGATGGCAGTGCACCAGCACCGGGCGAGCGGCTGCAACGAACGCATTGATGGTTGCAAGGATGTCGTCGACTACCGCACCGAGCAAAGGGTTGGCCGCTCGACCACTGGCATCAAGCAGGGCAAACTCCCGCCTCAGTTTGTGGTTGTCGAACGCGCCGGTCGTTGGGCATAGCGATATGACTGCTCCCTGTGGGTGTTGTGCAAGAAAGCGCGGTACCGCGTGCAGGTTCGACAACCATAGGCCGGGTGCTACTTCGCGTGGGCCGAGCGAACGCCTTGGTTCGGGCGGGACAGGTGCATCGAATCCGGTAAGTCGTTCGGCGAGGCGTCGTAGCTGACGAAGGCCGTAGGTTCGCCCCGCCACAGGTCCGTGTACGTTCGTCGCCCACGTCGCTGGAATTGATGCAGGTCCCCATTTACTCCCAGCGATCGATGCCGTCAGCGCCAGGTGTTCGGGCGAATGTTCTGCGACCGGGGTTACGGCTTCGGTAAACGATGAGGTTGACGCAATCGCATCGAACGCTGTTTTGGTCGCCTCGCATGTGGCAGTCGGTGCATCGATATCGAGTTCACCAGCTAGCGCATCGCGAAGCAGTCGGCAGACGAGCACCGCGCTGGGATCTGCGAGTAGCGGTGCAGGAGTGTCAGAGCTGGCGAGTGAAATAGCCGACGCGATAATTCCTGTTGCGCTGCTGTCAATGTCGAGTGGTTTCCCTTTGACGGCCGCTTCTGCGCACACAAACGACTGCTCGGCGACAAGACCCCACGAGGGAAGATCGATGACATCGGCGCAAACGGCTGGGGGCGGAGCGTTGAGCCGGCTAAGGGTGTCGCCAACCGCCAGGCCAAGTACTGCGCCGACAGCGGCGTTGTGGCGAACAGCTTGGTCGGCGCGCATGTAGTGAAGCTAGCGTTTGGCATGGAAGTAGGAACGCAGCACTTCTTCCCGAGCTACGGCTGGGACGACATCACCGATGGTCAGGTCTATGCCGACGAGCTTGAGTTGGGGCTCATGGCAGAGGGGCTAGGCTTCGACGTGGTCTGGGCGGGTTGAGCACCAGTTCGAGGACTACTCTTTCTGCCCAGACAACACGCAGTTGCTCAGCTTCATTGCGGGCAAGACATCACGCATCGACGTTGGAACGGCCGCGATCGTCATGCCGTGGAATGAGCCCATGCCAGTTGCCGAAAAGGTCGCCCTACTCGATGAACTATCCGACGGTAGTGTGCGGTTCGGCATTGGTCGGGGATTGAGTCGTTACGAGGCTGGCTTCCTTGAGGCAACTGCATACGGGACACCCGATCAGATCATCGAGAAGTTGTCGGCTCGGCGCGAGCTGGTTGGTGACTTCGAATTCGCACCCGCTTTCAGGTTTGGTGGCCTTCCCCCAAGATCAGCTGATCGCCAGCATGGAGCCTTTTGCGAGCAAGGTGCTTCCCACGCTCAAGACCTAGAGCGAGCGATACCGTCAGCGCATGGAAATTCATGAGTCGACCTGGCTGATATCGGGTGGACGCAACCGCGCTCCTGGTCAGCCGCTCAATGTGGCACCTCAGCTCGCATCTAACTTTTACCTGCCGGCCGAGCGCGACTACAGCCGGGCAAAAGGCACCGAGACAAGTGAAGCGTTTGAAACGCTCATGGGCGGTTTGGAAGGCGGCAAGGCGCTGGCGTTCGCCTCGGGTATGGCCGCTGCTGCGGTCGTGTTGAATCGTCTGCCAGCCGGAGCGACGCTGGCGTTGCCGGTTGATCCATATCACGGTGTGAAAGGGCTCGCTGTCGAGGCCGAGGCGCAGGGTAGGTGGAATGTTCTACGCATTGAACTTGATGACACGCAGGCGTGGATCGACGCAGCCAACCATGCCGACATGTTGTGGCTCGAAACACCAGCGAATCCTTTGATGACGGTGTGTGATCTGCCAGCAATTTGCGCAGCGCCGCGCAATCCCGGCACGCTGATAGCGGTTGACTCAACGTTCGCCACACCGTTGGTGCAACGCCCACTCGACTTGGGTGCTGACGTGGTGATGCATTCGGCTACCAAGTTCATTGGAGGTCACTCGGACCTGCTCGCCGGGCTACTCACGACGAGTTCACAGGAGCTGCATGATGAGTTCCATGAACGTCGCCTGCTACACGGTGCAACGATTGGAGCGATGGAGGCTTTTCTTGCAATCCGTGGCGCTCGCACGTTGAGTCTGCGCATGGAAAAGGCGCAAGCGAACGCAGTCGAACTGGCGGCACGACTTGTTGCGAGTGACGATGTCGCGGTCGTGCGTTATCCGGGGCTCGAGAGTCACCCGACGCATGCCAACGCTGCAAAGTTCATGACCGGGTGGGGAGCCATGATTTCCTTTGAGACCGTTGGCAGCGCCGAACGTGCCACGGCGATCTGTGAGCAGGTCGAGATCATCAATCACGCGACCAGTCTTGGAGGTATCGAGTCGACCATGGAACGCCGTGCTGCTGTAGCCGGTCAAGAAACGATTCCGGCATCGCTGATTCGTTTCTCGGTCGGTTGCGAAGACATCGAGGATTTGTCGAACGATCTCGCCAACGCATTCGCCAGCACGCGGGACATGTGAGCGCCGACCCCATGGAAGCCCAGCTGTGGATCGAGGCCGAACACATCTCAGAGGACGTTGACGACTTTTGCAACATTGCCGTGTACCTATCAAACGGCCAGCGGTACGCATTGAACGTTTGGACATTCGACTTCTTCGCAACGGCTCAAGGCGACGGAGAGATGCACGCGTCGCCTGCGGTCAAACACTTGTACATGCATCCGCCGGACCTGTTTGTAAAGGATCTATCCCGGGCGACGCTCGAAAGGGTTGTCGTCGACATGATCGAACAGGGCAGGCTTCCAGCAGGTTGCCTTATGCCCGATGAGTCAGATGAACAGGCGAATCAGAGTCCGGCAGGCTGATCACAACAAGATCGGTCGCCGGTTCAGCTTCCACACTGGCGAGTTCAGTCACGCTGCGACGTCTGCCGACTACCTGAATCGCGAATCGTTCACCGTTTGCGCCAACGGCGATGCCTTTGGCTCGCATCACATTCTTTGGCAATGCGGCGAGCATTCGGTCGAGTTCGGCACGAGTCGCAGGATTGGGCAGCGGAACTGTCTCGACGACATGGCGGTCGAACAGGCTTGGCTCGGGCAAGGGCACCGTTCCATCCCTGCGTCGGCCCCCAATTCGTAGTAGCAGTGACGTGAGCGATGGATCATCGGTTGTCAGGGTGGGCACCCCCGGCGAGATCTGCTGGAGCTGGCGTTGGACTGACGCCAATGTGTCGGGTCGAACCTGGTCAACCTTGGTGATTGCGAGGACGTCGGCGGCGGCAACCTGTTCTTGCACGGTGCCGCCGATATCGAGGCGGTTAACCAGCTCCATGAACTGATCAGCCGCGACAAGGGTCATGATGCCGTCGAGTTTGAATCCTGCAGACCTGCCCCATGGAACCATGCGGCTCGGTTCGGCGACGCCACTCAATTCTACGATGACATGGTCCGGCGGTTCGGGTCGTTCGCGGATCTGGTCGAACGCAGCGCCAAACCCTTCAAGGGAGCTGCAGCACACACAGCCATCGCTGAGTTCGATCGTGTCGCCACTTCGGTTGCGGATGAGCCGGGCGTCGATGTTGATGGCCCCAACGTCGTTGACGATCACTGCGATCGGCCGATCCGTCGCCTTGAGTGCAGCGTTAATCAGCGTGGTCTTGCCAGCCCCCAGGTATCCAGCCACAAATGTGAGTGGCACGCGTCGCCCATCCCAGGGGAGAAACTCGGGTTCTTGGTATGCCATCAGGTGTCAAGACTAGGGAATGTCGAAGGCACTTTCGCAGAGCGAGAACATCGTTCGCGCTAAAGCCTTACTGCTGGGTCGTCAATCGCTGTGGAGCGCGGAGTCTGCCAAGAAGGGCGCCAACTCCCGTGGCGCCTAAGCTCGCCGAATGGTTGATCTTGACGGGAAAGTTTTCATTGTTACCGGCGGCAACGGCGGCATTGGCCTCGGTATGGCCGAAGGAATTGTGCAAGCCGGTGGCAAGGTCATGATCTGGGGTCGCAACTCAGACAAGAACGATGCGGCGGTCGAGAAGTTGCAGGCGCTTGGCGGCCAAGCAACGGCCCACGTCTGTGACGTTGGCGAAGAGGAACAGGTCGTCGAAACGATGAAGCGATCTGCCCAGGATTTTGGGCGCATCGACGGGCTGTTCGCGAACGCAGGACGCGGTGGTACCGGGACACCGTTCATTGACCTGCCGCTCGAAGAATGGCGTGCGGTCATGCGAGTCAACCTCGACGGGGCTTTCCTGCAGCTGCGTGAGGCAGCCAAGTTTCTTGTCGAACAAGGAGAGGGCGGCAGCTTGGTTGCGGTCTCGTCCACGTCCGCGATTCACGGTGCGGCCGGCAACGAGGCCTATGGCACAGCCAAGACCGCGCTGAACGGCCTTGTTCGAGCGCTGGCCGTCGGTCTGGCCCGTCATCAAATTCGAGTGAATTCACTGTTGCCCGGTTGGACGATCACCGATCTCGCATCGGGCGGCTACGAAAATGATGTGTTCCGCACGGCCACAACGAAGCGAACCCCCGTCCGTCGCTGGGCTGACCCCGCCGAGTTCCGCAAGGTGGGTGCCTTCCTCGCAGATCCGAGCCAGACCTACCACACCGGTCAGGAGATTTGTGTCGACGGCGGCTACACGGTTTTCTAGGTGTGGCTTCTACTTGTGGCGCCTGGCACACGCGGAATCGGGGCGCCTCCAGGTGGGTTGGAATAGTCCTTGAACTCCCTCAACAACGATCCGAGTTATGCCGATGACGAATTCTGGGCCGCGTTCGATGTGGACCCTGACTATGTGCCGCGGGTGCCGTGGTATCGAAAAACAGCGCGCATCTTCGCAGTGCTCTT
>Ga0209828_1000591_pt1 | contig 34566 bp, 35 predicted proteins | sample MaitaG_FD_187429 | JGI IMG/M metagenome (GOLD analysis project Ga0209828, IMG submission 187429) | Marine algal microbial communities from Maine, USA - Maine_Asex2 metaG (SPAdes) (version 2) | ecosystem: Host-associated > Algae > Red algae > Unclassified | place: Maine, USA | collected 2015-01-05
TCGTCTTGTTTGCGGCGCCGAGAGAACCATCCGCGTCGCTCCTTCTTCTGGGGAGCCGGTCGGGCCTTCGCAGCTAGTCCGTTTACCGAGCGCCGCAGCGCCTGTTTGATGCGTCCAGCCCATCGACGCGCAACAGCAATGCCACCAGCAGCGACCGCGCCGCCGATCACCAGGTAACCGGCGACACTTTGCAGGAACGGAACAAGGTCTTGTCCAAGCGACCCAATCGCGCCACTCAGCACGATCATTGCCGCAAGGACCAGGGTGCCCTTGGCGGCAAACATGGGCCGTTCGCCCTCGGACTCAAGTGCAACGACATGTGAACTATCCGAAGTTGACTGGATTCGATGCACGACATCGCTGCCAGCGCTACGAGAAATGCGGTTCCCTCCGCTAAGTGAGCGGGCCACGACCAGCGTCGTCCAGCGTCGATCGATGTCCCAGGCGACACCATCAGCCAGCTTCTCGTCGACCATCAAGCCTTCATGACTCGTCATCCAGCGGTGAACGGCGGCTTCGACGTCGGCTCGACTCATTCCGTCGATGGTCGCAGTCGCAATGAGCTCATCGGGAAGGATGAAGCGGTCGAGTCGGCTTCGCTCGGGACCAACAAGTCGCACTTCTCCCAACGCCTGCTGGACGAACAGAGGATCCACGCCGATCTCTCGTGCGATCTTCTCGAGCTGCTCGGGCGAGATCTTCCCAGAGCTCAGGTCATCTTCGGCGCTGTGGGCCTCGGCCTCGAGCTCAAGTGCACGGTGTAAGACCCGCTCGGCTTCAAGCGCGTCAAGACGATCGGCGATGCGTCGTTCGCCAGCGGCCTGCGCCTCAGTTGTACTTGTCCGAACTTCTTCGGCTTCCACCCACCAAACAGTAGCGGTCGGGTTGGCGCGACCGAGCACATCGGCAACACTGTCGAGCCATCACACCACATTGCAGTGACGATGCGAGCACACCGAAATGAGAGACCACTACCGATGTCGATGACCTACGAAGAAGCATGCAGCGCTGTCTGTGCACCAGGCACCATGTTTGAGATCATCGAGACCGAGGTTCGTGGTGTGCAAACCAAGGTCTTCGCCGGCACACCTCCGAACATCACGTCACTTTTCCAGCTCGCAGCAGCACGCGAGAGCGAGTTCATCGTCTATGAAGATGAGCGATGGACCATGCCGCAGGTGCTCTCCCTTGCGGCACAGATAGGACATGCGCTTGTTGACGAGTGGGGGATCAGCAAAGGTGAACGTGTCGCATTGGCGATGCGCAACTATCCCGAGTGGATCGCCAGCTTCGTCGCTGTTGTATCCATAGGTGCAGTGGCGGTTCCGTTGAATGCGTGGTGGCAGCACGACGAATTGATTTTTGCCATCCAAGATTCGGGTGCGCGCGTGGTACTCGCTGATGAGGAGCGGCTAGCCCGGATCGGAGAGGGCGCATCGATCAGCGCGGAACTTGTCGCTGTGCGATCGGCGTCTGAACCGACCCCCGGCGTCACTCGGCTCCAAGACGTGCTCGTTGCCGACGCAGCGATGCCGTCGGTCGAGATCGGGCCCGACGACAACTTCTCGATCCTGTACACATCAGGCACCACCGGTAAACCAAAAGGCGCAGTGTCGACCCATCGGGCGGTACTCAACGGCTTGCTGGCATTTGCAGCTCGTGCGCAAGTCGGGGCGCTGACCGAGGCGCCAGTCGAAGAAGCAGACGTGCCAGCGCAATCGGTGTTCATGCTTTGTGTACCGCTGTTCCATGTCACCGGCCTGGTTCCGGTCATGCTCGGCTCGTTCGTGAGCGGCGCCAAACTGGTAATGACACATCGATGGGATCCCGATCGTGCGCTGGAACTGATCGAATCGGAACAGGTCACGAACTTTGTGGGCGTGCCCACCATGAGCTGGGACCTGCTCGAAGCCGAGAGCTTCGCAAGCCGTGACACGTCGTCACTACGCTCGATCGGCGGAGGCGGCGCACCGATGCCACCCGAGCTGGTGCAGCGAATCGACGACAACTTCTCCAATGGCCGCCCAGGCCTCGGCTACGGCATGACCGAAACGAACGCCTACGGCCCCCAGAATTCAGGCACGGCATTTGTGAACAATCCCACCTCGACGGGTCGCTGCGTGCCAGTCATGTCAGTACGAATCACCGACCCCGACGGGCTCGAACTGCCCGTTGGTGAGACCGGGGAGATCTGGTTCAGCGGCCCCATGCTGATCTCGGAGTACTGGAATCGCCCCGACGCCACGGCCGAGACGATCCAGGACGGCTGGCTGCGCTCAGGCGATATTGGTTATCTCGATGATGAAGGGTTCGTGTACGTCAGCGATCGCGCCAAAGACATGGTTCTTCGAGGCGGCGAGAACATCTACTGCATCGAGGTCGAAGCAGCGATCTACGAGCATCCGGCTGTGTACGAAGCAGCTGTCTACGGCGTGCCGCACGAACGTCTGGGCGAAGAGCTTGCCTGCCACATCATGGTCAAAGACGGCGAGACCATCGACGCTGGACAGCTACAACAGTTTCTTGGCGAGCGCATCGCCAGTTTCAAGGTGCCAACCATTGTGACCATCGTTGATGAGTCATTGCCTCGTAACGCAAGCGGCAAGATCCTCAAACGCGACCTGCGTGACGAGGTCTCAGCCCGTTAGCTGATGAGCGGTGGAGGGTCGACGATCCGTTCGACCTGGCCTCGCTGTGCGGCTTGCGCGACTTCCAGTCGTTCGAGCGATTCATTAGCTCGTACATGTGGTAGCAGGGCTCACCCAGCAGCGTCTCAAGTGCGAGTTTCAGTGATGCCGTTCCGGTGCGCCCAAGCCCGGCTCCAATGATCTGCATATCCGCAACCTAGTTCGCGGCATGCCGGGCCGGATCGTTGTGCCAGGACGTTTGGGCCAGCGCGTTTGGTGGGGTCGGGATCAGACGTCGCCGCTCGGTGCGCAGCTTTCCATTGCGTTGACTTCGGCAAAAGTGTTTAACAGATCGGTAACGCGCACGTCTTGGAACGTACTTGGACTAATCAGAAACGGAGGATCTTCGCCTGCGGCAAGAATGTCTCGGTAGCGTCGTCGATCTTCAAGGTAGACCTCATAGTCGGTCAGCCACTTTTCAACGCCGTCGGCGCCCTCACCATTGGCCGGCGGTGGAATCTTGCTGAGTTCAGCGACCATGAACTCGAGTTCGGTGGTCCCCATTTCTAGTAGTACGCCCCGCTCGACGGCGTTTTCTGCTGCGGTTGCCAGTGGTATCTCGGCGATCGCCGCCTGGCGCTTGGCGCAGACAGCCTCGGCCGCCTCGCTGTAGGTGGGGTCGTTGAACTCGTCGTTGTGTGCAATCGTGTCCCGATTCGCAAACACCCAAATCCAGAAGACGATCAGGATCAGGAACACGAGCACACCCAAGACGCGAGGGAGCGTGTTGCGCCAGCCAGCGGGGGCAACGTCGCCGTAGGGAAGATCATCATGTCGCGGCGCGTCACCAGGGGCGTGGCCGTTCGCTGATGCATCCATCTCAACCATTGTGCACAGATAAATGAGGTGTGCGACACCGCAGGGGCCCGTAGTCTTTCCCGTGTGACGACTGACCTGTTGGCCGAATTCGATGCCCGTGGCCTGATCCACGACACAACTGATCGAGACGCTCTTACCCAAGCGCTCGATGCTGGCATGATCACCGTCTATGTGGGCTTTGACCCGACAGCTGATTCGCTCCACCTCGGAAACTTCATTCCAATCATGATGCTGCGGCGCATGCAGCTTGCGGGCCACAAACCAATTGCGTTGGTTGGAGGTAGCACCGGCATGGTGGGCGACCCCGGTGGACGTTCAGAAGAGCGCAACCTGCTCGACACCGAGACGTTGGCGCACAACCTCGCCGGCATCTCGAATGTCCTGCGCCGCCTTTTGGACTTTGACAGCGGTGCGGCGAACGATGCCGAGATGGTCAACAACTTCGACTGGACCGGCCCGGTTGGCGTGATCGAGTTCCTACGTGACGTTGGCAAACACGTGACCGTCAATCAGATGATGGCCAAGGACTCGGTTCGAAGCCGACTCCAGAGCGAGCACGGCATCTCGTTTACCGAGTTCAGCTACATGCTGCTGCAGGCGTTTGACTTCTGGTGGCTGTATGAGAACAAGAACTGTGTGATGCAGATGGGTGGCTCGGACCAATGGGGCAATATCACCGCTGGCACCGATCTGATCCGCAAACGCTCGCAAGGGTCAGCGTTCGCGCTGACCTGGCCGCTTCTCACTCGTAGCGACGGTGCGAAGTTTGGCAAAACTGCCGACGGTGCGTTGTGGCTCGACGCCGAACGTACCTTGCCCTACGAACTCCACCAGTACCTTCTGCGGGTGTCCGATGATGACGTCGAACGCATGCTGATGTGGCTCACGCTGTTGCCTGTCGACGAAGTTCGCGCCGTGATGGCAGAGCACGCAACGGCGCCGGGGGAGCGCGGTGCTCAGCGCCGTCTGGCCGATGAAGCTCTGCGGCTGATCCACGGCAACGATGCGGTGCACCAAGCAAACCTTGCTGCCAAGGCACTATTCGGTGGTGCCGAGCTCACCGGTGAGATGGCCGAGTCATTGCGGGGCATCGTGCCAGAGACACGCGTGACTGCCGACGCTCTAGAACACGAGCAGAACCTTGTGGGGCTGCTTGTTGCGAGCGGGCTGTGCTCATCGCGCGGTGACGCTCGACGCAAGCTTGGCGAGCACCAGATCAGCGTCAACGGCGCCAAGACTGATACCGATTCTATCGAAGCCTCGGCGCTGATCGATGGGCGCTTCGTGTTGTTGCAACGCGGCAAGAAGGCTCGCAACCTGGTCGTGGTCGACCCAACGTAGGCACCGACCCTCCGGAAGCGCCGACGCAACGTAGGCACCGACGCAACATTGGCACCGACCCGCCGGAAGCGCCGACGCAACATTGGCGTAACCAAACGTGACGCTACCCCTTGGCCGAACCACGGAGGAGCGTCACGCGTCGGGGGAAAATGTGGCTGGCGGCCCGTGCATATCTCCCGCCAGCCACGACCTACGCGCTAGTGGTTGCAGTGCTCACCGTGCTCATGATCGTCTTCGTGCGCTTCGATCTCTTTACGGATCTCGTCCATGTCGAGCTTCTTTATCTGTGCGACGAGCTCCTCAAGCTCTCGTTCCGGTAACGCGCCTGGCTGTGAGAACAGTTGCACGCCGTCACGAAAGGCCATGATGGTCGGAATCGAACGGATCCCGAGTTGGCCAGAGAGCTGCTGTTCCGATTCGGTGTCAACCTTTGCAAATGTGATGTCGGGGTACCGCTCGGAGAAGGTCTCGTAGATTGGCGCAAACGACTTGCAGGGCCCGCACCAGTCAGCCCAGAAGTCGACAAGAACAATGCCGTCGGCAAGGATTGTCGCTTCGAACTCGTCGGTCGTGATATCGGTGGTGCTCATAGGGGGCTCCTGGGCAGTTAGTGCCGCTACTGGCGGCGCACCAAGGGAACCCCTTTGGGTGGTGGCGCTATTCCAGCCAACGAACAATTTGGGATTTTTGAGCCAGCACGGCAGTACTATCGGCGACGTGGCTGCGGTAGTTATCACCCTTATTGGAGACGACCAGGCAGGGCTTGTTGACGCAGTCGCAGAAATCGTCACCGCCCATGGTGCGAACTGGGATCGCAGCCACCTCGCAGAGCTCGCCGGAAAGTTCGCCGGGATCGTCCTGGTCACCGTCCCGGACGCGAACGCCGACTCCCTCATCGTTGACCTCGACGCGTTGGAAGCACAGGGTCTGCTTGCAATCACTGCAGAGCGGTCGGCGTTGCAGTCTGCAACGTCAGGCGCTTCTCATGTCACCCTCGAGCTGGTTGGTCAGGACCATCCCGGCATCGTGCACGAGATCTCAAGCGTGTTGGCCACGCAAGGCGTGAGTATCGACGAGCTTGAGACCACTGTTGCTCCCGCTCCGCAAGGCGGCAGTTTATTCATTGCACATGCGGTGCTTGAGCTACCTGCAGGCCTCGATATCGACGTGCTCAACGATGCGCTCGAGGCCGTCGCACATGACCTGATGGTCGACCTAGACCTCATAACCGAGTAGCCAGCACTGCTTGAGTGACGCTGGTTGAGTGACGCTGGTTGAGTGACGCTGGTTGAGTGACGCTGGTTGAGTGACGCTGGTTGAGTGACGCTGGTTGAGTGACGCTGGTTGAGTGACGCTGGTTGAGTGACGCTGGTTGGCCCCACTGGCCTCACAGAATAAATTATTTGCGCGCGGGTTGGCAGTGAGCAACGATAAGGCTGTACCGATACGGACAGAACTGGAGGCGACATGTCAATGACTATTTCATCCCCGGCAATTTGTGCGCCGAACCAGCTGCTGACGGCATCGATTCTGGGTGTCGGTAACACGCTTAGTGTTGCGTCTGAACCCGGTCTCATCGGTTCGTGCTGATCACCTTGTGATCCGAACCATCTGACCAAACGAGTCGCACGCGACTGATCAGGTCCGCTTCGACGCGCCATCACCCACGACCATCAGCCACGGCCATCAGCCACGGCCATCAGCCACGGCCATCAGCCACGGCCATCACTGCGACCATCAGCCACTGACATCACCCTCGGCGACCATCCGCCGCGGACATCACCCTCGGCGTCCATTCCGCTCACTCGGAACCAACCGCCGAACGATTAGGAGAACAATGTCTTTTGAGATCTATGTCGCTCGCGCACTAATGGCACAGCGGCTACGCGAGGCCGAAAAACGCCGATGGTAACCGGACCGGCGGCGAAGAAAAATTCGAGCACGCAAATCTTGGCGATTCTCGCCAAATGATGTCAACCAGCCCGACCGAACAGGCGTCCATATCTACAAAGGAACAAAGAAAAAGAAGGGAGAAAATCATGGATCTGACCGTGCAGGTAGCACATGTACTCGTCGCTGAACGGCTCATCGAAGCCAGCGAGCGGCGCGAATGCACGCTACGTCCTCGCCGTCGGCGCACAAGTCGTCGAGTCCGCACCCGTCGGGCGTGATGTAACGACATCTCAGCCCACGGCATTCATCCATTGACCCAACAACAAACGACAACTGGAGAAGAACCATGACAACCTCTACCCAGATCGTCAACTCGATCCAACGTGATCGGCGTGTACGCAGCGAGCTTCGGCGGCGCAGCGATGGTCGTCGGGACACTGTGGTCAGACATGCTCACCGTTGTGGTACCCAGGGCCGAGCGTCCCCGGATCACCCGCTACCACTTCGAACTCATCGGCCTCACGTCGCGCAACATGGGCGGCCGCATCAAAGACTCGGTTCGCCGTGACGCCTTCAATGCTCGACTTGCACGGCTCGCCCTGGTCACCCTTTCGTTCGTATGGGCAACCCACAATCATTGTTGGGTTTGCTCTCGTCTACTGGGGTTCTTCGAGATCCAACATCCTGCGCATCCGTCGACAGCGACCTGTGAAATCTCGATTGACCGCGAGACCTTCGATGCGATGTGTGGCGAAGTCAGCGCAGCGGGAGTGCCACTCAAGAGTGACCTCGATCAGACGTGGCGCGACTCTGCAGGCTGGCGGGTTGGCTATGACGCTTCACTGCTTGGCATAAGTGATCACCTGCGACTGTCGCCAGGGGAGTGGTTCGGCGACGGAAAGGCAGTACCCACCGCAGACTTCTCGATCAACGGCGTCTAGCCGCCACGCGTTGCCCGACGCCGAGCTGCGCGTCGCAGCCTTCGCCTAACTCCGCACGATGGCTTACTCTGGTTGGAAGAGTCAATGACCGGAGGTTAGATCGTGGTGCTTGCAATCGATGCTGGGGCAACCGATGTCCCACTAATCAACCAGACGATTGGCGACAAGCTCGAAGCGACCGTCGCCACCTATGGCGACCGAGAAGCGCTCGTCGTTGCTCACCAAGGCATTCGCCAAACCTGGAGCGAGTTCAATGCGTCGGTAGACGGCGTCGCCAAGGGCCTGATTGCTGCGGGTATCGCCAAAGGCGATCGCGTCGGCATGTGGAGCCCAAACTATGCAGAGTGGGTGTACGTCCAGTTCGCCACCGCCAAGGTCGGAGCCATTCAGGTCAACGTGAACCCTGCCTATCGCACGAGCGAGCTCGAGTATGCAGTCAATCAGTCTGGCTGCAAGATGCTCGTCACGCGTTCTGAGTATCTGACTTCGGCCTACAAAGACATGGTCGAGCAGGTGCGGCCTAACTGTCCGGGTCTTGAGCGGGTCGTGTACTTCGACACCAGTGATTGGGACGACCTGATCGAAGGCGGCAGCTCAATAAGCGACGAGCAACTGCGTGAGCGTATGGACTCACTCGAACCTGATGATGCCATCAACATCCAGTACACCTCGGGCACCACTGGCTTTCCCAAGGGCGCAACGCTCAGCCACAAGGCGATCCTGAACGACGCCAAATTTGTTGGTCAGATGTGCGACTACGACGAGAGCGATCGAGTCGCAATACCGGTGCCCTTCTACCACTGCTTCGGCATGGTCATGGGCAATCTTGCATGCGCAGTATTCGGGTCCACCATGGTCATTCCGTGTCCCACCTTCGATCCAGCTGCAGTGCTCGGGGCACTCGAAGAGGAGCGTTGTACGTCGCTCTATGGTGTACCGACCATGTTCATTGCGCAGCTCGGCCATGCTGACCTCGCCTCGCGTGACCTCCGGTCGCTGCGTACCGGCATTATGGCCGGGTCGCCGTGTCCGATCGAAGTAATGCGACAAGTCATCGACAACATGAACATGAGCGAAGTCACGATCGCGTACGGACAGACCGAAACGTCGCCTGTGTCCACCCAAACTCGAACGACCGATTCGGTCGAAGCGAGGGTCACAACCGTGGGTCAGGTCCTGCCGCACGTCGAAGCCAAGATCGTGAATCCTGAGACCGGCGAGACAGTTGAGCGCGACGAAGAGGGCGAGTACTGCACGCGGGGCTTTCACGTAATGCTCGGCTATTGGGAAGATCCAGACAAAACGGCGGAGGCGATCGACAGCGATGGCTGGATGCACTCCGGTGACCTCGCCACGATGGACGAGAATGGGTACATCAACATCGTTGGTCGGATCAAGGACATGATTATCCGCGGCGGTGAAAACGTCTACCCCCGAGAGATAGAAGAGTTCCTCTACACACACCCGGCAATCGCCGACGCCCAGGTGATCGGCGTACCAGACGCCAGATACGGCGAAGAGATCATGGCCTGGGTACAACTGGCCGATGGGCACAACGTGAGCCAAGACGACATCACGGACTTCTGCAAAGGAAAGATCGCGCACTTTAAGATCCCTCGTTATGTCGCCTTCGTGAACGAGTTCCCCATGACGGTCACCGGCAAAGTGCGCAAAATAGAGATGCGCGAGAAGTCAATCGCCGACCTCGGTCTGCAGGGTCACATCGCCGACACGGCGTAGTGACACCGTGATCGCGCGATGAAATGGCGTGCTTGTCGGACCGTAGTTCTAGGACCCAAGTTCTATGACTCACCAGCGAGCAGTTTGGCGCCGTACTCAGCTTCGCTGATCACACCGGTCTCTTGGGCAGCAGCCTGGTCTTCGGGGCTCAGCACCGGTTGCATCACGTCGATGCGCTTCCATGTCGCAAATGGTTGGCTGCCGTCGTCGGCCGGCACGTACTTGGAATCGGCCACGCGCTCATGGCGGTGGATGTAACGAGCGCAGTTCACAAAACACGAATCGATGCTGGCGCGCACGATCACGAACGCTCCGGGATACTTCACAAGCAGCTCATCTTCTCGATGCAAGGTTGCGGTTGCCTGGACCCGTAGCCGGTTTGGCGTTTCGAAATCGATGAAGAGCATGGCGATCTTGGCCGTGTCTTCGATATTGCCCCAGGACAGCATCATGCCGTTGCCGTCGTAGGCCGGGAACGCCAAGGTGCATGGGTCAAGAACGGTCACAAGGCCAACGCCACCACCTTTGTACGACACGGTTGGCTCCCCTGAGCTAGTCACCGTCGCTAGGAAGAAGAAATCGCGTGAGGCGACAAATGCCATCTGTCGTTCATCGAGGTTTTGGTTCACGATGCCGTGCTCGAGTGCCTCCGCAAGATTGCGGCTGTCGAATTCGTCTTGCAGCTTGCGCTGGGACTCGCTGTACATGGTCATGCCAGGTTCCTTGATCAATTTGGGTCATGTCAGCATGAGCACGGTGAGGCGCTCGAACTCGCTGATCAATTTCTTCGCTTCGGGCTCGCTAACGCTGGCCGCAAGCCCCGCGAGAGCGCCGCTCAGATGCACGAGTAAGAGAACGGTCGACGCGTCGATAGCTGGTTGGAAACGCGAGACCGCTGCCCAGATGGCCTCAGCGTTTCGGTGGGTGTCGGCGAGGTTGATGTGCATGAGCTCGGGGTCGGCGTCGACGAAGGCAATGGCCTGCCTCATGCCGACGTCGGATTCATATCGGTCCAAAAACATCATGAGGCCTTGGCTCAGCACGGCACCGAGCTCCTCGTCGGATGACGGATTTCCCAAAATCTCAACGAGATGCTTGTGCACCCGCTCAAGGCCGCGTTCAGCAACGGCACCGATGAGCTCGCGATCTCCTTCGACATAGGCATAGATGCTGCTGGTGGCCAGGCCCGTGCGTTCAGCCACCGCTGTGATCGTGGTGCCACCTGCGCCGACGGCACCTAGCAACTCGGCGGCGCCATCAAGGATGAGGTCCAAGCGCTGGCGGCTGCGCTGCTGTTTGGGAACTCGACGAAGACACGTTGGCATCACGTCGACACTAGTGCCGTAGCAGGTAACGAGGTGCCGTTCACACCCATGCAAACGTTGCCGGTTGCGGCACTAGCTACTTGTTTTTGGCGCAATCCGCTCGAAGTGTCGATATCGCTGCGGGTCAGGCTCCTGCCAGCCAAAGCGCCTCGTAAGTTTCGCAAGGTGCTTCATGTAGTCGCTCACGTGCAGGTAGTTCGCATGTCGAGGCGTGTCGAGGTGTTTGATGCCTCCGCGGAACTCGACGTCGTCGGTCGCAGCGAGATTTAGCCATTCCGAACGCCGGTCAGGTCGTTCGTGTAACATCCGTATTAGGCTGGCGATAGCGACCGCCGTGTGATCAAACACCGTGTACGCGCCACCATCACCTTCGGTGAAACCCAATGCGTGCAGGTGCGGATTCGTTCGATGAAACGCATGGAGATACAGCTGCGGGCGATCGTGATGCCATACAAAGTGCGATCGATCGAGATACGGCACGCTCGTCTTGTATCCAGTTGCGCATACGACGATGTCAAAGTCCTCACTCGTGCCGTCAACGAAGCGAACAGTCAGACCGTCAAATGCAGCGACGTCTCTGGCGATCGACAGATCGCCGTGGCTGAGGAAGTGCAGTATTTCGCTGTTCAGGATCGGATGTGTTTCGAACAGTCTGTGGTCGGGTTTGGGTAGGCCGTAGCGCGTGGGGTCGCCGTGCAGCAGTCGGAGCAGCCTGGCGAAGACCGCCTGCGAAACGCGCAACGGCAACTCAGGACCGGAATCCGCAAAGACGTCAGATGGTTGTCCAAAGATGTGCTTGGGGAGCACGTGATACCCACGGCGCATCGAAAGCACGGCACGGTTGGCGGTGCTGGCGGCATCACAGGCAATATCGACTCCGCTGTTACCTCCGCCGATTACGAGGATCCGCTTGCCCACAAACGTTTGACTGGACCAGTGCTCTTGAGAGTGCATGAGCTGGCCAGCGAACTCGCCAGGTATGTCTGGCCAAGCAGGGTCCCATTGGGTGCCGTTTGCACACACCAGGTGCTCGAAACTGCGTTGCGCTCCAGTCTCGAGTTCAAGCGTCCAGTGATCTCCGCTCCACTCAGCCTGGCGGACACCGGTGCCCGTCGTAATCACCGATCGCAAGTTGTAGTTGTCAGCGAACGCACGCAGGTACTGCAAGATGTGGCGATGTGACGGGTAGTCGGGAAACTCGTCGGGCATTGGAAAGTCGGGGTAGGCCGACTTTGTCTTTGACGAGATGAAATGCGCGGACGCATACACGGGCGATCCAGCGTTCTCCGGGTCCCACAGCCCCCCGATATCGCCGTGTCGTTCGAACACCTCGACGGGTAGGCCCTCGGCGAGAAACGCCCGCGCAAGTGCGAGGCCAGAGGGTCCGGCACCAACGACGGCCGTGGTAGGGAGTGACATCACGTTAGGTTAGCGACCCGCGATCTCAAAGTCGACTAAACGTCGAGTTTGGGTCGTGCGGCAGCAATCTCGTCCAACCAAACCACGCCACCGCCCGTTGTGGGTGAACGACGTGGTGCAGATTGCCGTTGCTTGCACTAGCCTTTGTCAAGCACAACTTGATGAAGTGGGCGTGAGAGCGTTCCACCCTGTCGCTGAGACAAGCGCACCGGGTCCCAGATGCACTTCTCGTGAGCTCTACTCACGAATTTTCATGCTGGTTCGGTCCGCCCATCCAGAGGCTCGCCAAGTCAGCACTTTCACATGAACACCAATACGAACACCGTTCACGTGAATATACGTATCCATCGCAACGGAGGAATCATCGCTTACGTGAGTGATCTGCAATAGCTGCCCCATCAAATTCCGAACCACGAATCAATGACAGGATTCGTGCCCGTGAGGTCCGACTCGTCGGAGCTGACGGCGAGCAGGTCGGAATTGTTCCGCTTCCCGAGGCCCTGTCCCGCGCTCAGCAGGCAGGTCTTGACCTGGTCGAAGTCGCCGACAAGGCGAATCCGCCCGTGTGCAAGATCATGGACCACGGAAAAGCGGTCTATGAGGCAAAGCAACGAGACAAGGCATCGCGCAAGAAATCTACGACCGTGCAGGTCAAGGAAATGAAGTACCGGCCCAAAATTGGCGTCGGCGACTTTGATACCAAGACCCGCAAAGTCAAACGGTTCTTAGGCGAAGGCAACCGAGTCAAAATTACGATCATGTTCCGAGGCCGCGAAATGCAGCACCCCGAACTTGGCCGCAAGATTCTTGACCAGGTCGCCGACGAGGCAGACGACATTTCAAAGGTCGAGGTCTACCCCAAGCTCGATGGCCGCAACATGGTCATGGTGCTCGTGCCAGATCGTGAGAAGCAAGCAGCTGCCGCCAAGGCCGCCGAGGAAATGGCCAAGGAAGAAGCTGCCGCAGCCGCTGAACCGGACGTCGAACCAACTCCCGTCGCAGAAGTAGAAGAAGCGACCGAAGCAGCACCCGCTGCCGAAGCCGTCGTAGAACCCGCCGAGTAACTTCCACCCCCCCCAACAACACAGACCGGCACCACACGGTCGAGGTAGTGACATGCCGAAGATGAAGACCCATAAAGGCGCAGCGAAGCGCTTCAAACTAACTGGCAGTGGCAAGATCAAGCGCCGCCAGGCCAATAAGCAGCACATTCTCGAAAAGAAGGCGCCCAAACGCAAACGCCAGCTTCGAGCACCAGCCCTCGTCTCTGAGGCTGATGCCAAGACCATCAAGCGCGCCCTCGGCAAGCGCTGATTCAGCGGACAGAAAGAAAGAGGATTCGACATGGCACGTGTAAAGAGAGCAGTACACGCTCGCAAGAAGCGCAAAAAGGTTCTGGCCAAGGCCAGCGGCTACTACGGCAACAAGAGTCGTTCGTTCAAGGCCGCCAATGAGCAGGTCATGCACAGCGGCAACTATGCCTTTCGCGACCGCAAGGCTCGCAAGGGTGAGTTCCGCCGTCTGTGGATTCAGCGCATCAATGCTGCGTGCCGTATGCACGAAACCACGTACAGTCGGTTCATGCACGGTTTGAAGCTCGCCGAGGTCGAGGTCGACCGCAAGGTGCTCGCCGACATGGCAGTGCATGATCCAGAAGCGTTCAAGGTCCTCGTCGATGTTGCGGCAGCGGCATCGGAATCTGTCGACGCCTAAAACCGCGCTGTCGCCCGCAGGGAAGTCACCTGTCGAGCGTGCATTGTGAACTGTTCCTCTTTCGGTAGCGCTGAACCGCTATCGCCAAGAAACGCTGAAGTCGCCCGACTTCGTGCTCTGGCCCGTGACCGCGGTGCCCGACACGAGGCCGGGCGATTCATCGTTGAAGGTGTAAAGCTCGTCACCGAGGTGGTGCACTCGAATTTGGTCGTTCTTGAGGCATACGCCGATGCTAAATGGCAGCCGCCGCTTGGCTTCATTGAGACGTTGGCGGCGAACGAAGTCGAACTGACTGCCGTGAGTACGCGCGGCATCGAACGGATTGCGTCAACGAACTCACCGCAGCCTGTCGTTGCCGAAGCCCGCATCGAACGAGCCCAATGGAGTGACATCGCATCGGCGAGCTCGTTGCTCGTCGCCGTCGACGTCAGCGACCCGGGCAATCTCGGCACGCTCATTCGGTCTTCGGTCGCCGCTGGCTTCGATGCCGTGGTTGCCCTTGGTGACACTGCTGATGCGTACGCCCCCAAAGTCGTTCGTGCTTCGGCCGGTGCCCTGTTTCGAGTACCGGTCGTTGTCGAGCGTGATGCTACCGCTGGCCTCGAGCATCTCAAGTTGCTGGGTGTGAAGCGGTTTGGCACGCGCATGTCCAATGCCGCTGCGTGCGACCAGGTGGACCTGACCGGCCCGCTAGCGCTGGTCGTTGGCAGCGAGGCGCACGGCCTTGGCGCGATACATGAGGCAAATATCGATACATGGCTCGCCATCCCGATGCCCGGCGAGACCGAGTCTCTGAACGTTGCTATGGCAGGAGCGATCTTGACATACGAGGTCGCTCGACAACGACGGGCTCGATAGGCAAATTCAGTCGAACGCAGCAAGCTCGAAGCCGCACTAACGTGTTACGCGCCAACTCGCAGCGCCGAGCGCGTGGTTCTCTCTAGAATCTAAGCATGGGAAACCAGCATGAATCGATCACCGATGAGCTCAAGGAATTCGCTGAGTCACAGCCCGTCTTCTTTGTAGCAACAGCACCGGGTGAGGGCGGACACGTCAATGTTTCACCCAAAGGGATCGAGCCCGTCGTTGTGCTCGGTCCGCACGAGGTCGCATACATTGAACGCACAGGTAGCGGCATCGAAACGGTTGCGCACCTGCAAGACAACGGCCGGATCACGCTGATGTTCTGCGCGTTTAAAGGCAAGCCAAACATCGTTCGGTTCGCAGGCATGGGCCAAGTCGTTTGGCCGACCGATGAACGATTCGCTGATCTTGAAGCACGATTCCCCAAAACACCTGCGGTGCGCTCCATCATCCGAGTCGACGTGGACCGCGTCTCGGACTCGTGCGGCTACGGCGTTCCGATTATGGAATTCAAGAGCGACCGGCGCGCGCTCGACGGGTGGGCACAGAACAAGTCCGATCAGGATCTTGCCGACTATCAGGCACTGAAGAACTCTGTGAGCGTCGACGGTCTACCTGGGGTTCCTGAACCAGCCGGACTCCAATCCGCAACCGCAGATTTCGCGCCGTAGACAGCCTGACGAGCGACACCAAAAGCCCTGCCTGGGTGCATACGCTGCTGGATATGGAGCTGCACCACAGCAAGCGCTGCCCGGAGCAAGCACGGAATAAACCAGGCTGCGGGTTCTGCGGTGAGGACCGGTGATGGCGGCACCAGCGCCCAACGAATCAACGACACCGAGCGTTGGCGAGCCGAACGCAACCATCGTGACAGCATGTGCGATCGCTGCTGGCATTGTCGCTGCGTTCGCATCCGCAGCCCCAACGGGCACGCCGTGGTGGGATGTCGCATTACGCGCTGGTCTCGCATTCGTTTTCGTTCACAGCGCCTCCCGTTCACATGCCTACGTTGTTCTGGGCGCGGCCGTGATTGCGGCAATGTTTGTCGGCGTATCTGTGTGGCTTGTGCTTGCAGGGGCCGCATTCATGCTTGGCCTTGCCGGTTTCTCCCAAGACGAGCGCCGCAGCGAGTTCTTTGCAGTATCCGCAGCGTTGACGATCCAAAGCCTGTTGCATCTCAAGCCGCTCGGATTCTTTGGGTTGCCGTCGATCATCGCCGGAGTTCTTGTTGGTGTCGTGCTCGCTGGGGGATTTCGAGCATCGGCGCTTGGCGTGCGGCGGCGTATCGCGCGCATCAGTGCCGTCTGCGGCGCAATCGTCGCTGTGATTTTGGTTCTCGGTGGTCTGCTTGGTCTCGGCGTGCGCAGTGATGCAACGTCTGGCGTCGATGCGGCCCGACGGGGTCTAGCGTCGGCGCGTCAAGGTGAAACCGAGGTGTTGACCGCAGAACTTGAGACGGCGAAGACGTACTTTGCGTCTGCCAACGACACGATGTCTTCGCCCTTGTTGCGTCCGCTGCGGCTCCTGCCGGTCGTGGCGCAACATCACCGTTCGCTCGCGACCGCCACCGGACAGGGTTTGGTGGTGGCCACCGAAGCCGCTGATGCTGCTCGGGACGCGAATATTGATCAGTTGCAGCTGCGACAAGGCCAATTCGATCTGGACCTGCTGGCCTCGATGGGTCCTCAACTTGCGAGCACTGCAGAGAGCTTGGAAGCAGCGCTCGCTGCGATCGAGAGGGAACGTTCGCCATGGTTGCTTCCGATCATCGATCAACAGCTACAGGGCTTGGTTGACGAAGTCGCTCACGTGCTGCCCGAAGCGCAAGTGGCCGCCGAGGCAGCTGCGGTGCTACCAGACATGCTCGGCGCGACAAACGAACGACGCTATCTGATGCTCTTTGGGGCACCAGCCGAGTCCCGAGAGTTCGGCGGCTTCGTGGGCGGGTATGCGCTGATCAGTGTCGAACAGGGAGGATTGGACCTGATCGAGGCCGGAAGCACTATCGACTTGGTACTTCGAGCAAACGAAGAAGTCCTCGACAATCCGCTTGGCTATCCGATTGAGTACCTTGCGATGGACCCGGCCGTCTTCCCGCAGAACCTGACGAGCACGCCGAACATTGGCCTCATTGCTCGTGCGGCACGCGATGTGTTCCCCGAGTTAGCTGGGGCACCGATCGATGGCGTCATCTATGCCGATCCGTACGCTCTGGCGGCCATGACTGCGTTCACCGGACCAATCACTGTCGACGGTGTTGACGAACCGCTCGACAATGCGGGCCTCGTCTCATTCATGTTCAGGGACCAATACGTTCACTTCCCTGAAAGGAACGACCGCTTTACTGCGATCGGCAATCTGGCATCGGCGACTGCTGCCGGTTTCGAAGGAGCCGACTTGCCCGGACCAGAACAGCTCGGAGCCGTGCTTGGTCCCGCAGCAAGAGCGGGCCGACTGCAGGTCATTACCTACGACGAACGAGAGAATGCGTTCCTGGCGTCGGTGCGGTTGCAACGAGACTTTTCTGCGCCGACCGAGGTGGATTCGGTGGCCATTATTCAAAAGCACGGCACCGAAAGCAAGCTCGATCTGTACTTGCATCGCGAGGTCAGCTATGAGGCAACCGTGGCGAGTGACGGCTCGTTGGCAATCGTCGCCGAGGTCCATCTGCGATCTGCCATACCCGATGACGCGCCCGAGCTGACTTTTGGTGAGACCGACGGCACGAATCAGGTGCTGTTGTCGATGTACTCCCCGCACGAGCTGACAGAACTGAGCGTGGATGGTCAACCGCACGACTTTGTGGTGCATGAAGAGTTCGGCTTTCAACGATATGCCCTCTTCAAAATCGCTCTACCACCGGGTGGTGAGGCGACTGTTCGATTTGAGTTGCGAGGCATCGCCCCGCCGGATCCGTATCGGCTGGCGGTTTGGCATCAGCCACTTGTGAACTTTGACACGGTGCGGATTGTTTATAACGCGCCCGGACGAGATCCGATCGCTGAGGAGCGACAGCTCACCGAGAGTTGGTTATTTACAGCTGAGAACTAGGCGGGGTGCAACGTCTCTACTCAGGGCTCGACCACTCTTTGTGGTCGACTGGACTGCTAACTCTGTTCGTTTGTTGAAAGATCGCGACCAGTGCACGTGATTTGCGATCTCACTGCTGGTGGCAATTCGCTAGTGTCCTTGCGAGCAAAGACCCTGCTTTTGAGTGATCTGTGAGCTGGAAACAATTCCAGCAATGGCAATCTTGAAGTCATGCACATGGGCCGAATGTTGATCGACCAAAATGAAGTGGTGCGAAAGGTGGCTTTCTATCCCTAGCTCGGTCTATAGTCTCTGCGAGCTCACCTGAAGCCGAGGAGTAGGCAATGAAAAAGAGCGTGACACGTCTGGTAGTTGTAGCGGTACTGACTGCTGCAATATTGGGCGGATTCAGCACAGCGGAAGCACAAACTGGTTACGGCGGGGATGACCCAGTAGTCGTGCAGACGCCTCTGCGGGGAAGCAGCTTTGAGCCAGACCCTGCAACGGCTAACACGGGTGCGTTTGGTTTCTCATCGTTTAACCCACAGCCGTCGTCTGACCCAAGCGCAGGCGGAACCGGTGGAACTGGTGGCGGCCTCGCTATCACAGGTTCAGAGACCGACCTTCCGCTCGCAATCGGTATTGCATTGGTCGCCCTTGGTGGCACCGCAGTTGTCGCCTCACGCAAGCGTGACGACGAGTAACACCGAACACATTTGATTTGACTGAGACGGGCCTGCGGGCCCGTTTCTGTCGTTTTCGGATCCGAGTCAGGCCCTCAGCTCGTCAGCGAGGCGTTCAACAAAGATGACTTGTGCGGCATTGAGCTTTTGCGCGGCGAGCTCGGGGCCGCACCACTGGGCACGATCGACTTCGGGAAAGCTCATCATGATTCCGGACTTGGGCGGCCATTGCATCTCAAAGGAGTTACTAGCAATCGCCTCTGCGTCGAGGTCACCCTGGACCGCCCATGCACGCACAATCTTGCCGCTCTTAAGCCGCGTCTCACCAAGCGATACGTAGTCACTATCGGGTGCAGCTGACCCCGTCTCTTCGGCAAACTCGCGCTGCGCTGTAACCAGTCCGTCTTCAACCTCCGGGTCAAATTCACCCTTGGGTAGCGACCACGCGCCTAGGTCCTTGTTGGCCCAAAATGGCCCGCCTGGATGCACGAGAAGTACTTCGAAACCAGCATCGATTTCGCTGTCATCGATGATTGGACGCCACAGGCAAAGCGCCGCGCTTGTGCGAGGCACTAGATGCGAATTCCGTGAGGAAAGCCCTGGTCGTCGCGGCCAGGCTCGCCGAACAGCGTTGCGGTGCCTTCGGCGATGCGCTTAGCCGACCAGGCGGCAGCGATTGCGTCGAGCACATCATCGATCGGTACGCGCTCGGGTGCTCCAAGCAGCGACGCATCCACTGTGGGAAAGAAGTTCCGCAGATGAGCGAGACGTTCAGCGACACCTCTGGCGGATCGTTTTGCGGCAAGCGGCACGCCTCCATTCATGGCTGCGAACGACGACTCTGGGTGGGTTTCGTGCCAGTGCTCAGTTGCCGGTGATCCTAGGTGCGCCCGCAGCTCGCGGATCGACGCAAACAAGCCGAACGCCTGCGCCGATATGCCAGGTCCTCCATGTTGGCGGTTTATCACTGTGGCCTCGGCCTGTGACAGGGCCTCAACACCCGCACGGGTCGGACTTGTAAAGACCGACCGTGCCGATGACCCCAGCAAGGCGCGCAGTTCGCCCTCGGCCGCCCGGCGTCCTGAGACGGCGAGGGCGATGGGCATGTCGATTGCCACGGCTACGCAGGACGCAAGATGATCCGTGACCTCATCGATATGGGCTGCGGTGGAAAGGCGTAGTTCGTCGCCGCAATCTTCGGCAATGACCCAGCCGCCGCGCCAGCGGTCGATTCCCGCCACGCTGCCCACAAATCAACCTGCTTGAGGCACGAAGTTTACGCGGTACAGCGTTGGCCAGAGCTTGCCAGTGATCAAGAAGCTTCCATCGCTTGGGTCGTAGGCAATTCCGTTGAGAACCGCATCGTTGTTCTCAGTCTCGAAGCGGATCGACGAGGCGTCGACACTTGCGTTGACCGTTCCGGTTGCCGGATCGATACGCACGATCTGGTCTGTCAGCCACACGTTGGCCCACACAGCTCCATCTGCGCACTCAAGTTCATTCAGCCTGTCGATGGGTTCACCCTTGAAGGTCACTGGCACCCGAGCGATTTCGTCGAACGTTGCGGGGTCGCGTAAGGTGAGTTCAGACGAGCCGTCGGTCATCACGAGAAACTGTCCGTCGTAGCAAAGCCCCCATCCTTCACCCGCGTAGCTGACCTGACGATTGAGTTCAAAGGTGGTGGCGTCCCAATACAAAGCGGTGTTGTTCTGCCACGTGAGCTGCACGAATTCATCGCCAACCTTGGTCAGACCTTCGGCGAAGAAGTCGGCGCGATTCGACACGATCTCAACTACTTCGCCTGTTTCGACCTGTGTGCGTCGCAGGTCACTTGCACCGAATTGGCCGGTGCTCTCAATGAGTAGGCCGTCATCAAGCTCAAGTCCCTGGGTGAACGCCGCCGGGTCGTGCGGGTAGCTCGCAATCACTTCGACCACAAGTTGCTCGACGTCGTCGGTTGGCAATGGTTCGGCTGGCGCCCCGGTCGCAGCGTCTGCGGGAGTCGGTGTCGCCGCCGGCACGACGTCGGCGGTGATTTGGGCGGCGGGCACTGTCGGCGTAGCCGCGACGTCGGCCGCTCCACCTGTTTCTTGGAGCGCGTCGGTCGTAATGGTTGGGCGCACCCCACCCCCGCACGATGCCGCAGCGAGACTCAAAACGACTCCCATGATCATCATCAAAATCGTGGTCTGCGGCGGGCGCAGCGTTCGCGTGGAGATGTGCACGTCGGTAGTGTGCCTCAGAATTTGGCGTTTTCTTGGGTGCTCAATACGACACGGGATCGACAGACAGACTAACGTCGTCCTCGTCCATCCATTCTGGGGAGTATGACGAGTGGCTACTGCTGGTTCGATTCTTGGCAATTCGGTTCTTCGTAAAGAAGATCCAGGTCTTTTGTACGGTGCTAACGACTACATCGATGACATGAAGGTCGACGCAAAGTCGATCGTGTTCGTGCGCTCGACGATTGCGCACGGCACCATCAATTCGATCGACATTTCTGAAGCGCAAGGGATGCCAGGTGTCCTTGGTGTCTATACCGCTGACAATTCGGAACTCGATGCAGTTCCATTATTCGCGATGATGCCGCCAAACTTGGCTCGTCCACCGCTCGCCAAAGGCAAGGTGCGCTTTGTTGGCGACATCGTTGCAATGGTGGTCGCAGACACGCTCGCACAAGCACTCGATGCGTCTGAGCACGTTTGGGCTGATATCGAGCCGATCGACGCAGTCATCGACATTGAGTCGGCCGCAGCTCAGCCGCCAATCTTTGACGACGCAGAAAGCAACGTGTGCTTCGCCACGAACTTCCCTCTAGGTGAAGACGGCGCCCCGGTTGAGATCGACCCGCTCGAAGGAGCCGACCACGTCGCGTCTGTCAAGATGCTGACGCAACGTCTTGCTGGTGCGCCTATGGAGAACAACGGCGCTGTCGCGATTCCGAACGAGCCTGCCGGTGGCCTAACCCTGTGGTGTTCAAACCAGGGTCCACACGGTTTGCAAGAACCAATGGCGCAGCTTCTTGGCCTCGAAACCGAAAACGTACGCTGCGTAACGCCATGGGTCGGCGGTGGCTTTGGTCCCAAGTCAGGTCTGTACGTTGAATACGTGCTGGCTGGCTACGCCGCGCTACAGCTCGGTGTTCCCTGCAAGTGGGCTGAACAGCGTTCCGAGAACATGGTTGCCATGATGCATGGTCGTGCGATGGTGATGGAGGCGTCTCTCGGCGTCATGAACGACGGCAAGATCGTTGGTATGGACGCCAAGGTCACAGCTGACGCGGGCGCCTACCCAGCGCTTGGTGCCGTGCTTCCCATGCTCACACAGTTGCTCGCCCCAGCGGTCTACGACGTTCCCAAGGTCAAGTTCAACGGCATCAGCGTGTTGACGAACACGACAACGATCGGTGCGTACCGAGGCGCTGGCCGCCCCGAGGCGACCCAGCTGATCGAGCGAGTGCTCGACATTGCTGCTGAAGGTATTGGCATGGACCCAGCCGAAATCCGCCGGGTGAACTTCCTGCAGCCCGAGGACTTCCCTCTGGTCACCACCACCGGCGCCGATTACGACAGTGGCGAATACGAAAAAGCCCTCGATGCAGCGCTCGCTGCAGCTGGGTACAGCGACTTGCGTGCGCAACAAGAAGCACGCCGCGCATCGGGCGATGCCAAACAAATTGGCATCGGCGTAAGCGCATACGTCGAAGTGACCGCACCGCTTGGTTTGCATGTTGAATACACCAAGGTCGAAGTCAACGACGACGGCGAAATTAACCTGTACGCAGGTACCAGCGTGCACGGTCAGGGCCACGACACAGCATTCTCCACGATTGCTGAAGACGTACTTGGCGTACCAATGGCCGAGATCAACTTCTACGACAGCGATACCGACACGGTTGCCCGAGGTGCTGGCACTGCTGGTTCTCGTTCTTTACAGACGGCAGGTTCGGGCATCCTTATCGGATCCCAGAAGGTGCTCGAGAAGGCTAAGACTCTTGCAGCTCACATGCTTGAGGCGAGCGTCGACGATATCGAAACCAACGGCACTGGTCTTGCCGTTGCCGGTGTTCCAACGTCGGCACTGTCATGGGCTGAGCTTGCCAACGCAGCGAAAGACGAGTCCAAGATGCCAGATGGCATGGAGCCGGGTCTTGCTTACGAGCACGATTTCGACGGCCAGTCGGCTACGTACCCGTTTGGTGCTCACATCTCGGTCGTAGAAGTCGACACCGAGACGGGCGGCGTTGACATGTTGCGCCATATTGCTGTCGACGACTGTGGCACGATCTTGAGCCCCATGATGGTGAACGGCCAGCAGCATGGCGGCATCGCTCAGGGTGCGGCGCAGGTGCTCTATGAGCACGTTGCCTACGACGAGCTTGGCAATCCAACAAACGCCAATCTCATGGACTATCTGGTGCCAGCTGCTTCTGAGCTGCCGAGCTTTGAGGTATCAAACACCGAGACACCTTCGCCTCGTAACCCACTTGGCGCCAAGGGAATTGGTGAGTCTGGAACGATCGGTTCGACACCGGCACTGCACAACGCAGTGATCAATGCGGTAAGCCACATGGGTGTCAAGCACATCGACATGCCATGCACCCCGAATGCAATCTGGGAAGCCATCGCCGCGGCCAAGTAACCCTGTTGTGATTTGAACGACGACCGACCCTGCGAGCTGATCGCAGGGTCGCTGTCGCTTTTGAGACGCTGTCGTTAGTCGGACCCTGTCGTTTATCAGCGTCGAGCCCGTCGACACGATCCTGGACTCTCAGGAGCTGGCCGGTAGTGCCTCAGTGTCAGGGCTGGCCGTTTGCAAGTTCGGCCCGGATTTCGTCTGAATGTTCGCCGAGCTCGGGAGCCAGCGAGCGTGGCTTTGCAGGGGTTCTAGAGTAGTCCACGGGCGTTGCAACCATGGTGGTGGTGGCCGCGGAGTCAGGGCCATCTGGCACCTCAACCAGCGCACCAGATGCCTCGAACTGTGGATCGACGAGCAAGTCATCCAGGCTGTTTACGGGCACCCAGAAGAAGTCTGGCTCCTGCTCGGCGAGTGCTTGCACGTCGGTCATCGACATATCCGCGAAAGCTGCATCGAGCATCGCAATCAGGTCGCCTGCGTTGTCTCGTCGCAGCGAGGGACTGGCAAATCGTTGATCTTCGATCAGGTCGCTGCGGCCGGCGACCCGGCAGAGCGATGGCCAGTGCCGCTCCGGGTCGATGCCAACAACCCAGATCCGTTTGCCATCGCGTAGGCGGTAATTGTTGGTGGTTGGGCTTGATGCGACTCGACGGTCGTTGTTACCAATATCGACACCCCACATGAGTTTGGTGTTCAGATCGAACCCGATGGTGTACGTGCCTTCGCGGAATAGCGACGTCGATACAAGTTGACCCCGGCCGGACTTTGTGCGCTCAAACAGCGCTGCGCTCACTGCGCCCGCAGCGGCAAGACCGGTGTTGTGATCGCCCATGCCGCCGCGTTGAAACGGTGGGGTCTGATCCGGAGCCGTAAGCAGGTCAGCCATGCCGCTGCGGGACCAAAAGGCTGCGATATCGAACGCAGGACGGTTGGCGTCTGGGCCCTCGCGCCCAAAGCCAGTTATGTGGGCGTAAATCAGCTTGGGGAAACGGTCGGCGAGACTCTCGTAGTCAAGACCTAAACGTTCAAGCGCCGCTGTACGAATGTTGGTAACGAACACGTCGGCTTGGTCGATGAGCTTCAGCGCCGTCTCGAGGTCGGCGCTTTGTTGCAGGTCCAACATGATCGACCGCTTGGACCGATTGTCGAGCTCAAAGATCGGGTTTGAGGGCAACAACGCGCCGAGCATTGCGTGGAAGAGCCGCGACGGGTCACCTTCGGGTGGCTCGATCTTGATTACGTCTGCGCCCCAGTCGGCCAGGATGCCACCGGCGGCCGGGCCGGCGATCCAGACGCCAAGCTCGACAACGTTGATACCACTCAGCGGACCGCTGCCAGGTTCATGTGCCATCCACGGACAGTACTGCCCGCCTTCATCGAAGCGGAAATGAACGCACACCAATGGCCTCACGACCAGCTAACGACCCTCCTCACTACCGACGTTTCTGGGTGCTGAGCGTGCCCTTTTGGGCGTTTCGAAGACCCGGATGTCCGAGGATTTTGTTTCTGGGTCGTGAGGGTGCCCTTTTGGGCGTTTTGAAGACCCGGATGTTCGGGGATTTTGTTTCTGGGTCGTGAGGGTGCCCTTTTGGGCGTTTTGAAGACCCGGATCGTGGGGATGGGTAGACGGGAAAGCGGAGTTAGATGGTTGAGACGTTGCGAATAGCGATGATGACAGCCTCGAGGGCCTCATCAGTTTCTATGCCAAGTTCGCGCGCAGTGACAGCGAAGGTTTGCGCAGCTGCTTCGAGCTGTTCTGACCGCAGCGCAATGTCATGAGCAACAGGCGGTGATGCGGTGATACGGGTCCCTCGGCGGCCAGCTGCTTCAGCAATGCCTGCGTTGATCAGCTCGCGATACGCGCGCGCAACGGTGTTCGTTGAGACATCAAGTTCGGTCGCCAGGGAACGAATTGGTGGGAGCCGCTCACCTGCACGAAGGCGGCCCGCCGCAACGTGCAGCGCAAGCTGCGCCCGGATTTGTTCAAACGGAGGCACCGGAGCGCTGTGATTAAGGCGTAATCGCACGTGGTGACGGTACCACGCGTTTGTAGTAATGTAGTGCTACAAACAGCGCAAGGCAGCGAATTTCTCGACAAGAATGGTGTACTTCTCGACGCGATTGGGTTATGTTGTGGCGCAACGAAATTCTTATAGGAAGAAGATAACGCCATGAAGCTCGTCACCGCTGTAGTGAAGCCCCACCAGGTCGATGAAATCAAAACCCAACTGAATTCGATTGGTGTGCAAGGCATGACAGTGACCGAGGCGCAGGGTTATGGGCGCCAGGGCGGCCACACCGAGACGTACCGCGGTACCGAGTACAAGGTTTCGTTTACCCCCAAGTCGCGCCTTGAAATCGTGGTCGACGATGATCAGGCACCACAGGTGCTCCAAACAGTGGCCGACGCCGCCCGCACGGGCAAGATTGGTGACGGCAAGATCTGGGTGACCGACGTATCAACGATGGTGCGAATTCGTACGGGTGAAATTGGCGCAGACGCGATCTAGTCACGCCAGCAATATCTGGCGTGACCACAAACTGATTGGTTCTGTCGGCCAAACTACGAGGGTGAAGCGCGTGCTGTCATCCGTCGTCCTTGTCGTGCTCTTGGCCACAAGTTGCACCGACGCCCCTGATCCTGGCGACCTGGCTGCATTCTGTTCATTGCTTGAGTCCGGCACAGGCCTCACTGCAACACCGAGTTCCGCTGACCTTGATCGGCTTGTTCTCGTTGCGCCGCCGGCTATTCGACCAACTATCGCTGCGCTGCAGAGCAGGGCACGGGACTTCAACGAACTGCTAACAGAAGATCCACCTGACTTGGAGGCGCTGTTTAACGCTCGCTTCGACCAACAGGCCACGAGCGAACGCCGTCAGCTTGATACCTATGCCGAGGCAAGCTGCGGAATCGCTGTTGATCGCACACCATCAACGAGGTGGAACGACTTTGTGCGGGCCAACCATCGAGACGCGGCATGGACGTCGCTGATCACCGTCGATTTTGATGCCGCATCGAACCAGATCGACACAGCGAGTGTTGCGTTTGCCGATGTCCCGAGCCCGATCACCCTGGTCGAAGACGTGTGCAGGGCAATGTCTGACTTCTTGGTCGCCGACGATGCCGACCCAGGCCGGGTGCGAGTGTTCATTGGTTCGGTCGTGCAACTTGAGTACGACTCACCAAGCGGACTCTGCCGCTTGCCGTGATTCGCACTAGGATTAGCTCACCACTAGTTAGTAGAGGGGCCCTCCTATGAGTTTTAAAGTTGTCGTGGATTACGACCTGTGTGAAAGCAACGCAATCTGCATGCAGATCGCTCCCGAGGTATTTGAGGTGCGTGACGACGACTTCTTGTACCTGCTGACCGAAACGCCCGGCGACGACCTCAAGGCCAAGGTCGAAGAGTCACTGCAACGGTGCCCCAAGCAGGCAATCGCGATCTCCGAAACCAACGAAGAGGACACCGAAGAGGACAACGAAGAGGAATAGCCACTCAACGGCGTTGGCCGTTGCCAAAGAACGTTTCTGGTTTGAGGAGGGCACGTGGATTCCATCGCCGTAGTTGGCGCGTCGCTTGCAGGGCTGCGCGCGGTTGAGACGCTTCGTTCCGAAGGATTCGCAGGCACGCTGCACCTGATCGGTGATGAGCCACACGCTCCGTACGACCGACCGCCGCTTTCCAAGCAGATCCTGGCAGGTGACTGGGAGGTCGACCGTCTATGGCTCAGCAACGACGACAAGCTCGCAGCACTCGACCTGCAAACTCACTTTGGCGATGCAGCCACGGCACTAGATGCCGCAGCCCTCACCGTTACCTTGGCATCGGGTTCAGTGCTCGACGTCGATGGCATCGTCATCTGTACAGGCGCTCGCACGCGCACGATTGGGCAGCCACTTGGCGGCGTCCACACGCTACGCAACCTTGACGACGCGTTAGCGATCCGAGCCGCGCTCACCGAATCGCCGCAGCGCTTGGTTGTCATTGGCGCCGGATTTATTGGTGCTGAGGTGGCAGCGAGCGCTCGAGGTCTTGGCATCGACGTCACCATGGTCGAAATGGCCGAGGCCCCGTTCGAACGATCACTCGGTGCAGAGATGGGTGCGGTACTCGCCCAGGTACACCGTGATCACGGCGTTGACCTGCGCCTCGGGGTGGGATGCCAACAGCTTGTTGGAGACGATCACGTCACATCGGTCCAACTCACCAATGGCACCAGCATCGATACGGACTTGGTCGTTGTCGGCATTGGAGTGATTCCCAATGTTGAGTGGCTCGCCACGAGTGGGCTCACGATTGACGACGGGGTTGTGTGTGATCAGACGTCGCTCGCAGCACCAGGCATTGTTGCTGCCGGCGATGTTGCCCAGTGGCCAAACGAGCATTTCGACGACACCATGCGCGTCGAGCATTGGGATAATGCCATCACCCAGGCGGCGCACGCAGCCAAGCGTTTGCTTCACGGGCCTGACGTCGGACCCTATGCGCCGGTGCCTTGGTTCTGGAGCGACCAATATGACCGCAAAATCCAGCTCGCTGGTCGCACGACCGACTTTGACGAGTTCCTGATCGTCGACGGCGATATCGAAAGCCGCAAATTCGCTGCAATCTATGGCAAAGGTGGCCGGATCACGGCGGTGCTTGGGTTCAACCGCCCCCGTCATGTCATGCGGTATCGACAACTCATCGACACCAAGACGTCGTGGGCTGACGCAGTCGCCGCCGACCTTTGAGCATCGCTGTATGAGGGCATCACGCCTGCTTGTCGTGATCGTTGCGCTTGCTGTTGTGGGTGGCGCGTGTACGACCAGTCGCACGCTCGATGGTGGACAACTTGAGGCCGATATTGGTGCGCAACTGTTGCCCGACTATCCAGGGGCGATCCGTTCGATCTCCTGTCCCGACACCCCCGACCCGCTGCCCGGTGCCGATGTGCTGTGCTTAGCGACCATCGGTGATCAGGTTCTTGACGTCCGTGTAGAACTAGGCGGCACAGACGACGAGCTCACCTCTTCAGCAATCGTCGACGGCCGTTTCGTCGCAATAAACGAAGTAGCAGCTTTGCTGTCGGCAACCTTTGGTGACGAAATCGGCATTGTCACCAGCGTCGACTGTGGACAGCCAGTGATCGTTTTGGCCGAAGACGAGCCGGTTCGATGCGACGCAACTGACCCACGCGGTGTCGTGCGTGTCTTCGACGTTCGCATCGACAACGACGGCTTGGTTGAATTCAGCTTGCGCTAACTGGCGAGCCGAACGAACGTGGCCTAAAGGTCCGGTAGCTCACCGGCCAGCCGGTCCTTGAGATTGACATGAATGTCAAGACGTTCAAGGTGCTGAGCGATGGAGAGCCGAGCTTGTGGAACAGGATGCTCGGCGACAAACGAATGCACCGCAGCGACGTCACCATGTTCGAGCCACTGGATTCCTCCAAGCATTCGACCCATCGCATTGTCCGGAACGGTGTCGCTGATTTGTTCCCAGTTCGCTGTTATGAAGTCCCACACGAGCGAGCCTTGCCAGCGGTTCGATAGCGCTGCACCAAGCAAATAGCCAGCGTCCTGGCTGCGCACCGACCCGTCGAGCGTTTTGGTGCACATGTCGGTTATGGCGTCAGCATCATCGAATCGGGCCAAGGTGAATAGGTAGCGTCGCTCGAGCTGGGGCGAGCTTGCGTTTTGGAAGCGTTCGAACATCTCGTCGTAGTCAGAGCGTGCACCGGTTGAACCAATCACCCGTACCGCAGCGCTTTCGACACTTGCATTGTCGATGGAGGCGTCACCATCGAACACGGCTCGTGCGTGTGTCACGACGTCAGCTCGTTTGCTAAGCGCTCCGAGTGAACCGTACAACGATGCACGGACCTCGTTGACCAAGGGATCGGTCTCACCTGCGGCTCGCTCGAATCCGAGTGCATCGAGTTGAGGGCCAGCAATTTGCTCCCACAAGTGCCCGATTCTGGCTTGCTCCTCGCGGCTTGTGGCCACATGGTTTAGCGCGGCGAAACCACTTGCCAACGCTGTCCAAACAGGCGGACTGGTTTCACCGTCCAAGGCTTGTGCAAGTCGCACGTAGTCCTGCACCGATACGTGTCCAGCGAGCACAAGATCGAAGAAGTCATCAAACAAGCGGTAGCGCTGGCCATCGGTCAGGTGCATCAAGCTCGCAGCGAGGCGTTGCGACAAGGCCTGGTCATAACGAACGCGGAAAAACCCGTGACTGTGAGGGTCAACGAAGATGTGTGCAGTGGGGTCCTCGAGCTGCACGCGAGCCTGCGGCACCATGAGCACAAGATCGTCGACACGGTTGACCGACACCGTCAGGGGAACCTTCCAGTCCTCGAGTCCTTGGTCGCCTTGGTCGAGCAGCTTGAATGGTTGCTGGTCGAGCCGAAGCTCGTTGCCATCGATCGATGCGTCAACGAGCGGGAAACCGCCTTGGTAGATCCACTCGTGCATGATCTGGTCTACAGGGAGTTCGGTTGCCGCTTCGATCGCGTTCCATAGATCGCTGGTGATCGTGTTGCCATAGGCATGCGTCGACATGTAGTTGCGAATGCCATCGCGGAACTTCTCGGGACCAACGTATTGCTCGAGCATGCGCACGACCGCTGCGCCCTTCTCGTACGTCAGTACGTCGTACATGCCTTCAGCATCGGCGGGAGACTGAACGACGAACTCGATTGGCCGGGTGCTGTGTAAGGCATCAACGTGATAGGCCGAGCTTCGGTCGAGAGCAAAGCCCTCCCACACCTTCCAGTCGGGGCGATACGCAGCGGTAGCTGACGTCTCCATGAACGTGGCGAACGCCTCTTTGAGCCAAAGGCCTTCCCACCACTGCATGGTGACGAGGTTGCCGAACCACATATGTGCGAGCTCGTGGGCGATCACGGCAACGGAGCGTTGTTGCTCAGGCTGTGTCGTTGCGTCGGGGTCGACCAGCAACAACACTTCGCGAAATGTTACGCAGCCGGTGTTTTCCATTGCGCCGAAGGCAAAGTCGGGGATGGCCAGTAGGTCGATTTTGTCGCCGAAGTAGGGCACGCCGAAGTAGTCCGTCAACCAGCGAAGGCAGAAGACAGCAGCATCATGGGCGAAGCCGATCTCGCCGCCTCGGCCGGGCCGGTGGATGATACGCACGGGCACGCCATCGACGTCGATAGCGGGTGATGCTTCGAGTTCGCCGACCACAAAGGCCAGCAGGTATGTCGACATCGACGGCGTCGGCGCAAAGGCGACTTCGACGTGACCGTCGCCGAGGTCGGTTCGGCTGGCTTCAGTCATGGCCGAGACTGCGAGCATGTCGTTGGGCACAGTCAAGGTGACTTCAAAGACCGCTTTGCGGTCGGGCTCATCCCAACACGGGAAGCATCGGCGGGCATTGGTGGACTCGAACTGAGTGGTCGCAATGGTGTGTTCAGTGCCGTCGTCGTCGACAAAGCTGCTTCGATAAAAGCCACGCAGCTTGTCGTTCAAGATGCCGTCGAAAGCGATCTCAATCTCAAGCTCGCCGGCGTCCACCGGCTTGGCCAGCGTGAGTGCGAGCCGCTCGGTGTCCTCGTCGAGCAGTGGCGTTGCCGGTGACTCTTCGCCTGCTTGGCGCACAACGGCCGAGGTTATGTCGAGCTCGATCGCGTTGAGCACGATGGTGTTGACTTGCTCGTTTGCCGTCGCCTTTATGACCACAGAACCCGAGAACGATGCAGCTTCGATATCGGGTTTGAGCCGCAGGTTGTAGTGCAGGGGAGTGACGTCGTATGACAATCGGTGCTCGTTGATGCTTTCCACACGGCAAGCGTACGGGTACGGTGCCGCCGTGGCTGAATTGACCTATGACGTAGTTGGTATTGGAAACGCGATCGTTGACGTGATCTCGCAGCAAGATGATGAGTTCATCGACACTCACCAACTGACCAAGGGCGCAATGGTGCTCATCGACGCAGAGCGAGCCGTTGAGCTCTACGAGGCAATGGATGTCATGGCCGAATCATCGGGTGGCTCGGCAGGCAACACGATGGCAGGGATCGCATCGCTAGGAGGACGCACCTCGTTCATTGGCAAAGTCGCCGACGACGCGTTGGGCTCGGTCTTTGCTGCGGACTCGGTAGCGACCGGTATCGACTTCGATGTGCCACCTGGCACCGGAGGAGATCCGACCGGCCGCTCCATGGTCATCGTTACTCCCGACGCCGAGCGCACCATGAACACGTTTCTTGGCGCCGCGACCACGCTGTACACGTCGGACATTCCCGAAGCAGCAGTTGCTTCGAGCCGTTATCTCTACTGTGAAGGCTATATCTGGGACGTCGACGTCACCAAGGAAGCAATCAGCCATGCAATGGGGATTACCAAGGCTGCTCGGGGCAAGATCTCGTTCACCTTAAGCGACTCATTCTGCGTCGAACGCCACTTTGATGAATGGCATCAGCTGCTCGACAACGACATTGACCTCTTGTTTGCGAATGAAGACGAACTGCTGGCGCTGACCAAGGCCGAGAACATCGACGCCGCAATCGACGCGGTACGGGGCCGCTGCGAGATCCTCTGCGCGACGCTCGGCGAAAAAGGTTCATTGATTGTCACCGCCGACGAGACCATTGAAGTCGCTGTCGTGCCCGTTGAGAACGTGGTCGATACCACCGGCGCGGGCGATCAATACGCCGCCGGCGTGCTGTACGGCCTGACGCACGGCATGTCCCTGGCCCGGTCAGGCGCGCTTGGTTCAGCCGCAGCAGCCGAAGTCATTTCGCATATGGGCGCCCGCCCCCATCGCCAGCTCAGTGAGCTGCTCCACGAAATCTAAGTGGTCGACCAATGGCTGAACCCGCTCCATTCGTCTTTGGCGTCGACCTCGATGGCGTGTGTGCTGACTACACGCTGGCGTTCCGGGATTTCTGCGCCGAACGCCTCAAGCGAGCACCTGAGACTTTGCCGCTTGAGCGTTCATGGGATTTTCGTGAGTGGGGGTTCGACGCCGCGCAGTTCGAGGAACTGCACAAGGCGGCAGTGACCGACGGCCGCATCTTGGCCAATCTCGAAGCGATCGAAGGAGCTGCTGACAGCCTGTGGCGGCTGAGCGACGCGGGCGTGTGGATCCGCATTGTGACGCACCGCCTTTATGTCAACTGGGGTCACTCAGCGGCTGCCGGCGACACGGTTGCATGGCTCGACGACGCTCGCATCCCGTATCGAGATCTGTGCTTCGTTGGCGCCAAACGTGACGTTGGCGCAGATGCATATATCGACGATGGCCCGCACAACATCGAGAGCCTGAGGGCTGCCGGTCGCGCCGCCATCGTTTTCGAACAGCCCTACAACCGCCATATCGACGGATTGCGCGCCAAGAACTGGAATGAAGTCGAAGAGATTGTGTACGAACTGATGGCGCAGGCCACCGGCAGCGCTGAACCAGCGCTGCCCGGCTTCGATGCTGACCCGGCCCGCCTCGACCGCAAGACGGGTCGTAGTTAACCTGCGGCATCATCTCACCGTGGGCCAGACCTGGCATCGGCAGGGGTGGTCGGCCGAGGGCCTAGTGGGATAACACGCGGTCCCCACGATGTAGGAATCAATGGCGTATCTTCGGCAATCGATGTCGATCCAGGAGCGTCGAGCTCAAGCCGTCGAATCGACCCTTGCGGACCGAGTGCTCGTACCTCGGCACCTGATACCTGACTTGGAAACGTCCAAGACTTGTTCTTCGCAAAGACGTCGGGCTCCGGCCCGACCCGAAGCGTGGTCGTGTCGACCACCACACCCGCTTGCGTCCGTCGGTCTCGCATCACGACAGCGCTCTCTTCGATCCAGATGTGTTGAGGGAACTCGATTAGTGGGATGAGCGCCCCGTCAGTTTGTCCACTGACCAGATCGACCACCGTCAGGTGGCCGGCGGGGTTGTCCGTACCATCGTGGACCCCTTGCACCGCGATGGCAAGCGTCGTGCCGTCGGGACTGAGCGAGGTTGTCACGTACCCGCTCGGGTGGTTGAGATATACACCGGCGGTGAACCTGACGCGGCCCGTCCCCACACCGACGAATCGCAGATCGCGACTCGTTACCAACACGACTTGGTTCAGCATCTCAGAAAAGTGAGCGCTATAGAGTCGGTCGGGTCCAAGCGCGACGATCGGTGACGATCGCTCCCCACCAACCTGGTGCAAAAACCACGTGGCGTCCCTGGACGCGATACCGACGTGAACGTCGCTGGCGTCGACGTCTCGACACACCAGCAGGTTGATCGAACCATCTTGCAGGATGTCGTTACCAACGATGTCTGAGCGCACGATCTCCAACGTGTCCAGTTCACGAACGACCACCAGCGAATCAACGAAGCCAGACCAGACTTCGACCATGCGCCGATCGCCCGGACATATTTCGACCTCGTTCAAGTAGCCAGTGGGTCCAGGCGGGAGTGACGCCGACGCGACCAGCCGCTCCTGATCATCGAGTACCCACAAGTGTCGGTCGTGCGAACCGGTGGCGACGAGTAGCGACGGTAGACCCGCGTGAGGATCGGCAACAGGTGGATCCAGTACGACCCGTACTTCGAGGGGGGAGAAGGTCCAACACAGATTGCTGTACCGCTCACCGTTCTCGCCACGATTAAAGAACACGGCAACCTCACTGCCGGGCTGCGCCCAGAGACCGCAGCCGTGCCGTCCACCCGGCAAGGTCACGACATCGTCGTCATCGTTTGGAGATAGCCATTCGCTGACGGCGAAGCGATAGCCGGCTTCAGTAGTCTCGGGCACGCCGATGAAGCCACCGTCGGTGTTCTCAATCAACCACTGGACCGATTCACCCCCACATGAGCACGCTGCAGCGGAGCCAACGCCACTGCCGACCGCAACGATCAAGAACAATGCGCAGGCTAGGCATCCGCCGGCTAGTCGATACATGAGTTGACGAAAATGGTGGGACACATAACCCACACGCGCCAGTCCCCGTTCATGTCAACCCCATCGAGAGAACTCGCTTGCGCCGTCCGATCGCACAACACTGGCCGCAGTTAACGAGACAGGCTCCTAGGTCTGTCAGGGATTGGCAACCAGGCTCGTCGCGATTTCGGCTGCGACTGCGGCATTGTTCTCGACCAAGGCGGTGTTTGCAGCGACGCTTGCGCCTTGGGTCAGCTCGGCGATGGCGGCGAGTACGTACGGGGTTCGGGCTGGGCCCGTGACATTTGCCTGCTCGGCTCTGCTTTGGGCCTCGACCGTTGCCTGATCCAACAACTCGGGATCAAGCGGTTGTGGTGGAGGCACACAAACGAGCACGCCACCCAGCGCGAGTGATTTGCGATGGCGTAGTACTTCAGCGATTTCGGCCGGATCATCGATGCGGCACGGCACGGGTAGCCCGCTTGTGGCCGCCGTAAATGCTGGCAGTTCATCGGTCTTGTATCCAACGACCACGACGCCCAGGGTCTCGAGCATCTCGAGTGTGCGTCCGAGATCAAGGAATGACTTGGCGCCC
>Ga0209828_1000592_pt1 | contig 34543 bp, 34 predicted proteins | sample MaitaG_FD_187429 | JGI IMG/M metagenome (GOLD analysis project Ga0209828, IMG submission 187429) | Marine algal microbial communities from Maine, USA - Maine_Asex2 metaG (SPAdes) (version 2) | ecosystem: Host-associated > Algae > Red algae > Unclassified | place: Maine, USA | collected 2015-01-05
CGTCAGCTGCGAGGTCATGGCAAGCCATGGGAACACAACGCCCCGATTGTGTGGCCGCCGCCGTTGACGGTCGCAGAGATGGCGGGGCTCGCCGATCAAGAACTGCCGGGTTCGGAGCTTCGACCTCTCTTGTCAAGCCGATACTCCTTGACCTGGCAGGCCCCAGCATAAACCAGCTCACCGCGCCGGCCCAATGCCGCTCACCAACCTTATGCGTGCGAACTCTGGCCGACCCAAAACCAGCACCCGGCACCACGCATGCGACATCGCTCCACCGCTTATCCGACCATCCGCACGCGCCCAACAAGGATCGAGGTGGTCACCAGCAAGAGCGAAGGCAAACCCGCCCCGCTGGCTCACACCGTGACCGCGCCAACGACCGAACTAGAGGCGCCGGTCAGCGGTTCGATATGAGCAGGCCTGAATCGGTGAGCGAGTCGATCTGCGACTGGTCGTACCCGAGAAGTTCGGTAAGAACCGCTGCGTTGTCGGCGCCGAGTTCGGGGGCGAGTGGTTCGACCTCACGCCTGGGCACACCGCTGGCGTGGATAGGAAACCCGGGAACTCGGATCGAACCCAGATGCGGGTCATGGATTTCGGTGACCGCTCCCCGCTCAACGAACCAGTCGTTGAGGTGCGCGTCAGCTGGGTCAACAACGGGTGCCACCGGCACGCGATGCGATTCGAGGTGCGCTACGAGCTCATCGTTCGAGGAGAACGTCTGCATCCAGGACTCAAGCGTCTCGAGTAGCTCGATGCGGTGCTCCGCACGACCTTGCGGCGTTTGAAACTTGTCGATGCCAGCCAGGTCGATCGACTTGGCAGCGTCACAGAGGCGCGACCACTGCCCCGCCAGAACGTGAATCGCAAGCCAACCATCGGGTCCTTGGAACGTGCCAGCCGGAGGCACCGCCCCAAAGTGTCGGCCGGTGCGCTTGAGTCGAGCCTTGCCGTTCGTTTGGCTTGGGCCTTGGATCGCAAAGGGGTGCATGTTGAAGATCGACTCAACCATCGAGATGTCGATGAACTGACCTTCACCCGTGCTGACCCGGCCATAGAGCGCAGCGGAGATTGCACCGAACGCCATCATGCCCGCGCCAACATCACCCATTGGCGCCGCCGAACCGAGTGGCGCACCATCACGTTCACCGGTGAGCGCAGCCGATCCCGCATACGCCTGCGCGATCAGGTCGAACCCAGGAAGATGCGCCTTGGATCCCGTGCGACCAAACGTGGAGATCGACGCGTAGATCAGTGCTGAATTCGCGGCGCGCAACTGGTCAGGGCCAAGGCCACGCTTCTCCAGCACGCCATACCCAAAGTTCTCAACAAGCACGTCGCACTGACCCGCGAGCGCTGCAACGAGCTCATGGCCCTCGGGCTCGTTCAGGTCCACGCACACGCTTCGTTTTCCACGGTTCTGCTGGGCAAAGTACGAACTGTGGTCTCCCTTGATGATTGGAAGCGACCGCGCCGCATCACCGCTGGGCCCCGGTTCCACCTTGATGACGTCTGCTCCCAAACCGGCCATGAGCAATGTGCACGACGGACCAGACAGGTACTGGGTGAGATCGAGGACACGGACTCCGTCAAGCATTGGGCCACACTAATTTGCCTGCGCAGCGCTGCTCTACTTCACTGTCGTCATGCCAGGACCTCTCGAAGGAATCAAGATTGTCGATCTGACCCAGGTGGTTGCTGGTCCGGTGTGCACCATGCTGCTCGCCGAACAGGGCGCCGAGGTGATCAAGGTCGAGTTCCCCGACGGCGACATTTTGCGTCACAACAACCTCTACGCCAAGAACGGCATGAACGCTCTCGAACTCAACTGCAACCGGGGCAAGCAAAGTATCGCTGTCGATCTGACCACTCCCGAGGGCATCGAGATCGTGAAGAAACTGGCCGCAGACGCCGACATCTTCATTCAGAATTTCCGAGCGGGAGCGATCGAACGCCTTGGGCTGACCCACGAGGAGCTACGGGCAGCGAACCCCAAGCTCATCACTGCGTGGTTGTCCGGCTTTGGTCAGACCGGCCCGATGGCAGACGTGGGCGTCTTCGACCCGGTCATCCAGGCTGTGTCAGGACACTGCGCCGTGCAGGTGAACCCAAACGTGCCGTTCCCTGATGTGCATCGCACGATTCTGATCGACAAGTCAACTGCACTCACTGCGGCCCAAGCCATCACCGCCGCTCTTTTTGCACGCGAACGCGATCCAAAAAACGCAGGCCAGCACATCGAGTTGTCAATGCTCGACACGGCCCTGTTCTTCTTCTGGCCCGACGGCGGAATGGCCCACACCGTGCTCGACGACGACGCATCGGATGGAAGAACGCTGTACCAAATCATGTCCGTCACGGCGTGCAGCGACGGCCACCTTGTCTATTACCTGCAAAGCGACACCGACATACAAGGCATGCTCCGTACGATCGGCCGCGATGACATGGCCGACAACCCGCTCTATGGCACTGCCGAAGGACGTGCGTCTGATCCCCAAGTGCTCGCCGATATTGGAGCTGCGGTTGAGCCGGGCTTCTATGCGCTCACACGAGACGAGGCGCTCGAGCGATTGTGGTCCTATGACGTGCCGGCTGCGCCGATGTTGGCTATCGAGGAGCTGCACGAGTACCCGCAAACAGTGCACAACGAGTCGTTTCACGAGTGGAATCATCCAAAGGCTGGGCGCCTGCGACAACCACGCGCCGCCGCAAAGTTCAGCTTGAACAAGCTTGACTACCGCTGGTGGGTGCCCGACCTCGGTGAGAACACCGATGAGATCTTGGCCACCATCGGCCACGGTCCCGACGCCATTGCAGAGCTCCGTAGCACCGGCATCGTGAGCTAGCCAACCATCACACTGCCGCTCCTGCTAACCACCACCGCGACCAACCAACCATCACGCCGTGCACGTTACGGCCGAAGAATCCCGCCGAACGCGCTATCACCGAACACTCTGTCGCCAACCGGCGCGAGCTAACCAGCCATGAAGTTGTTGACGTTGCTGTACAGCACGGTCACGTGAAGATCGTTGCCATCGAACATGGCCAACGAGGGCGCAGCGTTGTGCATGCCAAGGACAATCTCGACCTCACCACGAACGTCATCGGGCATCTCGATCTCAAAATCGTCGTTGTCGGAGACGACTCCAAAGCCGACTGTCTTGCGCTGGTGTCGCACAATGACGGCCGCTCCAACGGCATGCACGGTTGTCTCCATGCGGTTGAGGGCCACGATGTCACCTGAAAGTATCGCCATGCAACAGTCTAACGTGGGGGTACCGCAGAGTGGTCTAGGGGGACTTCATGGGTCGTTTAGAAGGCCGAGTGGCTGTTATCACCGGCGCTGCAAGTGGCATGGGGCTTGCCACCGCCGAGCGTTTCATTGCCGAGGGGGCGTCGGTCGTCATCGCCGACTTCAATGCCGAGAACGGGTCAGCGGCAGCTGAACGACTCGGCGATCGCTGCAGGTTTACCAAGTGCGATGTCGCAGTCGAAGACGACGTCGCCGCAGCAATCGCCCTAGCAACCGATGCGTTCGGACAGCTCGACATCGTGTTCAACAACGCAGGCGTTGGCGGGGCCTTTGGCCCAATCACCGAGGTACGCGCCGATGACTGGGACGTAACGTTTGGGATCCTGACCAAGGGCGTTTTCCTCGGCATCAAACATGCCGCCAGGGTCATGATCGAACAGGCGACTGGTGGTTCCATCATTAACACGGCTTCGATTGCTGGCATCGGCGGCGGCGCAGGACCTCAGGCGTACTCCGCAGCAAAAGCGGCGGTTATCAACCTAACGAAGACGACTGCGGTCGAGCTTGCGCCACACGAAATCCGGGTCAACGCCATCTGCCCCGGCCTGATCTTCACGCCGCTCATGCACTCTGGCGATGAGGAAGACGCTGAGCGGGTCATGAACGAGTTTCAGCCACTGAAACGGCGCGGCGAGGGAAGCGACATCGCTGGCGCCGCACTGTTCCTGGCAAGCGACGACGCAGCCTTTGTAAGCGGCGAAGCAATCACCGTTGACGGAGCATTGCTGGCCGCAGGACCCCGTATTCACGGCCAAGCAAAGAACACGCGCAACCTCCATCGAAACGTTGGCATCGCCCATGGAACGACCGGCAAGGCCGCCCGAGTGGAACGACTCGACACATGACCAGCCCACCAACCAACACAAGCACCACTGCGAGCACCAGCACCAGCGCCTGTAGTAGCGCTGACTATTTCGCCGCTAGCGAAGCTGCCGCGAGAGCCATAAACAATCGCGGACCAATCCGTTACGGCGACGATGGATCGCTGCATCAAGACATTCTGGACGCCTACTGGGAACACGGCTTCTATGTCTTCGAGAATGTCGTCGACACGGTCGAGCTCGAAGAGCTACGCGCTGACATCGACGACCTGCTTGGCCATGCTCCCTATCCACACAAGAAGTCCAATGTCGATCGTCACGGTCGACCTGTGCTCGGTCGAGACCTGACGATCAACCCGTGGCTCATGACCACCCCGCTCAGCGACCCGTGGGGCGGTACGACCCTGCTCAATGGCCGCCATCAGGTCAAGATGCACGAGCCGACCCCAGCAAAGAATGCCCCTGCTGACGTGCCCTTCCTTGTCACCGGATGCCTGCAGCTCAGCGAGACGTTCCTGCGGGTGTACGCCCACCCCGACCTGTTACGGGTCGCCGAAGCCGTGAATGGCCCTGACTTCACACCCTTCAACGAGGTATTGTTTATAAAGGAACCCGGTCTCGGTCCGTCGATTGCGTGGCATCAAGACGGCCAGATCCACTGGGATAGCCCGGACTGGAATCCCGGAATACACGGGTTCAACTTCCAGCTTCAGCTGTGGGGCAGCACCGCAGGCAACGGGGTATGGGTGGTTCCTGGTTCGCACACGTGGGGCAAGGTCGACATCACAGCACTCGTTGCGGCGAATGGTGGTGATGAGCGGCTTCCCAATGCGGTGCCGCTGGTGTGTGGACCGGGCGATCTGACCATGACGAATCGCCAGACGCTGCATGGCTCGTTTGCCAACACATCTGCCGACCGTCGCATCACAGTCAACTTCGGTTTCCACCGGCGCTCTTCGGTGATCAATCAACGTGGCGCTCTGAGCAACGAAGGCAGTTTTTATGACGACGAGTACGTGCATGAGCGCAGCCGGATCATCGATCTAGCTATCGACGCTCGAGCCCAGCACTTCTCCCACGAAGACCGCTACGACTTCGTACCTTTTGCTGGCGAACACGACCGCAATCGCTATTCACCAGAAACTCGCGAGTCACTGCTGCGCAACTACAACGTGCGCGACATAGGCATCTAGGTTCCAAACACGTGCGCGTGGGCTGCCCAATGTGGGCGCACCGACCATGGGTTGGCCGCTTCTATCCGCAACGGACGCGAGCGGGCACCGAGCTCGGCCTCTACACCAAGCTGTGTAATGCCGTCGAAGGCAACACGACCTTTTATGCCGAGCCATCGAGCGACACCATTCAACGTTGGCTCGATCAGACACCACCGTCATTTCGATTCGCGTTCAAGCTGCCACGCGAGATCACCCACGATCGTCGCCTTAACGATGTTGCACGCCCCGTCCGCAGTTTCCTGAACACCATCGAACCTCTCGGCAATCGCGTCGGACCGTTGCAGGTACAACTTCCACCCGCCTTTGAGCCTGGCGGGCTGCCCGTGCTGCTTGCATTCATACGGCGACTGCCGGCGGACTGGAAGTGGACGGTCGAGCTGCGACACCCCGGCTTCTTCGATGGGTCAGCCGCCCATCGTGAACTCGACGAGCTGCTTGTCGAGCGTGGCGTCGGTCGGGTGGTGCTCGATACACGTCCCTTGTACGCGGCGCCAGCGCGGTCCGAAGCGGCGTCAGACGAGCGGCGCAATAAGCCGAAGTTGCCCATCTCGCTCGACGCCGTCGGTCCTCACCCGATCATCAGAGTCATCGGTCAGGATTCTCCCGACGGCACACTTCAGGGACTTCTTGCGTGGGTCCCACAGTTGGTCGAGTGGATCAGCGAGGGGCGCACGCCGTACCTGTTCGTACACCAACCCGAGAACATTGACTCGCCGGCGTTGGCGCGCCACGTGCACGCCGAGGTGTGCCGACACCTGCCCCATCTCGACCCCCTACCCGAAGCACCTGATGTTGAGGAACCCGAACAGACGTCAATGTTCTAGCGCCGGCTTGGTGTTCTAAGGTCCACAGGAGACCGAGGAGCTCCTATGTCAGTCTTTGTTTCTGCTCAGAAGCCGATGCACGAGACGCATCGCATTGACGTCAACGGCGCAGTCGATGCGGACGCGCACATCCTTGAGCCGCCCGATCTTTGGGAAAACTACATCGATCCGAAGTACCGAGATCGAGCGCTACGAATCACAGTAGATGAGAACGGCCTCGAAGAACTCGAGATCAATGGTGAGCGGTCCGCAATGTCGCGCCGAGGCTTCCCATCGACACTCGGCGCAATGGGGTACCCCGACCTTGGGGCGCTGCAGAAGGATCCCGAGCGCACCTATCTACGCGAGGCACCCTATGGCTCCATGCATGCGGGTGAACGAATCGAGATGCTCGACGCCGAGAACATCGATGTCGCGATTCTGTACACAACCGTGGGTCTGTTGTGGGAAGCAGAGCTCAAGGATCCCGAACTGAGCCAGGCATACACGCGGGCGTACAACCGTTGGATCTGCGAGTTCTCGGCAGGCGAACCGAGGCTTGTGCCGACAGCACACATTTCTCTTAGCGACCCTGAGGCCGCAGCAGAAGAGATGCGACGTGCCGTGAACGACGGAGCGATGGGCGCGTACGTGTGTCCGTTTACCCATGACGCCAAGCCGCTTGGTCACCCGGACCACAACATCGTGTTTGCGACTGCACAAGATCTCGACATTCCGTTTGCCATCCACCCAACGTTCGAACCGCAGTGGACCAAAGGCGCCCGAATGGGCGATTGGCAAAACGTTAAGCAGCTGCGACTACTTGCCTCGGTAACCGCAAGCGATGGCGTCCGTCACCAGTTCACCTCGCTGTTTGACTACGGCGTGTTCGACAGCTTTCCCAAGCTCAAGGTGCTCGTGCTCGAATCTGGTGGCGGCTGGATCGGCTACTGGTTGGATCGCATTGATGCCGTCTACGGCCACACATTCATTGGCAACAAGGTGCCGCTAAAACACAAGCCAAGCGACTACTTCCGTGAACGCATCTGGATTAGCTGTGATCCCGATGAGCGAACGATCCCTTCACTCGCTGAACGTTTCGGGGTCGACCGATTCATGTGGGCTTCGGACTTCCCCCACGCCGACCACACACCTGAATATGTCCATGATCTCAACGCCCTCGTAGACATGTTTCCTGAGCAAGACCGGGCGGCTTTCATCGGCGGAAATGCTCGCACGCTGTTTGGACTTGCGCCCGCTCAGTTTTGATCTAGCGGCCGCTCGGCGATACGTTCGCCTGCGTTATGGCGACCATTCGAATTCCAACCAGCCGTCAAGGCCAAACCGGCATGGGTCAAGGCGGCTGGGCGTCGCATGAGCTTGTTCGGGCCGTAGGCCAGCCCGCAACCGTTGCTCTGCGCAGCGCTATCCCGCTTGAGGTTGATCTCGACGTTGTGCACGCAGGTGATGAGGTATGGCATCTGGTCGATCCCGCAGCGCCTGACACGATCATCCTTGAAGCCAGCCGGTGGGAAGCCGACTACGCGACAACTCCCGCCGTCTCCATCGACGAAGCAGCACGCGCTCGCGAGCAATTTCAAATCACTGCCGAAACCCACCCGGCGCCACACTGTTGTTCCTGCGGTTTCCACGACGCATCGCTCAATGTGCATGCTGGCCCCCTCGGCGACGGGCGCTGGGCGACGCCGTTTCGGGTTCCGTCTTCGCTTCCTGACAGCCAACGCCATGAGCGGTCAGGCATCGACGAAGGATTGCTGTGGATGGCTATGGATTGCGCATGTGGTTGGTACACGAGTCACGACGGCGGCGAACGCCGCGGGGTCACCGTGCAGTTTGCCGTATCGATCTACGAAGAGATCGAACTGGATACCGACTATGCGCTGGTTGCCTGGAACGGCGATTACCAACCGCACTGGGATGGCCGCAAGCGAGGCGCCGCGGCTGCCTTGTTCAACCGCACAGGCGATTGTGTCGCCCAATCCCGATCATTTTGGGTAGCACCACGGTGAGCAGCAGCGATGGCACGATCCGTGTCGGCAAATGGTTCCTGGGTCCGACCGACTCAGGCCAGGGAGGCTGGACCGCACACCGCCTGAGGCGTGCCATCGGACAACCAGTCACGGTTGCGATTCGTGCACCTATTCCGCTTGAGACCGACCTGATCGTCGTGGAGCAAACTGGCGACACCCCGACCTGGCATCTCGTCAACCCCGCCGAGCCCGAAGCGCCTGTACTCATAGCAACGACCTGGGATGCCAACTTTGCCACGACCGAAGCTGTCTCCGTGGAAACCGCCGAAGCGGCTCGCGCCGGATTCCCAGCGCACAGTGACCACCCCGTGCCGGTTTGCTTTTCGTGTGGCCTTGAACCCGATTCGATGCGAGTGCACCCGGGTCCAATGGACGACGGCAGATGGGCCACGGATTGGACTGTTCCCGACTGGGCCGTCCAGCCTGATGGCTCCGTGGACGAAGGAGTTCTGTGGGCCGCCGTCGACTGCGCTCAGGCCATCTACGCTGGCAATGCTGACGGGCGACGTGCCTCGCTGACCGTTCAACTCGCCGTCGACGTCCTCGCTCCACTCACGCCCGGCGACACCTATGCGCTGGTTGCGTGGCAAGGCACATACGGCCGCGACTGGGATGGCCGCAAGCGCGGCGCCGGCGGGGCCGTCTTCTCAGCGACTGGTGAATGTGTTGCCCGGTCGAGCAGCTTCTGGGTCGCTCTCGCAGAAGCTAACACCGAGCCCAGTTGATCGCGAGTCCGAGTACATGGTTGGCGTCCACGTTGGACGCCAACCATGTACCCCCACAAAAGTCGTTCAGCGTGCCTAGCCGTTGTTTGTCACGGTGATGACTGCAACGGGACCTGACCAGTCAAAGCTGTCAGGAAGGTCACCAACGCCCTTGATGCCGCGATGGCGTTCAATAACGCCGCCCTCGGCAAGTGCTGGATCGCTTACATCGGATGCAGGACCATCACCACAGAACGGTTGGAAAAAAGCCAAATTTGTCCTTCCGACCTCGCAAAATCCGTCCCGAAGTTCGACCATGTTTGTCTGCGAAATTCGTTGCAACTAAGCGGATGTTGTCGCTACATGACCTCTCGCAATCTTCAGGGACTCACTCGGACAGTAGGTCGGTTCCGGTTTGAACGTCTGCCCGAATTGCTTGGGGACCCCTGGCAGCTACCGCTGGTGCGAGATCGGTGACGATTTCGACCAAGCTCTCCGTTGCGGCGTCCAGGTCGGCGCTGTCGATGGTGACGAGCACCTGGGGGCTTAGTCGAGATAGTTCGTCTGCTGGTGAGATAGTGATTTCGAGCGACTCGCCCTTACCCCGCAACGCCTCAAGTGGAATGAGATCTGACTCATCCATCTTGAAGTCACTAGAGAAGCAGGGGTTCCAACCCGTTGGAGTGCGAGTACAAATTGTGGCACCACGTTGGTCATGCCACGCCTTGGGAAGTCGAATCAGTAGAAGCTCGTTCTCGTAATTGACGAGAACTTCGTCGGGTGCATCGTGAAGACTGCGATCAAGGGGCGACAGTTCTCCCCAGCTCAACAGGGCGGACTCGTCGTATTTGAAACCAATGTCTGCCACAAGCTCAGCAACAAGAGCATCGTTAGGCCTCGGTGCTTGATTCTTGCCGCCGAACCCGACCAGGTTCGCAAGAAACAAGTTGAAATCGGCGAGATCAACGTTGTTTTTGCCACGATCGGTCTTTGCCGCCCAGGAATGCAGCGCTTCAAAGGTGCGATTGTGACAGGCCAAAACTGCTTGCCACGTACCATCGACGCTAGGGACGAAAGCCCCAATCGCTACCGCCACATTCGCCTCCGGCAGTTCATCGACCATGACGGGCAACAGCAACGACTCGAATTCCTTCTTCTTGAGACGAGCTAGGCCGCTGTCTATGTAAACAGCGTTCGTAGCGAAGCCCTCGATGTCCTCATCGAGCCTTGCAATAAATGGACTTTGATCGCGTTCATCACCTGTTGTTGGCTCAATTGCTCGAACAGACACCTCAACCCAAGCATCTGCAAGACCTGCTAGCCCACTAACAAATCCAGCCGGGTCATAGCCATGACCTGAATCGGCGCTATCAAAGCACACCACCCCGCCAGACTCACCCAAAGACCGAGTCGAAAGCTCCGGCTGAACTACCACCACGCCGGCCGCAGAGTCGGATGTGCCTGCACACGAAACCAACACCAACGCCGCTACCAACGCAACACAAATAGATCTCATCCTGGCCCCTCATCATAGAAAGCGATTGAGTCAATCTTCAGTTTGTCACCAGAGACATTGGAATGCATCGCGATCTGGAGCCGCAAGTCGTCGGAGTCACCAAGGCCAAAGTTTCCAGTTTGCGTGTCAACTTCGGCAAGTTCTGAGAAAGCGTAGCTACCTTGGTTCTCATCGAACCACTCACTATCTCGAAGCATCCAATTCCCGACTGAAACACGAGATTGGTCGTACCGAATCCCGGACACCGAATAGGTGCAGCTCGATGTCCCTGACGGGGCCGCCCCAGTCAAGTGCCGGATTTAGATCGCCGACACCTTTGAGGGTGCGGTGCCTACGAATGACGCCGTCTTCGGCCAGAGTTGGATCGCTTGCACCAGTTCCATCACCATCGCCACAGAAGGGCGCACCAACAAGATCCGAGCGGAGCTCGGTGTTGATTTCGGTTCCGGCATCGAAAGCACGCACCTTGTAGTTGCGGGTTTGTCCGTCGACCTTCGGCAGACCTGCGGTGTCGATGCCACCGAAACCATCGTTGGTGCAAATCACCATCGACACCAAGCTGAAGTAGTCGGCTGAAGTAGTGATCTCGAAGCTCGCCGAGGTACCTGGTGCGATTGGGTCGGCGGCTCCCACCACGCTGTCGCCTAAGCCGGCGTCGTCGATCGCAGCGGTCAGTTCAGCCGCAAGAACTCCGACACCGCCGTTTTCAGCCACAGCTTGAACACCAGCGCTGGCCGCTTCACCCTTTTGCCAGACATGGATTCCACCGACGTGAGCGGCAAAGTTCGGAGGTGTCAAATACTGAGCATCAGTGATGTTTGTGAGTTCCACGTAGTACGTGGCTTGTGAATCGTTCTGTGCTTCGGCATCACCTACGCCGATCGAGATAGTAAGCGTCGCCAACAGCAGTGTTGCAAGCACGGCTGCGACGGTTCTGGTAGTTCGCATTGGTTCCTTCCTCATGTCGACGCGTTGTCGACCAACCCAAGTAAACGTCAGGTCGCCTCCGGCGGATAGGGGTTACCGGCGTTGTTACGCAGTTGGTAACGGCGTGTTTGCAGTGTGGAAAGATGTCTTAACTCGTAACCGGCTGACTGCTGATGAGAGAACCAACTGGTGCGCCATCGAGAATGGCTGCAAGCGCGCCGGTCACCGAACTGCCAAAGACCCGAATTGGCATCTGATGCTCACGAGCCAAAATGAAGGCGGCCGGATCCATCACGGCGATTCCACGGTCGATGACCTCGTCGTACGTCAGCGCATCAAATCGCTGGGCCACAGGGTTCAAAGCTGGATCACTGTCATAGATGCCGTCAACCCCGTTCTTCGCTGCAAGGAGAAGGTCAACTTCGAGTTCTATCGCACGTTGCACGCTTGGGTAGTCGGTTGTCACGAAGGGTTGACCAATACCGCAGGCCATGATCACTATTCGACCCTTTTCCAGGTGCCGCATCGCTCGAAGCCGGATGTACGGCTCCGCAATTGACGTCATGGGCAGCGCGCTCATTACTCGCACTTCCTTGGTTGACTGCGACGTGATAGCCCCGCGCAGTATGACGGCGTTGATCGCCGTGCCGAGCATGCCGACGTTGTCGGCTTCGACGCGGTCGACCCCGAACCTGTCGCTGTCAGACCCTCGCAGAATGTTGCCGCCACCAACTACGACTGCTACCTCGGAGCGATTACTCGCTTCGATGATTTCGCGGGCCAGAGCGAGCACGGCGTCTGGGTCGAGTCCAAAGCTCCGCTCGCCCGCAAGCGTCTGGCCGCTCGCCTTGATCAAGATTCTCATTGGATGCCTCCCGTGCGGAGGCTCCCGGGTAGAACCCAAAAGACGAATCTAGTCGCTCACGTAGCGCACGACCTGGATCGCCATTGCGTGTGGTCGTTACGACGCGGCGGCGAGGAACGACGCGATCAGTTCGGTTGCCGAGGCGAGTGCGTCACCGCTCTTCCAGTGTTCGACGAAGGTGCAGTTGGGCAGCAGATCTGCCAACTCTCGCGACGTCGACTCGGGGTGATAGAGATCATCACCCATCAACACCATGGTGGGCGTTGCGATCGCTGTTGCTTGTTCGCGGGTCGTGTTGAACAGGAAGTCGCCGTCGTACATGTTCGATCGAAACTGGTCGAATACGGAGTCGTCGGCTTCGCCATGATCTGGGGCGACCTGGGCGCGCCATGCGTCGAACATGTCATAGAACGCGGCGCGATTGTTGTCTAGACCAATCGGTTGGAGCATGACAGCTGCCGCGACCCGATCGGGAGCTGCAGTGCACAAGCCTGCGATGTACGGCCCGCCGATGCACATGCCTGCGATCGCAAACCGATCGATATCCAGATGATCCATCAAAGCAAGTTGATCAGCGGTGTAGGTGCTCCAGCCGTCGCTCGCAGTGATTGGGGCTTTGGACTGACCCGCATTGCGTTGATCCATGGCGATGACCTGGTGATCAGCTGCAAGAGCGGTGAGCGGATTCCACGGCATGCTGTTCCACTTGTCGATCTCAGAGTGCATCCCGCCCGGAGCGATCAGCAGTACGGGAAACCCGTCGCCGGATACTTCGTAGTGAATGGTTGCACCGTTGTGTTCAAGGAAGGCCATGCTCGTGACATTACTGGCCAGCGGCGTCGTGGATCGCGGCCCACACCTTCTTTGGCGTACAAGGGATGTCGATGTAGCCAGCACCCAAGTGCGCAATTGCATCCAGGACAGCGTTGTGCACAGCCGGTGTCGCGCCGATTGGCCCGGACTCACCAACCGCCTTGTACCCGCCAGCGTTAAACGAACTTGGAACCACTTGTGCCTCAAGTTCAATCTGACAGAACTGGTCAATCGACGCGACGTTGTAGTCAAGGAAGTTCGCAGTGAGCGGCGTGCCGCTGCTGTCGTAGATCATCTCTTCGCCGAGCACCTGCGCGATGCCCAGGGCGATGCCGCCGCGCAGCTGGCCTTCGACCACGTCGTTGTCGACTCGCACACCGGCGTCGTCCACCGCGAAGTATTTGGCGAGATGCCACGCACCTGTTTCGGTGTCTACTTCGACCACCGCCACATGACATCCCGACGGATAGACGTCTTTGCCGTCGTTGTTGTAGACGTGATCACAGCTGAGCTGTTCGTGGCGCGCTGCCATCTCGGCGGCGACATCGACCCATGTGAGTGATCGACTTGGCGTACCGGCCACGTGGAAAGCCGCGATCTCTCGGTCGAGCACAATATCGGCGGCGGCGGCCTCAAGCATCTGTGCCGCGAGCGCACGCGCCTGCGAAACAACGTCGGCGGACGCCTCGTGGATTGCCAGGCCAGCAGTCTGCAGTGAGCGTGAACCCACAGCGCCCACGCCCGATGCGATCTCGTCGGTGACGCCCTCAACCACGTCGATGAGATGCGTGGCAATTCCGAGTTCGCCAGATGCAATCTTGCGCCACGTCGATTCGTGTCCCTGACCTTGCGAAGTCGTGCCAGTGACGACCGTGGCCGAACCGTCGGCATTGATGCGCACTATGGCCGACTCGCCGCCGCCACCGCACGTTCGGTGGTTGTAGCTACCAATGCCGATGCCCAGCTGCATCACATCGCCGTTGGCGCGCCGTGCCGCTTGTTCAGTGCGCAACTCGGGGTAGCGGGCCAGCTGCAAGACACGCTCGAGCGTCTCGGCATAGTCGGCATCGTCGTAGACCGCTCCGGTCGGCGACGTGTATGGCATGGCACTGGCGGGCAATACGTTTCGTCGTCGCACTTCCGCAGGGTCCATGTCGATTCGTTCAGCGAACTCGTCGATTGCTCGCTCAAGCGCCGCAATGATCGGCGCGCGGCCCGCGCCTCGAAGCGCAGAGACTGGCGGCCGGTTGCTGACATAGCTGGTCTGCTCAAACTCGGTATGGCCAATTGCATAGGTGCCTGCAAGCATCGGTGCGCTCCATTGGTTTGGAAGCGCGGCACCCGAGCTTGGATAGGCGCCGCAATCCTTGCGCAGGTGAGCGCGCACGGCCTGAAGCTCTCCCTGGCTGCTGCCTGCGAGCCAGAGTTCGATCTCTTCGGCTCGGCCGTGCGGCGCCGACACGATGTTCTCCGTTCGACTCTCAATCCAGCGCACGGGGCGCCCAACAACCTTGGCGAGGTGCGGCACGATCTGTTCCTCGGGACCAGGTGCCCCTTTGCCTCCAAAGCCCCCGCCAACGAAGGGCCCGGCAATCACATGGATCTGAGAGAGCGCCAATCCGTACATAGGGGCAATGCGATTGCGGAACGCGTGGGGCGTCTGAGTGCTGATCCAAACATGCACCTCACCATTGTCGGTCCACGTCGCAGCCGCAGCGCGACACTCGATCGGGGCCGCCACCTGGCGAGGGTTCACATAAGTGCGGTGCACCACGACATCAGCGCCGTCGAAAGCAGAAGGGTTGGCGTGACTCTGAATGCTGTCATCGTGATGAGTGCGCACAATGTTGCTCAGGTCGGCGTTGGTCGGCTCGGCCAAAGCTTCACCAGATGCGGACGTCGCGTTGGAGGACGTCGCGTTGGTTGGCGTGCGCCGAGCGAGCGACAAGCCGTCGAATAGCCGGGTCTCACCCGCAATTGCATCGTGAGCGTTCAGGACAACAGGTAGCGGCGAGTAGTCGACCACAACGAGTTCGGCAGCGTCGGCGGCTTGTTCTCGTGTCTCGGCAACAATCGCTGCGATTGGCTCGCCGACATACCGCACCTTGTGCTCAGCAAGCAGGGGCTGTGCGAAGTGCAATGGATGCACGGCGCTGTAGGCAACCGTCGGCCACACCGGGTTGTCCGCTGCGGCAATCACCGAAAGCACGCCGGGCGCCTGCCGCGCCGTCGCCAGGTCTACGTCGATCAGTGCATGCGCCTCAAGCGATCGAACGAATACGACGTGCGCAGCCCCAGCGAGCATTTCCTCGCTCAGATCCTCCACGTACACAGCCGCGCCCGAGAGCATCAGCGTCGATTCAATGGTCCCCGTGTTTGCATTCATCTCAGTGGATGTCTACACCGCGCAGCGCCACAATGCTGTGACATTCGACGGGAGGTAGCGCGCGAGCTCAGCAACGCTCCAGAGATTCGAAGCTGGCCTACCGGAAACTCCCAAGACGCTCGTCGGTGTCATCGATGTCGTAGTCGTGGCTGTACTCATACGCGAGTCCAGCATCGATTCCAAGCGACTCTGCAGCTTGGAACAGATCGCGATAGGCGATCAGTGAACCTGCGCTCGACTCGCAAATCGATGCAGCCAACGCGTCGACCGTTGCATCGAGTTCATCTGCGGGCATCGAATTGCATGCCATCCCCATCTCTACAGCTTCAAGGCCCGTGAAGGTTCGCGCCGAGTAGCTCAGCTCACGAGCGCGCGCCATGCCGACCAGCGCTGGCAGGCGCTGACTCATACCCCAAGTCGGGCGCAGTCCGAACTTGGCGTGGGTGTCAGCCATCTTGGCTTCGTTGGCGGTCACCATCAGGTCGCATGCCAGCGCTAACTCAAGGGCTCCGGTGAAACAGAACCCGTTGACTTTGGCGATCGTGATCAATCGACCATTCGCAAGCTTGTCGGTCAGGCTTCGTGCGGGAACATCCAAAATGTCACCCACGCTGCCGCCAGTGAGCTCGCGATCCCCGAGGGCCTTGAGGTCGACACCAGCGCTGAATGCCCGTCCTGCGCCCGTCAGGATCAGCACGCGCACGCCATCGTCGGCGATCAACTCGTCGACTGCCGCATTGAGCTCAGCGAGCATCTGAGGGGTAATCGCATTGAGGGCATCGGGACGGTCCATCATGACCGTGGCCGTTGGCCCGTTGCCGACAACTTGGATCTGTTCGTAGCTCATCGCCGATGATCCTAAATGTGCTGCAGTCGCAGCCGTTAAGTCGCTGGGCTAACTTCGTAGTTCATGAGCGGATATGGCATTTCATCTACGCATGGACAGCCTCGTGAGCGTCGGCGGCCGAAGTGGGTCACGGCGTTCCTGTGCTTGCTGATTATTGCGAATCTGGTAACCGCCGTATTGACGTGGCGTTTGACAATCCCGCCATATGACCCTCGGGTTCCATCAGTCATGGTGGCAACGTTGTTCGGCACATTCGCTCTGATCAACGTCGCTCTTCTGGTGGCTGTGCTGCGCTGGAAAAAGTGGGGCTGGTTTGGACTTGTTGTGACCGCTGTAGTCGCGTTCCCGATCAACCTGCTCGTCTACGACACGTCCTACATCATTGCGGCTTCCGGACTATTGCTTCCGGTTCTGTTGTTCGTTGTGCTCAAGCGCGGCTACCCGCCAACGTGGGATCAACTCGATGACTTCGAGCCCAGCGATCTGCTCTCGCCACAGCTGCTCGGTGCGGGACTGCTTGCTATCTTGCTCCCCTTTGGCATCTTCTTGGGAGTTGTGCCCGCCATTGTCGGTGGCTGTGAGGCCGGCGCATCCGACACCATGATCATTGCGCGCGGACCGGTCTATCCGGAGGGCGACGAGATTTTCGTGACTGACCTGGATGGGTCGTCCGAGTGTGCGCTGACCGATGCCCACACTGTGAACACCAGTGCGCTCGCCTGGTCACCCAATCGCGACAAGTTGTTGATTAGCAGCGAGGGACACAGCATCCACACAACGCTGCGCGAGCTGCACATCATGAACCCCGATGGGTCGGGTATCGCCCGTATCACCAACGGCGTGTCCCGGGGCGCTTCGTTGTACGGCGGCACCTGGTCACCCGACGGCACGAAGATTCTGTACCCGAGCCGGGACGACAGTGTGGTCAGCCTCTACGTTGTCGATAGCGACGGGTCAAACCGCACGCAGATCGTTTCGGGCAATGCCAGCCAGAATTACTACGGATGGTCTCCCGACGGGACGATGATCGCGTTCACTGGGTCTGTGGAAGAGTCCGACGACCGGGCGGTCCTTGTGGCCAACGCCGACGGTTCTGAAATTCGACGCCTGACAGACGACCCGTCCGCAAGACTATTTTCTGCATGGCTATCCACCGGCGAGTTCCTGGTCGCAGGGCCTCCCGGCCCTGACGAATCTGATGAGGTTTTCTTGGTGTCACGCGATGGTTCCGCTGTCACCCAGCTAACCACGAGTGCTCGTACTCGATTCTCTGGTGTTTCGCCCGATGAGACCGCTGTGCTCGTTTCCGAGCAGGTTGGCGATGACCTTGAGCTTTTCCTGATCGATCTGACCACCGGGTCGCGCACACAGCTCACCGATAACGACGTTGATATCTATGGAGGGAGATTCTCGCCCGACGGATCGCGGATTGTGTATTCGTATCCGACTGCCCCCAACGAAAGCGTGGTTTACGTTGTCGACGCCGACGGCTCAAACACGACTCAGGTCACCCGAGACGGCGAAGACTCTGCGACGGGCCCCTGGGGTTAGGTCTCAGGGTTAGCTGTCAGGGCTAGGTGTCTGGGCTAGGTCTTACGGTTAGCTGTCAGGGTTAGGTCTCACGGTTAGGTGTCGGCGACAAGCGCTAGTGACAGTGTGACGACGGCGGCAGGTCCATCGCCGGGCTGTAGTCGAAGAATCCGCTTGGTTTGAGGGTGAACCCAATCGAGGCGACCGGCATGACCGGCCAGTCCTCGAGGCTGGTCAGGTGGTTGTGGCCCATCGTGTACCAAACGACTACGTCGGTGTCGTCGATCGGCCGGTCGGCCGCGGTCCAGGCGGGTAGGCCTTCGCCGCCAGCCGATTGGTTCGGGTACTTACCTGCTGGCCATAGCTCGTCTTCGTTGTACGGCGTCACCCACAGGTGATTCCACATGTATCCGGCGCGAGCCCGAATCGAGGACTCCTCGGTTGCGAACGGCAAGCAGTTCTCCCCGGCGATGAGCTTGTACCCGGTTGGGGTTCCCATCTTGTTCGTACGGTCGCTCGACTCGACCTTCCAATAGCGGGCGGCGAGCGGGTCGATGCGCCGCTGGGCGTCTTGTTCAGAGGTGAGCACCGTGCGTTGACCACGAAAGGCGTTGCCCCACGGGTTCTCATCGGCGGGGGCTGGCACCGTGTCGACCTCAACCACGCGGTTGGCGTTGCCATCAACCGCCATGTCCAGACGGGTGCAAAAGAAGTGTTGATGATTGGGGCCGTAGAGATGGTCGCCAAGCTTGACGCCGTAGTCAGTTGTCTCGCCCGTATCGAGCGCAGCGGTGCTCAACATGCCCGTGAGCTTGATCTCGTTCTCGATACGACCGTCTTGGTAGAAGTACCAGTAGATGCCGTACTCGTAGTTGCCCACCGTGGCAATAAACGACACGACGAGCCGTCGTAGTCGCCGCACCTCGGTCGCCTCGCTCTGGAAGTCGGTGTGCTTCCACGAGATTCCGAAGTCCTCTTCGTGAATACAGATGGCCTGTGGGATCTGGACAACGTCGCCCGCGGCATTGCAGAAGTGGGCATCGAGGTAGTGAATCTCACCCAGGCAATCGCATCCGAGCGTGAGCGAGTTGGCCAGCATGCCCATGCCGTACTCACCAACGTCGAACGCGTTCTTGCGAGCCTGAGTCGACGAGGGGTCGCCGTACGGAACAGTCATCTCGGCCAGCGATGCTCGGTAGAGCACGGGGCGTACATCATCGCCTTCGGTGTAGGTCACCGTGTTAATCACAAGGCCCTCGCGAGTCGACCAGCCAACCCGCAGATCCCACTTCTGCCAGCTCAGCTGATCACCGGTCACGGTAAAGCTCGGGCCTTCGGACTGGATGATCTCGAGCGGCCTGACGTCGGTGCGTTCACGCCCCTCGGGGGTGAAGCCCGTCGCCCATTCGGCTGATTCGACCGATGCCGTTGGCACTGGCAGCACGCGCTCGTCTTCGATCCGAACGACCTTCTGCTCGGCAAGATCGAAGATGACCATGATGCCATCGATCGGGCGTGCGTAGTGGTTGTCGCCTGGCTGCTCGTGTACCCACACCAAACCGCGGATCAGGCGTTGCGACGACTCGATTGGATCGCCGTAGTTGCCCGCAGACCACGGATCGATGACCACGAGACTCATATCGGTGATGCCTCGCTTTGCCATCGCTGCTTGAAAGTCAGGGTCATCACGAATCGCCTGCTGGGACTCACCGAATTCATCGATGATGATCGACGGTTGGACACCCTCAAGCCGTTCCCATACTGGGATCGTGTTGCTGTTCAGTTCCACGACGATCTCGTGCGTCGATCCATCGCCAGCATCGAACATCACAACCTCGACCTGACGATCAAACGAACTGCCCGTCACGTACCCGTGGACAACGTCTTTTGCGGGCAGCCGCAAGTCGACACTTGCAAACCGCATCTTGGGGCCGAAGCGATCGTGCGAGCGAATCATCGACACTGCGGCAGCAGACTCCGCCTCGCTCAACCGGTCAAGGGGATGCGTTGCAGTCGGAGCTTCGATCAGGTCGGTCATGTCGACAGTTTGACAGCCCACCACGAATCGCGCCATGAGACGCTCGATAACTACGCTTCGCGCATGCCCTTAGATCCTCAAATTGCTTCCCTGGTCGAAGCGTCAAATGCCGCAGCGGCCGAGGCGCCGCCCATCGCCGAACAAACCGTTGGAATGCGACGCGAGGGTTATCTTGCACTGGCTGCCGTTGGTGGGTCCGGGCCGGAACTGGACCGCGTCGACGACCTGTCGATCGCAGGTGTGCCGTGCCGCCTGTATGCCAACCACGACCCACACGGCGTCTTCCTATTCATTCATGGCGGCGGCTACACGATCGGCGATCTCGAGACGCACGATCAGATCTGTCGACAGCTGACGCTTGAGTCCGGTGCAACACTGATCGCAGTGGACTATCGCCTCGCGCCCGAACATCCCTTTCCAGCCGGCATTGACGATGCTTGGGCCGTCTTTCAGGCCGTGCACGATGACCGCGCTAGTTATGGCGGCGGAACAAAGATCGTGGTCGGCGGCGACTCAGCTGGCGGCAACTTCTCGGCAGTCCTTGCGCTCATGGCTCGCGACGCGGGTCTCGATCTTGCCGCGCAGCTGCTCGTGTACCCAGCGGTCGATGTCAACGACGACTCGCCATCGATGACAGAGAACGGCGCCGGCTATATCTTGAGCACAGAGACCATGAACTGGTTCAACGCGCAGTACAAACCAGACCCGCTCGACTGGCGGGCATCCCCGTTGCTCGCAGACTCACATGCCGACCTCGCTCCCGCAGTTGTCATCACCGCTGAGTTCGACCCGCTGCGTGACCAAGGCGCAAAATACGCGCAGACCCTGCAGGCCGCAGGGGTGGCAGTGACCCACACGAACTATGACGGCATGGTCCACGCCTTCTTCCAGATCAGTGAACTCACCGACGCCGGCAAGCGCGCCGCAACCCAAATCGCACTGGCTGCGAAAGACGCCCTGGCCTGACCGCTGCACTACCTGGGTAGTCGCTCAGGAGCGACGATTGGCGAGTGGCGCTCCACCGTGCATCGGCACGACGATCACACTTGGATTAGCTGTTCGAGGGCTCCGAGCTTCCGATGGCTACACGTGGCTACACGCGTGCGAGCGCTGCGGCCTAGGAGGGTCGGCGGCGACGAGTCATCACGTTCTCTTTTGCCTGCTCGACGAGACCGGGGATTACGTCACTTAGTTCGGCGGGGTCCCAGCGATCGTCCTTGGTGGCCTTGGGGCCACCTTCCCAGCCCTCCATGCAGCTAATCGTGCCGCCGTTTACCAGGAACACTCGGCCGGTCACTTCACGCGCTGCTGGCTCGTTTGAACCAAGCCACACGACCGCAGGCGCAACGTTGTCAGGATGAAGGAAATCAAACGAACCCTTCTCAATCTCTTGTTGCCCGTACGGCAGGTCTTCGGTCATACGTGTTCGCGCACCGGGCGCAATGCAGTTGACGGTCACCCCGTATCGTCCAAGCTCGGCGGACGCAATGATCGAAAACGATGCGATACCGGCCTTGGCGGCGCCGTAGTTTGTCTGGCCTGGATTTCCGAAAACACCAGACGTGCTGCTCGTGTTGATGAGCGCTGCACCCTCGACTTGTGTGTCGTTCTTGATCATCTCGCGCCAATAGGCAGCTGCGTGGCGGGCGGGGGCGAACGTGCCCTTGAGGTGGACCTGGATCACGTCATCCCACTCGGCCTCGGTCATATTGGTGAGCATTCGATCACGCAAGATGCCGGCATTGTTGACTAACACGTGCAACGTGCCGAAGTGGTCGATTGCCTGCTTGACCATGCTCTCGGCGCCGTCCCAACTCGACACGTCGTCGCCGTTGGCGATCGCGTCGCCGCCCATGGCTTCGATCTCCGACACCACCTGTTGGGCCGGGGTCTGATCGGTTCCTTCCCCGTCGCGAGCACCGCCCAGGTCGTTGACGACGACCTTTGCTCCCTGGCGGGCGAACTCAATGGCGTGCCCGCGGCCGATGCCTCGCCCCGCACCGGTCACGATGACCACCTTGCCGTCACAGATTCCCATGGTGTTCCCCTTTGTTTGATGCTTTCGTTTTGCTCTGCGACCGATGTTTGCACGCCGAACGGAAACTCGTAAATCCTGCCTGCCGAACGAGCTGGACTACGGTCAATAGCAGGAACGAGGTACGTATGACTCCAGACCGAGTGAACGGCGATCGACTTTGGTCGCGGCTAATGGAAATGGCCGAGGTGGGCCCAGGTGTAGCGGGCGGTTCAAACCGTCAGGCATTGAGTGACGACGACAAGGCAGGTCGCGACCTTTTCATGAAATGGGCCGGCGACGCTGGCTGCACGTTTGAGTTCGACGAGATCGGCAATCTGTTCGCCACTCGGCCCGGAAGCAACCCCGACAAGCCTCCGGTATTGGTCGGCTCGCATCTCGACACCCAACCAACAGGCGGCCGCTTCGACGGCGTCTACGGGGTCCTCGGTGGCCTGGAGGTCGTAGAAACCCTGAACGACCTCGGCATCACAACCGAAGCGCCCCTTGAGATCGTGGTCTGGACGAACGAAGAAGGATCCCGCTTCCAGCCCTCAATGATGGGGTCAGCCGTTTGGGGTGGTGCGTTGCCGCTTGAGCAAGCCCTCAAGCACCAGGACTTCGACGGCAAGACCGTGGGCGAAGAGCTCAAGCGACTCGGCTGGGATGGCGATCTGTTAGCGCGTCCTCGCGAGTACACCGCCGCGTTTGAACTCCATATCGAACAAGGCCCAATCCTTGAAGCCGACGAGATCGAAATCGGCATCGTTACTGCGGTCCAAGGCTTCCGCTGGTACACCATCGAACTTGGTGGCCACCCGGCGCACGCTGGCCCCACGCCAATGGAGGTCCGCAAGGATCCCGCCCGAGCGCTCGGCGACATTCTCGCTGGCGTGTATGCCCTGGCCGCCGAGCATTCGCCGTGGGCCCGTGCAACGTTTGCCCAGTTCCGCAGTGAGCCAATTTCGCCGAACACGATCCCCGAACGCATCCTGTTCTCGCTCGACATGCGCAATCCCGATGGCGACACACTGCTCGCCATGGACACAGCAATGCACGAGATCGTCGAAGCGCAGGTCGACCGCCATGGCGTCACGACCCAGATACACGTTGATACCGATTCGCCACCGGTCAAGTTCCATGACGACTGCATCGCCGCCGTCGAACGGTCGGTCGAGGCGCTCGGCTTCTCCCACAAACGCATGGTGTCAGGAGCTGGTCACGACGCCTGCTATGTGGCGGCTCACTATCCGACGTCGATGATCTTCGTGCCATGCGACGACGGCCTCTCCCACAACGAGGCCGAGAACATCTCAATTGATCAAGCCGAACGCGGCGCCTCCGTGCTCCTCGGTGCCGTCCGCGAAATGGCCGGCTAGGCCGCAGTCCCGCCAATCATCTGGGTCACCAAAACGCCCAAACGGGCACTCTCAAGACCCAAAAGCCCACCCCCGCCAACAACTGGGTCGCTAAAACGCCCAAACGGGCACTCTCAAGACCCAGGTCGTGGGTGCTCGGTTGCGGTGATCAGCAGGCGATGGCGTTGGAGGTAGGTCTGCTTGAGCAGCTGCACGAACAGAAGAGGCTCATGAGCCATTCCCCAAGTGATGTACAGCACCTCCCAACCAGCTGCTGCAAGCTCGATATCTCGCAGGTTGTCAGCCTCGGTTTGTGCTCGCCCAAAATGAAACCGTCGTGAATGCCCTTCGATTCCAAGCTTGGCGTCAGGAAATGCGAGATCGAACCGCCGCGTGCCTGACGACAACGCAACTTCGTACTGACGGACTGGATAGGGAAGATCGAGATCATCGAGCAGATGTCCGATGATCGATTCGAGCGCAGACTCAGCAAGTTGGCCGGAACGACCAGGGTCATTAATGATCTCCTCGAGCACCTGCATTCCGGTTGGCCCACGACGACGAAGGCGAGACAGCGTCTGCTCGATCCACCTTGCTGGAGCCCCATTGCGAAGCGCCGAGTCAAGAGCTATCTCGACCTTCTGTTTCGACTCGACGAGTCCGAGCTGCACCAAAGTCCGCGCAACAGAAGTACACCTGATGCCATCCACATGGGCAATATCGCTCGCACTCGTGTAACTCCACGTGTGCACGCAATAGCTATCTGGAAGCGACCGCTTGTGATCACGCCGAAAACAAACGTGGACTTTGCCAGATGCGATGCGATTGAAGCCATCGAGCCGATGTAGGGCAGCAGCGGACGTGTGGGAGATCACAGCGCCAGCGGCCGATGCGATTGCGCATCGCTGGCGAAACGAGTCCGGTTGCGACACGAAGACGAACACATCGGACAACGATTGGCGCACCAGCGTGCCCTGCGCGTTGCGAAGTCGTTTCGCCGATACGCCCGACTCGCGAGCCTGCTTCCTTGTAAAGACCCCGTGCCGAGTGGAAGCGAGCTCGGCCAGGGAAGACCAATGGTCGTATTCCCTTGTCATTGATCAAGCGTCGCGCTGCCGTGTGACACCCTTCCCACTGCCTGCTCCACCCTCCCATCATTTGGGTCGCCAAAACGCCCAAACGGGCACTCTGAAGACCCAAAAGCCCACCCCCGCCAACAACTGGGTCGCCAAAACGCCCAAACGGGCACTCTCAAGACCCGGATTGTGGGCGTGCAATGGGTGGTGAAGTGAATGGGTGGGCGTAGGCGTGGCAGGATGTGTCATGACTGAAATCAAAGGCACGATTGCCGACGACCGATTCGAAAAAATGGGTCTTCTTCTCGCAGACTCGATCGACGCTGGCGCGGACGTTGGCGCCTCGGTATCGGTAACTGTTGAGGGTGAAACGGTCGTTGACATCTGGGCAGGCCATGCCGATGAGGCAAAGACCACCGAGTGGCAACAAGACACCATCACTAACGTGTGGTCGACGACCAAAACCATGACCTTCCTTTGCACGTTGATGCTCGTGGAACGCAGCCAGCTCGACTATCACGAGCGTGTCGCCACCTACTGGCCTGAGTTTGCGCAGAACGGCAAAGAAGACATTGAGGTCCGCCACATCATGGGCCACACATCCGGTGTCTCGGCATGGGCGCAGCCTGTCGTCACCAATGACATCTACGACTGGGACAAGTCGACGTCGATGCTCGCCGCCCAAGCTCCGTGGTGGGAACCGGGCACCGCATCTGGCTACCACGCGCTCAACCAAGGACACCTGCTTGGCGAGATCGTGCGTCGTATCGACGGACGCATGCTCGGCGACTTCTTCGCCGAAGAGATCGCGACACCCTTGGGCGCTGACTTTCACATCGGCCTCGCAGAAAGTGAGTTCGATCGCATTTCGAACGTCATTCCACCCGAGGCACTGCCGGTCGACCTTGCAACCGTCGACATGGACAGCATCGCGATCAAGACCTTCACCGGCCCAGCGCCCGAAGCATCAACCGCCTGGGAAACCGAATGGCGACAGGCGTGCATTGGCGCTGCCAATGGCCACGGCAACGCTCGATCCGTCGCCCGAGTACAGGCGATCGTGGCGAACGGCGGCACGGTCGACGACGTCACGTTGCTCTCCCCTGCCACGATCGACAAGATCTTTGAAGAACAAGCCCACGGCACTGATCAGGTACTCGGCCTGCCAGTCAGATTCGGCATGGGATATGGCATGCCATCTGAGGGCGCGCCTCACCTTCCCGAAGGGAAGATCGCGTACTGGGGTGGCTGGGGTGGCTCGACCATTGTGGTCGACACCGAACGCCGTATGACGGTCGCGTACATGATGAACCGAATGGACGCCGGACTGACCGGCGACTTCCGTGGCATCAACCTGACGCGGGCCGCCTACGACGCTCTGGACTAGAAGCTCTGCGTTTAGCAGCCGTTACGCCAACACAAACTGGAGCTCAGTGATCCAGTCGTCCTAATTGTCTGGACAGTCAAGGTAGACCTCTCGGCTGAAGCCGAGCGGGCGCTCACCCGCATCGCCAATCCATCGGTCAAGCAGCGCGTAGCTGTCGATGATTCGTTCCATCGATCCGTGGTGCACGAGTGTTGCCGCTCGTTCGGCTGCTGGCAGGTCGCGCACCGCAGCCACCGACGATTCGAGCTCAGCGTCGTTGGCCACAACGACACCAGCAATCACGTCGATCCTGCCGTCGGCTCGCTGGTCATACAAGCCATATGTCGGTCCCACTGGTGTCACACCAGCGCGTCCAAGTTCACCAAAGAGCGTTGGGTAGAGCCGCCCGAAGATCGGTGCGAAGTCATCGTCGAAGCCCTCAGCGGCCTCACTTACGACAACGACTCGCCGGGCGTCGAGTGGCTTCACCACGATCGCAGCATCGGTGTCATGCATTTCTGGGTCTTCTGTCAGAAGGTTGATACGTGCTGCCACGCGTGTCAGTCGGCGTTGTTCCTCTTCGGCTTGACGCTCTGCGTCAGCTTGTCGCGTGCGCAACATGCCAACCAGTTCCTCGGTGCTCACGCCTTCCTCGATCAAACGGGTTATCTCAGCCAAGGTGAAGCCAAGATCCTTGAGAACGAGGATGCGATTGAGCGCCGGGAGTTGTGCGGCCGCATACGAGCGCTAGCCGATGTGTTCATCGACAACAGCAGGCCGTAAAAGGCCGACCTCGTCGTAGTGACGAAGCGCCCGAACGGACACCTTGGCGATTTGTGCGAACTGACCGATTGCAAACATGACCCTCTACACACTGACGTCTTCCGTTACGGAAGAGTCAAGCCTGTTATGCGCGATTTCTTGCCGCTTTGAAATCGGGCTCTCGCTTCTCAAGGAAGGCGCTGATTGCCTCTTTGTGCTCAGGTGTCTCATAGGCCTGATTCAGCAGTTCGAGTTCCAGTCGTTGCACTTCGCGCAGTGACCGTTCGCTCATGTTCTCGGTGAGTAGCTGTTTCGTGAATCGGACAGATGCATACGGATTGTCTCCCATTGCGTGGGCCATCTCATGCGCGGCTTCCAGCAGTATGTCGGGCGGTACCACCCGGTCGACCAGCCCGATCTCGGCCGCTTCTTCGGCCAGAATTGTCTTGCCGGTGAGCATGAGTTCGCTGGACTTGCCAAAGCCGATGCGCATCGGCACCAGGTGGGAACTAGCAAGCTCGGGAACGACGCCAACCTTGACGAAGCGCATGCTGATCTTTGCGCCCTCGGCGGCGACGATGTGGTCCATTGACATGATCTGACTGAGCCCGACCCCGATCGCAGCCCCGTTGACTGCAGCGATTATTGGTTTGGACTCGCGCATCAGCCCGACCCAGTCCATTGGTGTGCGATCTTCTTCTTCGCCGTCGACCTGAGCCTGGAATACGGCCTCCATATCTGCGCCTGCACAGAAGCCACGACCGGCACCCGTCACCACGACGGCGACGATGTCGTCGTCAGCATTCGCGGCGATGATGGCGTCAGCCATCTCCGCTCCCATCTGCGGTGTCCAGGCGTTCATTCGCTCGGGGCGATTCATGGTGATCGTGAGAACGCCGCTGGTAACTTCGGTCAAAATCGTCTCGTAAGCCATGGGTTGATTCAAACGCACCGGCGGCCAATTCAGCAAACGAGCCGTTCACCAGCTTGACTGCTCAGCGTTGGTTCCGACACAATCGCTACGCGCCGAACTCCAATGGCGCGCGGCGAATGGGGGAACACGTTGATCGATCTCGATCTAACCGAACGTACAGCCATAGTGACGGGAGCGAGTCAAGGCATAGGCGCTGCATGTGTGCGGCTCCTCGCTGATCACGGTGCATCGGTGGCCTTTTGTGCTCGGGGTCAGGAGCTGGTTGACAGCGTTGCATCGTACGGCGATCGCGTGTACGGCTATGTGGCTGACATGGGCGATCCGGAGTCAACCAAGACCTTTCTCGAGACAGCATCAACCGAAGTCGGTCAAGCCGACATTCTGATCAACAACGTTGGTGCTTCGCCATCGCGCAACTTCTTGTACATGGAGGACGCCGAGTGGGAACAGCTTTTCCAACTCAACTTGATGTCCGCGGTCCGCTGCAGTCGACATGTGTTGCCGAACATGCGGGCGAACAAGTGGGGTCGGATCGTAATGATCTCAACTGTCGGAGCGCTCTACCCCAATGCCGCACTGATCGACTACGCAGCGACCAAGGCGGCGATGATCTCGACCGGCAAAGCACTCGCTGGAAAGTACGGTCGCGACGGTGTCCTGGTGAACTCGGTGCTGCCTGGACTCATTCACACGGCCATGTGGGACCGGGCCGCCGGCGAGCTATCCGAAGCATCCGGTAAGACCCCCGACGAGATCATGGCGAGCAACTCACGGGGCGTTCCTGTAGGTCGTTATGGCACGCCAGACGAGGTGGCAAGCACCGTGGTGTTTCTCTGCTCTGACGCAGCCGGCTACATCAACGGTCAAGCAATCAGCGTCGACGGCGGCTCGTCGGGTCACATCTAGTGCTCAACCCGGCTCATCATGGCGGTGATGCAACGGCTCCTTGCGCCCCTCGCTCCCTTGTCCAACACAACAATTCCAGCTCAGGAATAGCGAGCTCCCTCGCCTTGCGCGCTACGTCACCCACCAGCCGAGCTACCCAGCAAAGCAGCCGGGCGGGACAGTAGTGCTGCTACTCATCCTGCGAGATCTCCAATACCGCCGATGGCGGGTAGGCCTCACCGTCGTGCTGATGGCCATAATCATGACGCTGCTTTTCATCATGACCGGGCTGGTTGAGCAGTTCAACACTGAGCCGTACATGGCAGCGAATCGTGCTGGCGGTGACATGAATTGGGTCGTCGACCAGGGCACCGGTGGACCGTTCACGTCACCGAAACCGGTAGCGGCGGAGCGTTTCGCCGATGTACCCGGAGAACCAATCCTGGTTGCCCCCAGTTCCATCGATGGTTTCCAGGTACGCCTCGTCGCTCGTTCCTACGACGCGCTTGTTGAGCCAACGCTGGTCGAGGGGCGGTATCCGAGCAGCGCCGGTGAGGTGATGATCGACGAGTCGGCTGACCTACCCATTGGGCAAAGCGTCTCGCTCGGCGGGCAACCGGCGACGATTGTAGGTCTGACCGAAGATGCCACGGTTCTCGCCGGCGTCAACATTGCGTTCGTCACCCTTGACTTCGGTCAGTCCGTCGCCGTGAGCGGCCAGGATCTCCTGCTCGCCAAGTTGACCGATCAAACGCCAACCGTCGACCCTTCGCTCAAGATCCTCACCGCAGAACAGATTGGCGATGACGCACTCGTACCGCTCGATGGAGCGATCTCGTCGGTGACCCTTATCAAGGCGCTGCTCTGGTTGATCACGGTGATCGTCATCGCCGCGATCATCTACATCAGCGCGCTCGAGCGGACACGCGACTTTGCGGTGCTCAAAGCAGTCGGTGGTCGAACATCCAAGTTAGGCGGATCGTTGCTCATTCAGGGGCTTGTCATGACGCTGCTCGCTGTCGTCGTCGCAGGCTTGCTACAGCTCGCCATCGCTCCAAGCTTCCCGCTCAAAGTGCGGGTGCCAACCAGCGCATGGTTCACGATCGGTGGGGGTGCAACGCTCGCTTCGATCGCCGCTGGTGCCGCGGGCGTGATGCGAGTGCGATCAACCTCGCCTGCAGAGGCCTTTGCATGACCACACCACTCGTTGCGATTGATGACCTGGTCGTTGAGTACATCACCGACCGGTACAGCATTCGCCCTCTTGACCGCTTCACGATGCACGCGCCACCCGGTGAACTGGTGGCGCTGCTGGGCCCTTCAGGCTCGGGTAAGACCACGTTGCTCTCCATCCTCAGCGGCATGATCGCCGCTACCTCAGGATCGGTTTCAGTCAACGGCATCGATGTTCTCGGCCTACAAGGCTCTGCGCTTGAGCACTACCGGCGCGAGACGATTGGCATTGTCTTTCAGGGCTTCAACCTGATTCCCTCGCTGACTGCGCGCGAAAACGTGGCCGCTCCCCTGCTTGTGGCCGGCCACAATCGCAAAGCCTGCCTCGCTCGTGCTGAGGAACTCCTCCATGAGGTCGGGCTCGAGGATCGTGGGGATCACAAGCCGATGCAGCTCAGCGGCGGGCAACAGCAACGAGTTGCCGTTGCCCGTGGCCTGGTTGGTGACCCGATGGTGTTGCTCGCTGACGAACCCACGGCAAATCTGGATCACATCAGTGCCGAATCGGTTGTTGAGCTGCTTCGTCGGCTGCGAGATCGAGGCCGAACAATCATCATTTCGACACACGACAACCGTTTGCTACCTGCGGTCGACCAAGTCGTACACATGAATCCCGACCAAGCAGAAACCGACGTCGAGGTAGCCGAAGTCGAGCTTCCGGCTGGCGGCGTCTTGTTTCACCAGTCAGGTGCGAGTGATTTCGTATACGAGATCCTGAGTGGCACCGTCGACATCGTCCGTGAATACGCCGACGGAACGAGCGTGGTCATCGCTACTCGCAGTGCTCCTGCCTATGTTGGCGAGCTCGGGCCGATGCTGGGCTTCCCTCGGTCAGCCACGGTCGTCGCACAAGGACCAACGAAGCTCCTTCGGCTGACGACGGAGCAATTCAGGTTGCGACACGCCGAACAGACCTAGACCGTCTGGGATCACTGTCGGGCGTGCAACTACATTGCAGGGGTGCGAGCCAATCCGATCAAGGACCGTCTGGCAGCAGGCGAGACAGTCTTCGGCACCATGGTGTTTGAATTTCTCAGTCCTGGCCTGCCGCAGATTCTGCAGAACGCCGGCGCTGACTTCGTGTTCTACGACATGGAACACAGCGGCTTCTCCTACGCCGAGATCAAAACCCAGCTTGCGCTCTGTCGCGGGCTAAACATTGTGCCGCTCGTTCGCCCGCGGGCGACCACCCACGAGCACACCGCGCAGCTGCTCGACTTGGGCGCTATGGGCATGCTGTTCCAGATGTGTGAGACCGCCGAGCAGGCCGAACAACTCGTGCGGCTCACCAAGTATCCACCGGCAGGCCAACGAGGCGCCATGTTTGGCGGCGCCCACGACGACTACAGCGCGTCGACCGTGCCAGAGATCATCGATGGCGCTGAGGCGCGCACCATGGTCTGTGTGCTCATCGAGTCCGAGCAGGGCATCGCGAACGCAGAAGAGATCATGGCGGTGCCGGGCGTCGACGTTGGACATCTTGGCCATGGCGACCTTTCCCTCTCACTAGGTGTGCCCGGCGACACCGGCCACTCAACAATGCAGGCAAGCATCGATCGGCTCATCGATGCGTGCGAGTCGAACAACAAGGCAGCAGCTTGTCTTGCAGGTGATGTCGCCACCGGCATCGAATGGGCATCTCGAGGCTTTCGTATGATCAGCTATAGCTACGACATCGGCCTGATGACGTCAGCGTTGTCGACGGGTATTCACGCAATGAGGCAGGTTGGCGATGCCACTCAGTAGCGACGACGTCGACGCGTACAACGAACGCGGGTGGGTCGTCGTTGACGGCGCCTTCTCTGCATCCGAGGTCGCGGTACTTGAGACGGCGGCGCTTGAGGTGCTTGAACGGCCTGGTCCCGAGGTAGGAAGAGAGGCCGACGGGTCTCCCCACGTGTGCTGGGGTATGCACCTGTTCGATGAACGCCTCGCTGCGCTCGTACATCATCCTGAGCTCGTCGAAGCGAGCCGCCAGCTCTTGGGCGAAGAGTTCTTTGTTCATCAGTCGCGGATCAACATGAAACAGACCAACGGCTCAATCGTTGCCTGGCATCAGGACTTTGGCACCTACCATCGGGTCGATGGCGTGCCCGATCCTCGGGGCATCATGATCGCCGTGTTCCTCGATGACGTGTCAAACGTCAATGCGCCACTGCTCGCTGTGCCGGGCTCGCACCGAGAGGGACTCGTTTCGACAGCACAGCTGGATCCCAGCTCACCCGACTTCGAAGCCGTGTCGCGCTACCGCTACGACATCACCGGCAAGACTATGTCCCGGCTAGTGGCTGACTACGGCCTCGAAACGATCACCGCCAAAGCGGGCTCGCTGTTGCTCATGGACATAACGGTCGTGCACGGTTCGTCGGTCAACATCAGTCCCTTGCGTCGCCTGCTGCTCTACATCAACGTGTGCCCGGTCGACAACCGAGGTGAGTCCTACGAGCGGCCCGAGTACTACGCGGCGCGTGACTTCTCTCCTATTCAGCCGGCGGCGGCGGACTGCCTGCTTCAGTTCGCGTGATCTCGTTCGAACGGCTTGACGCTCCACTCGGGGCACTGGTCACCGGGTTCGAAGCCGGCCATGAAACTGAACCCTCAGTCGCCAGCTCACTTGCCGACGGCCTACTCGCCCACTCGGTGCTGATCTTTCGAGGCAACGAGATTTCGCCTGCTGGTCTCGTGCAACTCGGTCGCGCCTTTGGTGAGCTCGAGGTCCTCCCTGAGCCGGACAAGCGCCATCCCGACCATCCGGAGATTTTCAACCTGACCAACGTGCGCCCCGACGGCGACATCGTCACCTACGACGAACCACAATCGGTGTTTCTGCGAGGCACGCAGCGATGGCATACCGATAGTTCGTTTCGCCAAACTCCAGCACTGTGCACCATGTTGTACGCAGTCGAAGTCCCGCCACAGGGTGGCGAGACGCAGTTCGCATGCATGCGCCAGGCGCTCGCACAACTCCCCGCACACGAGCGATCCGAGATCGAAACGCTTTCACTTGTGCACAGTTACGAGTACTCACGCGCCAACAATCCAGGCGAAATGGATGCCATGAGCGCCGAGGAACGAGCGAAGTACCCGCCGGTCACGCATCCTTGGGTTCGCAGCCACAGCGACGGTTCGCAGTCCTTGTACATGGGCGGCCACGCATCGCACATCGAGGATCGAGATCCGGCTGAAAGTCGACGCTGGTTTGCAGAGATCGAAGCCCGACTCGCCCCTGGTGGCGTGGTGTATGAACACCACTGGCAGGCACACGATTTGGTCGTGTGGGACAACCGCACCACGTTGCACCGTTTGATGGACTACGACATTGCCAACGACCGCCGAGTCATGCGTCGAATCACCGTCGCTGGCTCACCCGTCAACTGACCCCACTAACTCCAGTGATTCGGTACGTGCGCGCCGCGGTTGCGGCGAACAGATCGTGGCGTTCTGATTCGGTGTAGCCACTCGCCATGATTTGGAACGCGTTCCACAGCACCGTGTACGGCAGGGTCTGGCGGTCGACGGGAAAGTTGGACTCGAACATTGCGCGGTGCGGTCCAAACATGTCGATCGCAAACCGAACCATGTCTGACCAGTAGTCAGCGGCCTGTTCAGACGACGGTGGCGCGTCGAGTCCCGTCCACGGAGTTCCGAAGTAGTGCTCCATACCAATACCGCCGACCTTGAGTACCACGTTCGGACACGCAGCAACGGCCGCTATTCCAGCCCGCCAGGTCTCTTGCATTTCGGCTCGATGCGTGGCGTGCGGACCAATCCCCAAGGGGCCACCCAGATGGTTGACCACGATCGTGCACTCAGGAATAGCTCGTGCCAGGTCGGCGAGTTCGACAAGTTGGTCAAAGTAGAGCCACGCATCGAAACTCAAGTCCTTTGCCGCGAGTCGCCGGACCCCGTCGCGAAAGCCGGGAGCGGCGAGCTGGTGCTGTTCTGGATTGTGGTGGCCGTTCTTAACGTCATCGAACGGACTCCAATTGACGCCATGCCGGATACCACGGAACAACCCATCGCCAGCATCGACATGCGCAGCGAGCACGTCGTCTAGTTGGGGGCCAAGCGTAAAGTCGGCGTGTCCGACAATTGCAGCAATACGTGTGTCAGTCCGTGTGACTGCAGCGGCCTGCTCAGCGACGAATCGAGTCTCACCCACGGGAGCGAAGGCTGCGTCGGCATCGGCGTCATAGCTCGCATTGCACTCCACAAACACGGTATGGGTCACGTTGTGTGATGCCCTCGTATCGACGATGAGTTCGGGCGCGAGATACGTGCTGCCGTCGCGGTCCCACAGGTGATGGTGCGGGTCAACGATGTGCTGATTCGGATCAATCGCTTCTTCTACTCGTTGGCCTAACCACTCATGTCGTTCGTAAATCGCCATACGCGAAAGCTAGTAGATGTACGGGCGGTGACCCCTCAGTTCGCGAGCGAGCTCGGGGCCAAATTATGGTCTCGTGCATGTCGATCTATGAGAAGCGGACCTACAGCATCACGGTAGGGCACATGCCCGAGGTGTTTCGGCTCTATGAGGAAGAAGGCTGGCCGGCAATGACCCAAGGTGGCTTCGACGCCAAGCTAGTCGGCTACTTCACCTCTGACACGGGCCCGCTGCATCAACTCATTCATATTTGGCGGTTCGACGACGATGCCGATCGTCGCGCGTTTTGGAGTGGGATCTTCGCCGACGAAGAGTTCATGAAGTTCGCGGTCCAGATTCGCAGCCACGTCGACGCTCAAGATGTGCAACTACTGAACGCCGCACCTTGGGGCCCACAAGCTTGACGTCACCAGCAGCGGGCGTCGCTGCCAAAGACACGACGCTCAGCCCCAAGGCAATTCTCGCGGTCGTTGTACTCGTCGCCGTGCTTATCGGCGGCAACTTCACTGCGCTCAAGTTCGCACTCGATCACTCGACGCCACTGCTCATAGCCGGGATGCGAACGGTCATCGGCGGCACATTCCTGCTCGGCTTCGCATGGTTCCGAGGTGAACGATTCCCAACCAACGCCCGCGACTGGTTCAACATCTTCATGGTGTCCTTGAGCATCACCACGATC
>Ga0209828_1000593_pt1 | contig 34457 bp, 29 predicted proteins | sample MaitaG_FD_187429 | JGI IMG/M metagenome (GOLD analysis project Ga0209828, IMG submission 187429) | Marine algal microbial communities from Maine, USA - Maine_Asex2 metaG (SPAdes) (version 2) | ecosystem: Host-associated > Algae > Red algae > Unclassified | place: Maine, USA | collected 2015-01-05
TGTTTGGTCAGCTAGAACAAACACGTCTGGACTGGTATTAATAGTAATAGTAAAGCTATTCTCGTCTGTACAATTTGGTGTTGTTGCCGTTTCAGCAAATACAAACAGCGTTTGTGTGGTTGTAATACTATCTCCTGCTGCTAAAGTTGTACCACCGCCGTTAGTGGCTGTGTAATAATTATTACCTGCACTTAAAGCTGGTAGCGTATAAGTATCACATGCGGTTACATCTGCAGGCGAGTCTGCTGTTGGTGGCGGAACTACATTAAGACTAAATTCTATAATACTAAAACAGTTTGTTGTAGTATCGCTTATCGTGGCATAAATTATTTGTCCATTAGAAGTATTGGTATATGGGCTATTTAAGGGGTTTATGCCTGTACTTGCATTAGATTGACTAACAAAATACTCTACAGTGACGCCTGTTTGTGGTCCGATTATAAGCGGTGTATTTGTTTCTAAATTAAAGGTAGAAATACCATTATTAAAAGGCACAACTGTATCACACACGGTAAGATCTAATGCACCTCCAGAAGGATCGGTTGCACTAGTTGGAGCATCTGAAAATTGAGCTGTCCCTGTCCATTCTAAAGTAAAGCTGTCACTACCTAAAGCTCTATCTATTGCTATAAAATAAGATTGACCTGCAAGAACAGGAATTTCACTAAGAAAACTATCTCCATTTGCTCCAGGACCTTCAGAAGTGTCAGTTGATGTATTGTTTAGTCCCGTTAAATTATTGCCTTGATTAGATTCTATGGGATTAGTTGTAGAACAGCGAATGGATTGTCCCAAATTATTACAAGACACATCTGGTCCAAAAATATAAAAATCATAATCTTCTTCTAAATCAGTACTTGAAGGAGTTAAAGTAAATGCTAATGTACCGTCTGTAACCACTGTAACTTCTAACCATACACTGTTAAATTCAGTTTGAAATCCAGGAAATAGACAGCTAATAATCCCACTTAACTCTTGCGTTCCACCACCATCAACATCTAATGCTAGATCAGAATCTCCACAAATGGTTATTGCATTTATACAATCATTTGGTTCTTGTGCAAAACCTGAAATGGATGAAAGTAGCACTATTGATAAAATTAGTGTTCCTAAAATATTCTTTGACATAGCAATTATTTATTTAATTTTTTAAGCAATTTAGTAGGAAATAAAAGGACTAAGTTAAGTAAAACGATTTTTATTTAGAGTTTTTTTTTAAAATTAATTTTTATAAATCCGTTTAAAGTCATAATTTAGTAATATTGGCTATTAATAGTTTTTAAAAAATCTTTTATCTAAAAATTTCTCCGTTTAAGTTTATAAACAAACTCATTGAGATATAATTACAGATAGTTCCTTTTAATTTTGTGATATTTTTCTGTAAAATTTCTTTTTGTGTTGCCTATCGTTATATGAACCCATTTAAATGTTTCTTTAGTTGTTTGCTTATCAGATTTCTATAATATGAAATTCTACATAATCAGCAATGTCGACATAGGAGTTACTTTTGTTACTAAATACTATACTTTCTTCTGCTGTATTATTAACTATAATTTTATTTATTTCCTGCTTTTTGTGAAAGTTAAAAACTTTAGCTTTAAAATATCTACAAAGTGTTTGTTTGTTTCCTGTTTCTATATTTTTAACAGAAATTGATTTTGTATTATCGATACATTTAATTTACTTGTAGAGCCACTACCTGCTTTACTATGAGCCTTTTCAATTTCTGAGGACTCAATAAGTAAAATAGCCTTTATCAAAGGCTATCATTCCTTCTAGTATATAGTAGTAATCCCTGTTCTCTACAGCCTTACATAATTTATAAATTTGCTCATAAAGGCTCATAGCGTTTTAAGCCTAATGGTCTTTATATTTCTTTTTAGGTAGATTCTTTCTTAGTTGCACTAGTCAAAAAAACAACACGATACCATACTTAAGAAAGATAATTTAGAGTTTTGCAAAATTGTCTGGCTTCTTAAAGTTCAACGTTTACTACATTTTTTAAACTCATAACTCTCATTTGCTTTATATCTAAAAAAAGAAGTATCGCCACAGTTACAAATAATACCAACTTTATCTCTTTCGTTTTTAAAATGAAGCCTGTAACGCTCTTCTTTACCAAATTCTGGTGTAAAATTAAATAAATTGATTTGTAATACACCTATTAAAATATACGAATATTATTTGAATTAAGATGTATTACGAATATTAAATTATTAAACTATAGTTTTTACTTATAGATAAATTGGTAAAATTATCTCTTAATGTTTAGATATAGCACTATACAAAACTGAATTTTTAATTTATTATTACTAGTAACTAAACTCTGATAAAAACAGCTCTTTTCTTAATATATTAAAAATAGATAACGAATAGTTAGTATTATTTATTCCAGTTATAAAAATCATTTCACCTTTATTGCTATAAGGGTTTGGAAATAACTTAACATTAGGTAGTATTAATATTATTAGAATTTAGAACACTAAGTAATAGCGAATTTAATGCTGCAAAAAGCATTCAATTTACCAATAACCATGATATTGATCAAGTCCAGCAAAATCTTCAAAAAGCTTTTCTACTTGATTGTCTGTAGTAGCATGAGATATGTTTCTAATCTCATCTGGTGTTAAATTTGGATTTATAGATAACAATAAAAAATATAACTTCTGTTACAAGAAGTGTAGCTTGAGAAGTTCCAGACCAAACGAAATTGTATTTATTATTAAGGTCTTTATTTAAACCAAACATTTCGTTATCAAGTGCAAAATATTAATATGAGCACCATAATTACATCTACCTCCGCAAGTAAATGGTGATGATATTTTATCATTTAAGCTCGTAGCGCTTACTGCAATAGTAGCTGGAAAAGCAGCTAGATACTATAGAACATTATTATTATTATTTGTATTCATCATTTCTATGGACATTACCACACCATTATTGTATTGATATTAAACAGTATTTAATAGTCCTGATGTATTACCACTGCCACTAACAGATATTTTTATAAAATATGCTCCATTATCTAAAACGGTTAGTATAAGAATAGTTGCGGGTTTGCGTGCGAGGATTTTCCGCAGGAAAATCAGATGTAGCAAACACGCAACGACCTTTGTGTAAGCACTTAACCGCAATTATTTTTATACATTGTTAGCTTTAGTGCTTTATTTATGCGTTCAACTTTTTGTTAATATACTACTTTTTTCTTTTTTTTATTCCGCATTTTTTGTTTTTTTTAATTCGTTTTCAGTTCCGCAAACTTGCTTAAAATCTGCAATATTTTTAATTCAGATTTCGAGTAAGTAATTCCGTAATTTGCTAAGTTCCGATTGGGTGAAATTCCACTTTTCCATTCCGTTTTCGGTTCCGTAAACTTGCTCAAAATTCCGTTCTGATTTTTATTCTGCATTTGAGTGGGTATTCAGATTTCTGCTTTTTTATTCCGCCCAATATTCCGCAATCTATTTTAAAATTCCGCTTTGAATTAGTTCTAATTTAAGCCTGAAATTAGCGGTTTTCCAACTCCGTTTGTGCATTAAAGCTAACATAATAAATAACATCAATAAAATAAATTATAGAAGCCAGAACCGTCTTCATCTATAATTATACAAAACATTATTTTTGATTACTCTTAGATTTTACCAGCGTTTACTGTACTTTCTAGCCAGAATTATTAAGCACATTAAATTTTTAAATTTCAACTAAACAAATGTGTCCAAATTTACTTCATTTATAGCACTATGGCTTGCGTGTGCAACTGCTACTCCATTTTTTATAATTAATAATTGTGGAGATTGGTGCATCACTTGAAATTTGTAACCAACCGCATTTGAAACATCCCTATAACTTAATAAATCTAAATAATACAAATCTAAACTAGCATCTACATTAAATGCTGCTACAAATTGATTCATTACCATTTTACTTATACCACACCGTGTAGAATGTTTAAATACAATTTGCGTTTTACCTTTAGACCGTTCTGCAATAGCGTCTAATTGTTTTAAATCTGTTAAGGCTTTCCATGGTAATACTTTTTTTTCTTTTGGCTCTTTGGAGCCGAATAACTTTTTAAACATTTTTTTTCTCCTTTAGGTAACAATAGTTTACAATATAGCCAAAAATCTAATTTTTTTTATTGTAGAAATCATTACAAAATGATGTAAACTGACGAAACGTCACTTAAACTCAACACTCTACAGACATTATGTCTTGTGATTATAGTTGGTAAGGTAATTGAATTACAGCTAATTGTAAAATTGAAAAATAACATTTCCAGTTCCTAAATTTTGGAATTAGAAGAAAATAACAATAAGAAAATGAATTTTAATAAGTATACAATAAAATCTCAAGAAGCCATACAGCAAGCCCAGCAGCTTGCACAAAGTTTAGGAAACGGACAAATAGAAAATGAGCACATTTTAAAAGCTATTTTTGAAGTGGATGAAAACGTTCTGCCTTTCATTTTAAAAAAAATAAATGTAAACGTACCAATGTTAAAGCAAATTTTAGATAAGCAAATTGAAAGTTTTTCTAAAGTTTCTGGCGGAGAATTATCTATTTCTCGCGACACTTCTAAAACATTAAACGAAGCTTCAATAATTGCAAAGGAATTAAATGACGAATTTGTTTCTATCGAACATTTAATTCTAGCAATATTTAAGTCTAAAAGTAAAATTGCTCAGGTGTTAAAAGATCAAGGTGTCACCGAAAAAGGATTAAAAGCAAGTATCGATGAGTTAAGGCAAGGTAACCGGGTGACTTCGCAAAGTCAAGAAGAAACGTATAATGCTTTAAACAAATACGCTAAAAACCTTAATCAGCTAGCTAAAGACGGTAAATTAGATCCAGTTATCGGCCGTGATGAAGAAATTAGAAGAATACTTCAAATTTTATCGCGTAGAACTAAAAATAATCCAATTTTAGTTGGAGAACCAGGAACAGGTAAAACAGCAATAGCAGAAGGTTTAGCACATAGAATTGTAGATGGTGATATACCAGAAAATCTAATTGATAAGCAAATTTTCGCCCTAGATATGGGAGCATTAATCGCTGGCGCAAAGTTTAAAGGTGAGTTTGAAGAACGCTTAAAAGCAGTTATAAAAGAGGTTACAAATAGCGATGGTGACATTGTGTTATTTATAGACGAAATCCATACACTTGTTGGAGCTGGTGGTGGACAAGGCGCAATGGATGCTGCAAATATATTAAAGCCTGCTTTAGCTCGTGGAGAACTACGTGCCATTGGTGCCACCACTTTAGACGAGTACCAAAAATACTTTGAAAAAGACAAGGCTTTAGAGAGGCGTTTTCAAAAAGTAATGGTAAACGAGCCTGATACAGAAAGTGCTATTTCAATTTTAAGAGGAATTAAAGAAAAGTACGAAACACACCATAAAGTACGTATTAAAGACGAAGCTATTATTGGTGCTGTAGAATTATCTACACGTTACATTACCAATCGTTTTTTACCAGATAAAGCTATTGATTTGATGGATGAAGCTGCATCTAAATTACGAATGGAAATTAATTCTAAACCTGAGGAACTCGACGTTTTAGACCGTAAAGTAATGCAGCTTGAAATTGAAATTGAAGCTATTAAACGTGAAAAAGATGAAGTAAAACTTAAGTCTCTTCGTAGCGATTTAGCTAATTTAAAAGAAGAACGCAACATAATTAACGCGAAATGGAAAAGCGAAAAAGAGGTTGTAGATAATATTCAAAATACCAAACAAGATATTGAAAGCTTTAAGCTTGAAGCAGAAAAAGCGGAACGTGAAGGTGATTATGGTAAAGTAGCAGAATTACGCTATGGTAAAATTAAAGAAGCACAAGAGCAGTTAGAAAAATTACAAGTAGAACTAAAATCTAAATCTGAAACCTCTTTAATTAAAGAGGAAGTAACCTACGATGATATTGCAGAAGTTGTTGCAAAATGGACTGGTATTCCTGTTACTAAAATGCTACAAAGTGAGCGAGAAAAACTTCTAAAACTTGAAGACCAATTGCACAAACGTGTTATTGGGCAAGAAGAAGCAATCGTTGCTGTTAGTGATGCTGTACGCCGTTCTAGAGCAGGTTTACAAAACCCGCAAAAACCCATCGGAACATTCTTGTTTTTAGGAACAACTGGTGTTGGTAAAACAGAGCTTGCAAAGGCTTTAGCAGAATATCTGTTTGATGATGAAAGCGCGATGACAAGAATAGACATGAGTGAGTACCAAGAGAGACATGCGGTAAGTAGGCTCGTTGGTGCGCCTCCAGGATATGTAGGTTACGATGAAGGTGGACAATTAACTGAGGCCGTGAGACGTAAACCATATTCGGTGGTACTACTAGATGAAATTGAAAAAGCGCATCCAGATACTTTTAATGTTTTATTACAAGTTTTAGATGAAGGCCATTTAACAGATAATAAAGGTAGAACAGCAGATTTTAAAAACACGATTATAATTATGACTTCAAATTTGGGAAGTGAGTTAATTCAAGAGCGTTTTACAGCCACAAAAGACATTGATACTGCAATGGAAGCAGCCAAAGTAGATGTTTTAGGTTTATTAAAACAAACGGTTAGACCAGAATTTCTAAACCGAATTGATGACACTGTTTTGTTTACACCGCTTTCTAAAGAAAATATTAAAGAAATTGTGGGCATACAATTAAAAAGTGTTACAAAAATGATTGCACAACAAGGCATTACTTTTGATGCTACTCTAGAAGCTGTAGCATATTTAGCAGACAAAGGTTACGATCCAGAATATGGTGCACGACCTGTAAAAAGAGTAATACAGAAAGAAGTATTGAATGCATTGAGTAAAGAAATTTTATCTGGTAAAGTAACTACAGATAGTATTATATTATTAGATGCTTTCGATAAGCAATTAGTGTTTAGAAATCAAGGAGATTTGGTTAAAGAAAATATATAAAATACTATTTTGTACAATTAAGATAATAAATTTAAACTTGTCTAAAAAGTTAATGTGTTGCACTTGTGGGTTGATTTCAGCATAGATAAAATTCATAAAATAGTGTTAATTCAAAATAAACAAGAAACAAGTGCGTCTAAATAGTAATAGTTAGTTTAAAAAAGCAACTTATAACATTTTGTGTTATAAGTTGCTTTTATATTTTTATTTGTTAAATTAATTCCCTCAAAATTTATTAATCATGAGAATATTTCAATACCATAATCTTGAGGATTCAAAAGTTTTTATTTTTAATTAATAAAAAGAAGGTGTTTTTTATTAAAGAAAAACACAAAGAAAATTTAAACAAAATTATTTAAAAATACTTTCTTGGAAAAAAACATTGCATCATTTATAATCGTGTAAAATCTTTTGCTGTAGATTCACCAGTGTGTCATGAAACCGAAAAAATACTAATTCTAGTTTCTATTTCTGTAACTCCAGAAAATCCACTCATGCGAAATAATGCAGAATATGAGAAAAAATGCTACTATAAAAGTTATGGAATTTTAGATAATCTAACTAATGCTATTGCCTGGGTACACACCATTATTAAAAAAAATAATTACTTCAGAAGAACAAAAAACAGATTATTGTTTTAAATTTTATTAAATACCAAGATTTTAGATAAACGTTTAATAGTTTCTCTAAATAATTCAGAATTAATCTATACTTTCCAAATAGGAACAAATTTTTTAAGTTTATGAGTTCTGGCTTAACAAGCTTTAACAATTAGGCTAAAGTGGCACTCATTATTCTAGTTCCCAACAAACTAAATCATAATCAGTATTAACGACTATTAAATTTTTACTCATTTTAATATTTTTTTTCTAAATATAAAAACAATAAAGCAGTAATAAGTATTCTATTTAATATCTTTAATCTTGAAAATAAAAGCGATAGCGTTCTATGAAAAAAATTACAATTTTACTTGCAATACTCATTTTTTACTCTTGTCTAAACGGCCAATCTAACACAACAAAAGAAATAAGCAATAGCACAAATACAGAATCTTCAACCTATTATTTTGTAAGACATGCAGAGAAAAATACAGAACAAACCGACAATCCAGATTTGCTACCTGATGGAGAAATTAGGGCTGCAAATTATGCTAATTATTTTAAGAACATAAAATTAGACGCCGTGTATTCCTCTAACTTTACAAGAACTCTAGAGACTGCAAAACCAACTGCTAATGCTCAAAATTTAGAAACTATAGTTTACAATCATTCGACAATAGATTATAAAAAGTTTTTAGAAGACACTAAAAATCAAACTGTGTTTATTGTTGGACATAGCAATACCATCCCTAATTTTGTAAACACTATTATTGGCGAAAACATTTATGATGAAATTGATGAAAGTATTTACAACTACCTATACATTGTTAAACTATCTAATTTTGGAAAAAAACACGAACTAAAAAAGTTAGATTAATTTTTAATTTTTTATATTTGACAATTTATGCAGAAAAAAATAAACATATTAAATAAAAAAGCTAGATTTCAATACGAGATACTAGATAAATATTCTGCTGGAATTGTGTTAACAGGAACAGAAATTAAATCCATTAGAGATAGTAAAGCATCTATTGCCGAAAGTTTTTGTGAATTTAACGAACAAAACGAATTGTTTGTAATTAACATGACCATTCAAGAGTATATATATGGTAATTATTACAATCATGCACCAAAGGCAGAACGTAAACTTTTATTAAACAAGAAAGAATTAAAGAAACTTGAAAAGGAAGTTACAAATTCTGGTTTAACCATAATTCCGCTTCGTTTATTTATAAACGAAAAAGGGTATGCTAAGTTAGATATTGCTTTAGCAAAAGGTAAAAAACTTTACGATAAACGTGAAACGATTAAGGACCGTGATAGTAAACGAGATTTAGCACGTATTAAAAAAGAACATAATAATTAACAGAATAATCTTATGAAATTTTCAAAAATAAACGTTGTATTTTTTTTGTTATTGAGTGTCTCTATTTGCTCATTTTCTCAAACAAAAGTAGACTTTGAAAGGTTTTATATTAAATTAAATCCTATTTTAAATTTTGATTCTCCAAAAAAAGTTTTAGACATTAAAGAGATAAATTTACTAAAACAAGAATACGCGTTTGAAATCTCTAACGCTTATAACTTGTCTAAAACACAAATTGAGCAATTTACAAAACAATCTAAAAGTAACCACACCTTAAAAAACACTTTTAAAATTGAAGCAATGTTAAACAGTGAAGCTTCCAAAAAACTTTTAGATGCATTACAAAAATTACCCAACTTAGTATATGCTTATAAATCGAATACAACTCCTATCAAACCACCACATGATATTGCTCCAACAACTAGTGATTTCGAAAGCGATCAAGGATACATAGAATCTAATCCAGGACTTAATGTAAGATATGCATGGGATATTGGAGCAAATGGAGCAGGAATAAATATTAGAGCTGTAGAATATGGCATGAATACAAATCATGAAGATTTAGATCATACAAATGCAGCACTTTCTCCAAATACGACATTAAATTCTGGAGCTTCTTTAGCATATACAGAACATGGCACTAGTGTTGCAGGAATTGTTTTTGCAGATAAAGGTATTTACGGAATAAGCGGTTTAGCCTATGGTGCAAATGAGTATATTTTATATCCAGAATGGACGCAAGAATACAACTATAATCGTGTTACAGCAACATCTAACGCTATCTCAAATTCTAATGCTGGAGATGTTATTATTTACGAAACGCAATATTTCGGGCAAAATAACAATTATGTACCAGCAGAATACGAGCAGGCCATTTGGGATCTTACAAAAGCTGCAACAGATGCAGGAATTGTAATTGTGGCAGCAGCAGGAAATGGAAGTGAAAATTTAGATAGTGCTTTTTATAACAGCTATAATGCAAGAGGAGACAGTGGAGCAATTATTGTTGGAGCTGGAAGTCCAGACACGGCACATAATGCAATAAGTTTTTCAACTTACGGAACACGTGTAAATATTCAAGGTTGGGGAAATAACGTTTTTACAATTGGAAAAGCTGGCTGCGATATAGTAATTGCTAACGATTTAAACCAAACTTATAACTCCTGTTTTAGTGGAACTAGCTCTGCAACTGCACTTGCAGGTGGTTTTGTAGCTGTATTACAATCTTATTATTTTGCAGAAACTGGTAGCTATTTAACCTCTCAAGAATTGAGGGATTTAATAATTAGTACAGGAATCGCGCAAGGATCAGGAAACAATATAGGACCGTTTCCAAATATGGAAGCTGCCATTTTAAAATTAAATAGTACGCTAAGCGTGAATACAAATAATATTTCAAACTTTGCAATCTATCCAAATCCTACAAACAAAATTTTAAATATTAATTTAAATCAATTAAATAATACTGCGATTGTAGAAATTTATAATGTACTGGGTCAAAAAGTATTAAAAACTAATTTAACTAAACGAAATAGCTCAATTCCTGTAAATGATCTATCTAAAGGATTATATTTAATTACTGTAAAAACAGAAAATAATACAACTACCAAAAAGCTTATCATTAATTAAAGTTACGTTAAAACTAAAATATTAATTATTTAATTTTTCTAAGTTTGGTTTCTATTAAGGCAACCTTTTCATAAAAAAGTGCGTCTATAATAATAGAGACAAAAACTAACTCATGAAAAAAGCTTTACTTCTATTTATTGCAATTACTTTTTGTTCGTTTTTATCTGCGCAAATTACTGGAAATGTAACTTCAAACACTGGCGCAACATTACCTTTTGTAAATGTTTATTTAAATGGTACTTACACAGGAACAACTACAAACGTTAATGGCAATTATACTTTAGATGTATCTAAAATTGGAGATTACACTATTGTTTTTCAATATCTAGGATTTAAAACACTCAAAAAAACCGTTACAATTACTTCTTTTCCTTTTGAGTTAAATGCTAAATTAATTGAAGAAAATATTTCTTTAAGTGAAGTTATTATTAATTCTGAAGAAAATCCCGCAAATAAAATTATAAGAAACACTATTGCCAAACGAAAAGACGTTTTAGAAAAATTAAACGAATATAAAGCCAATTTCTATTCTCGTGGATTAATTAAAATTGCGGACGCTCCAGAAAAAATTTTAGGTCAAGAAATTGGTGATCTTGGTGGTGGATTAGACTCTACAAGAAGTGGTATTATATATTTATCCGAAACCATTTCGAAAATTGAATACCAAAAACCTAGACGCCTAAAAGAAAAAATATTAGCCTCTAAAGTAAGTGGCGATGCTAGTGGCTTTAGCTTTAATAATGCTACAGATGTAAATTATAATTTTTACAATAACACTTTCGAACTTGGCAATAATGTAATCTCTCCAATTGCAGATTATGCCTTTAGTTATTATAAATATAAATTAGAAGGTGTTTTTTATGATGATAATAATAACCTCATCAATAAAATAAAACTTACACCAAAACGAGATAATGACGCGGCGTTTTCTGGATACATTTATATAGTAGAAGACCAATGGTTGCTTTACGCCACAGATGTTACAATTACTGGAAAAAGAACAGGAATTCTACCTATAGATTTATTAAACTTAAAACAAACATTTTCTTATTCTAATACAGATTCTATCTGGGCATTAATATCTCAAACTTTAGATTTTAAATACGGGCTTTTTGGCATTAAAGGAGAAGGAAGGTTTACATCTGTTTACAGCAATTACGATTTTACTCCAAATTTTAGCAATAAAAATTTTACAAGAGAAATTCTTTCTTTCGAAGAAAACGCGAATAAAAAGGATTCAATATTCTGGGAAGTAGTAAGACCTGTACCTTTAACTATAGAAGAATCTAAAGATTATGTTAGAAAAGATAGTATACAAATAGTTAAAGAATCTAAACCGTATTTAGATTCTATAGATAGAAAAAATAACACTTTTAAATTAAGCAACATTTTACGTGGTTACAGCTACCAAAATTCTCATAAAAACTACCGTCTTAGTATAGATTCTCCTTTAGAGAATATCACTTTTAATACTGTTCAAGGTTGGAATAGTAATGTTGGTATTCGCTACACAAAGGAAATAGACGATTATAAACGTTTTTTCAATATTTCTAGTAATATTAATTATGGGGAAGCAGACGATCGCTTACGAGGAACAGTTGCTTTTAATTATAAATTTAATAATATAAACGATCGCTTTATATCACTTTCTGGAGGTGTTAAAACCCAACAATTTAATAGTGCTAACCCAATCTCCAATAAAGAAAACCTAGTAAGCACTTTACTTTTTGAAGATAACTACATGAAACTTTACGATAAAAGTTACGTGCAAGCCCAATATTTTCAAGAGTTATTTAATGGTTTTAGATTAAATTCTAGCTTGGCTTTCGAGCGTAGAAAAGCACTTTTTAACAATACAGACTATGTTTTAGTAAACGAAGTTAGAGACACTTACACTAGTAATAATCCATTAAATGAAACAGACTTTACCTCTAGACCATTTAACACGCATAATATTGTTAAGCTTAATGTAAATGCCACAATTAATTTTGCTCAAGACTATTTAAGCTATCCTACTGGAAAATATAATGTTCTAAATAGTAAATTCCCAACATTATATCTAGGTTATAAAAAAGGGTTTGCAGCAACAGATTCTAATTATAATTTTAATCAATTTAAAGCCAGAATTAGGCAACGTCTAGATGCTGGTATCAAAGGCGAGTTCGAATATAATTTGCTTGGTGGTATTTTTGCAAATGAAAACACCATCGCTTTTATGGACTACCACCACTTTAATGGTAACCAAACCAATGTTAAACTAGATGGTTCTTATCTAAACTCATTTAAAAACCTACCTTATTATGCATTAAGCACAGGTAACAACTATGCAGAATTTCATACCGAGTATCGCTTTAATGGCTATATTTTAAATAAGGTTCCGTTAATAAATAAACTTAATTTTAAACTTATTTTAGGGGCAAAAGCTGCCTTTACTCAAGAGAGTAAACCGTATTCGGAATATTCTGTTGGTGTCGATAATATTGGATTTGGTAAATTTAGATTTTTACGTGTAGATTATGTGCGCTCTTACCAAAACGGGTTTATTAACGATGCTGTATTATTTGGAGTTAGTTTTAACTAATTTAAATAACTTATACTAAACATATTTTAGTGAAGTAAAACTTTATGAAAAAAATAAAATTTTTGCTTTTTATACTATGTATAACTCAATTTAGCTATAGCCAAATATTAGTAGGAGAATTAGGGTACAACACTGGTTTTACTGGCATTATAAGCGTTGGTATAAATGATATTGATTATAGCGATACAGAACTGTTGAGTCAATTTAATAATAGCTTTAGCTCTAAAATTGGATACGAGTTTATTTATAACAGAAAAAAATATTATCACGGTCTCAATTTACAAGCAGCTTATGGTATTTTGTTTGGAGACACAGCTTTTGGAATAAAAGGCGGGTTTAGTACAAGTCTATTATTTAATAGCGGAGATTCTAAAGTTATTTTAAGACCATTTATTGCATTAAATTTATTAGCATTAAATCTTAAATTTTACTATAACATTTCTAACGTAGATAATTTCTTCCCTCTGGGCTATAATAAATTAGGAATAGCCTTATCACTTGAGTTACCAATGGGAAAATAAATTAAAAACGAAACACCTTATACAGTAAATTTTAATGTGATTAATTGTTTGTACTAATTCTTATCCTCTAACAATGGTACAAAGCGAAACTCACCAAACTCAGTCTTATCAAACTCCTTTAAGCCTTTTCTAACAAAAAGTGTCATGGTTTGTACGGTATCCCCAACAGGAATAATTAACCGACCACCAATTTCAAGCTGAGCTAACAAAGGTTTTGGTACAAAAGGCGCTCCCGCTGTTACTATAATACTCTTAAAAGGTGCTTGTTCTACCAAACCCTTATAACCATCTCCAAAAATAAATTTTTTAGGTCTATAACCTAACTTTGGCAAAAACACACTCGTTCTTTTAAAAAGTTCCTGTTGCCTTTCAATAGTATAAACTTTACCACCTAAAAGACATAAAACCGCAGTTTGGTAACCGCTTCCTGTACCAATTTCTAATATTTTATCACCATTTTTAATCTGCATTAATTCTGTTTGAAAAGCCACTGTATAAGGTTGAGATATGGTTTGGTCTGCTGCTATAGGAAACGCTTTATCTTGGTAAGCATGATCTAAAAAACCAGAATCCATAAATAAATGTCTTGGTATTTTGCCTATAGTATTTAAAACAGCATCGCTTGTTATGCCTTTATTTTTTAAAATTGCAACTAATTGCTGTCTTAAGCCTTTATGTTTAAAAGTGTCTTGCAAAATGATGGATAGTTTAGATTGCTAAAATTAAAAAAACATATTACGTTTTAAAAGTAATTAGACCATTTTAATTTTAATAATAATTAGCACAAAAAATAATAATTTTATAACATTCGTAACTAATTATCTTATTTTTGTTAAAAACGTAAAATAATGCTAAACGCTGGAGTATTAGGTGCTGGACACTTAGGGAAAATTCATTTAAGATTACTTAATGAATCTAAAGAATATAACCTTGTTGGTTTCTTCGACGCAAACGAAGAAAAAGGTAAAAATGTAGAGGCAGAATTTGGTTATAAATTCTTTAATTCCATAGATGCATTAATAGATGCAGTAGATGTTGTAGACATTGTAACACCAACATTATCTCATTACGATTGTGCTAGAAAAGCAATTGCCAAAGGCAAGCATATTTTTATAGAAAAACCTATTACAAACACCGTTGAAGAAGCCGAAATACTTAGAACGCTAGTTGCAGAACATAGTGTTAAAGGTCAAGTTGGGCATGTAGAGCGTTTTAATCCTGCTTTTATTGCCATAAAAGACCAATTAGACAGACCAATGTTTATAGAAGCACATCGTCTAGCAGAGTTTAATCCAAGAGGAACAGATGTTCCTGTTGTTTTAGATTTAATGATACATGATATTGATATTATTTTAAGTGTTGTAAAATCAAAAGTAAAAAGCGTGTCTGCAAGTGGAGTTTCAGTCATTAGCGATACACCAGATATTGCAAATGCACGCATAGAATTTGTTAATGGTTGTGTGGCAAATTTAACTGCAAGCCGAATTTCTTTAAAAAATATGCGTAAAACACGTTTCTTTCAAAAAGATGCTTACATTTCTGTAGATTTTTTAGAAAAGAAATGTGAAGTTGTAAAAATGAAAGACGCTCCAAAAACACCAGGAGATTTCGATATGATTCTTCAAAATGCCGAAGGTATAAAAAAACAAATCTACTTTGATAATCCAGAAGTATCCAGCAACAATGCTATTTTAAATGAGCTTGAAACTTTCGCAGATGCTATAATTAAAAACACTACACCAATAGTTACATTACACGATGGCACAGAAGCGCTACGTGTTGCAACTATGATTATTGATCAGTTTTAAATCCCAATCTAATTCTTTCCCAAAGAGAAAGACACTAAATTAAATACAAAATATAACATAACAATTTCCTTTCTATAAAGAAAGGATTAAGAACAAGAATATGAAAAATATAGCAGTTTTAGGAGCAGGAACCATGGGAAATGGTATAGCACATACCTTTGCACAATCAGGGTTTAAAGTACAATTAATAGATATTAATGAAGAGTTACTAAAAAATGGATTAGCTACCATTACCAAGAATTTAGATAGAATGGTCGCTAAAGAAAGAATTACAGAAACAGATAAAACTAAAACTTTAAATAATATAACTACTTATACAAGTATTACTGAAGGCGTAGAAACTGCAAATTTAGTTGTAGAAGCTGCTACAGAAAATATAGATTTAAAATTAAAGATTTTTAAGCAGTTAGATAACACTTGTCCTAAAGATACTATTCTGGCAACTAACACCTCTTCTATCTCGATTACTCAAATTGCAGCAGTAACCTCTCGACCAGAAATGGTTATTGGTATGCACTTTATGAATCCTGTACCAATTATGAAATTGGTAGAAATTATTCGCGGTTATAATACAAGTGACTTTGTCACCAACTCCATAATGGAACTGTCTAAAACACTAGGTAAAACACCAACCGAAGTAAACGATTATCCTGGTTTTGTAGCTAACCGTATTTTAATGCCAATGCTTAACGAATCTATAGAAACACTATACAATCGGGTTGCAGGTGTTGAAGAAATTGATACTGTTATGAAATTAGGAATGGCACATCCAATGGGACCGTTACAATTAGCAGACTTTATTGGTTTAGATGTTTGTTTGTCTATTTTAAACGTAATGTACGATGGTTTTAAAAACCCTAAATATGCACCTTGTCCTCTATTAGTAAATATGGTTCGTGCTGGAAAATTAGGTATTAAATCTGGTGAAGGTTTTTACGATTATTCTAAAAGTAGAAAGGCAGAAAAAGTTGCGAGGCAGTTTTTGAAATAATATTATAGTCGCAGTTTCAAGTCTCAATCACAAAATTATCGACAATAAAATTAAGAATAAAAATAAGATTGTAAACTAAAAATATGGCTAAAATAATTCCGTTTAAAGCAGTAAAACCAACACGAGACAAAGTAAGTCTTGTAGCTTCACGTTCGTACCAAAGTTATACGCAAGCAGAACTTGAAGCACGTTTAGATAATAATCCGTTTTCATTTTTACACATAGTAAATCCTGGTTATAAATATGCTAAAGAAATTTCTGGAGAAGCACGGTATGAATTGGTGAGAAATCGCTACTTAGAATTTAAAGAAGACACTGTATTTAAAAAAGACAAAAAAGCATCATTCTACATTTATAAAATAGTAAATCGCGATTTACAAACCTTTAATGGCATTGTTGCTGCTGCTAGTGTGGAAGATTATCGAAATAATGTTATTAAAAAACACGAAGACACTATTTCAAGTCGTGAAATAGTATTTAAAGACTACCTAAAAACCGTAGGCTTTAATGCAGAACCTGTACTCCTAACCTATCCAGATAATAATACTATTTCTAATATTTTAAATGAAATAAAAAAGCAACGTGCAGAATTCGAATTCACCACAACTTATCGCGATACCCATTATCTATGGCAAATAAATAATCAAGCACAAATTAAAACTATATCCGAAGCTTTTGCTAAAATAGATACACTTTATATTGCAGATGGGCACCATAGATCGTCCTCGTCGCAATTATTGTGTGCAGATTTAAAAGCAGAAAATAAAAACCACAAAGGGAATGAGACTTATAATTACTTTATGAGTTTTTTAATACCAGAATCCGAGTTGCGTATTCATGAATTTAATAGACTCGTTAAAGACTTAAACGGGTTAACCAAAGAAGAGTTTCTAATTAAATTAGATGCCTTTTTTCGTATCGAAAATCGTGGTATTATGCCTTACAAACCATTGAAATCACATCAATTTAGTATGTATTTGGATGGTGAGTTTTATTCGTTATACTTACGTAAAACTAATTATGAATTTAAAACCTCCTTAGATGAGTTAGATGCACACGTACTCTACCAAACCATTTTAAAGCCAATTTTAGGTATTGAAGATTTACGAAGCAATAATCGTATAGATTACCTAAGCGGAAAAAAAGACATAATAAACTTAAAAAGCACAGTAGATAGTGGTAAATTTAAAGTTGGTTTTGGTATGGTTCCTGCTACAATAAAACAAATGAAACGCATTGCAGATGATGGCCTTAAAATGCCTCCAAAAAGCACTTATATTGAGCCTAAATTGAGAAGTGCTATTACTATTTATGAGTATTAAAAATTAGGAATAGACATGAGTTATTATTTCTAAGATAGGAGAATTTTTAATTAAGTGAAGCCAAATTGTAAAATAGAAAATGAGTATAATACAAAACCTAAACACCATAACACAATCACTTCCAGAAAATGTGACATTAGTAGCAGTTTCAAAAACAAAACCTGTTAATGATTTAATGGAAGCTTACAATGCTGGACAGCGCATTTTTGGAGAAAACAAAATCCAAGAAATGGCAGAAAAATATGAGCAAATGCCAAAGGATATCGAGTGGCACATGATTGGGCATGTACAACGCAACAAGGTTAAATACATGGCTTCTTTCGTGAGTTTAATTCATGGAGTGGAAACTTTAAAACTATTAAAAGAAATTAATAAACAAGCTTTAAAACACGACAGAGTTATAAAATGTTTACTTCAAATAAAAATAGCTGAAGAAGAATCGAAATTTGGAATGAGCCCAAATGAAGCTACAGATATATTACAATTGGAAGAATTTTCAGCATTAAAAAATATTAAAATAACTGGTGTTATGGGAATGTCGACGTTTACCAATAATATGGTTCAAATTGAAAAAGAATTCAAGCTTTTAAAGTTGACTTTCGATAACTTAAAATCACTTAATACTAAAAACTGCAAACTACAAACTATTTCTATGGGCATGAGTGGTGATTACCAATTAGCAATTGATTGCGGAAGTACAATGGTTCGTATTGGAAGTAGTATATTTGGTAGCAGGAATTAGTTTACAGTCGCAATCTCAATTTTCAATGCCAATAAAATAAAACTTAACAAAAAACAACATACTATTTACTCAATATTAGATATAGAAACCACTGGTGGTAAGTATAATGAAGAAGGCATAACAGAGATTGCAATCTATAAATTTAATGGTCACGAAGTTGTAGACCAGTTTATAAGTTTAGTAAATCCTGAAAGAGAAATTCAGCCTTTTGTAGTAAACCTTACTGGTATTAACAGTAATATGCTAAAAAATGCACCTAAATTTTATGAAGTTGCAAAACGTATAGTTGAAATTACTGAAGGTTGTATACTTGTTGCACATAACGCACAATTTGATAACAGAATATTAACTACAGAATTTAAACGCCTAGGTTTTGAGTTTGAACGCGAAACACTTTGTACTGTAGAATTGGCAAAAACTCTTATTCCAGACTTACCATCTTATAGTTTAGGTAAGCTTGTTCGGTCCTTAGGAATACCAGTAACCGGCAGGCACCGTGCTTCTGGAGATGCCTTAGCTACTGTAAAACTCTTTAAACTCTTATTAAGTAAGGATATTGAAAAAACAATTATCCAGACGTTTTTACGCAAAGAACCAAAATTACAATTAGAACCAAAACTTACCGATATTATTGCCGAAATGCCATCTATTACTGGAGTATATTACATACACGATAAAAACGGTAATATTATATATATTGGTAAGAGTAAGAATATTAAACGACGAATTAACAAACACTTTACAGGAAGAAATAGAAAGTCTAAAAGTATTCAGTTACAGGTTGCAAAAGTCACCTTTGAAGCAACAGGAAATGAATTAATAGCACATTTAAAAGAAAACCAAGAAATTAAGGCTAACAAACCTAAATTTAATAGAACGATTAAACGCTCTCTGTTCTCTCATGGATTATACCACTCTATTGATACTAACGGTTATATAAATTTAAACATAGAACCTGTAGATGGTAGAAAAAAAACCATTACAACATTTACAAATAAACAAAGTGGAAAGGCTTTATTAAACAATGCTGTAGAAAACCATAATTTATGCTTAAAACTTACAGGCCTTGAAAAAACACTAATTAGCTGTTGTAAGTACAACATTCAAGAATGCGAAGGTGCATGTATTAACGAAGAAAATACGGAGATTTATAATAATCGCGTCCAAGCATTTATAAACGAACATAGTTATAATAATAAAAATATAATTATTGTAGATAGAGGTCGCGAAATAGAAGAACGTAGTGCTATTTTAATTGAAAATGGTGTTTTTAAGGGTTATGCCTTTTACAATTTAAACCACCAACTAAATAATTTAGAAATTTTAAAATCCATTATTATTCCAATGGAAAATAATAGTCACACACAACACATAATACAAAGCTATTTGCGTAAAAACAAACGTCTTAAAATATTAAAATTTGAGCCTAGCAAGGATAAATAATCTTTTTTAGTATTTTTGATCTATGAGTAAAATAAAAAAAAAACATTGGAAAGATAATCTCTATGAGATTATTTACGAAGCAGATACTCCTGCAGGAAAACTGTTTGATGTTGTATTACTTATTTTTATTTTGGCCAGTATTGCATTAGTCATGTTAGAGAGTGTGAGCGGGATTGATGATAAGTATCATAACTTATTATATATTGGAGAATGGATTGTTACCATTTTATTTTCTCTGGAATATATTGCAAGAATTATTACAGTAAATAAACCTAAAAAATATATTTTTAGTTTTTTTGGGATTATAGATTTTCTCTCTACAATACCAATGTATTTATCCGTTTTTTTTGTTGGTGGTCAAGCTTTAGTGGCATTAAGAGCGTTACGTTTGCTAAGAGTTTTTAGAATTTTAAAATTAGCGCGATACCTCGGTGCTTCGAACCAATTGGCTGGAGCTATAAAGGCAAGTCGTGCAAAAATATCTGTATTTTTATTTGCTGTAATTATTGCATCAATTATTTTTGGAACACTAATGTATTTAGTTGAAGGTGAAGAAAATGGGTTCACTAACATTCCTAAAAGTGTATATTGGTGCATTGTAACACTAACTACCGTTGGTTTTGGAGATATTGCACCGCAAACACCATTAGGTCAATTTCTGGCTACTGTTATCATGATTATGGGTTATGGTATTATCGCTGTACCTACAGGAATAGTTTCGGCAGAATATACAAGAAGTGCAAACAAGAAAGAAGAGGAAACTAATGTAGAACCAAAAAAAATTGATCTTAATTCTCAATCTTGCCAAAACTGCTTAACATCTAGACATAAGGATAAAGCTGAATATTGTTATAGATGCGGCCACAAGCTAAACATTGATAACACACTATTTTGAGTATTCAAAACAAATATCTTATTTCGGTTGTAGGACCTACTGCTATTGGCAAAACAAGCTTAAGCATTAAGTTAGCCCAATTTTTTAAGACTGAAATAATTTCTGCAGATTCAAGACAATTCTATAAAGAAATGCAGATTGGTACTGCTGCTCCAAGTGTTGAAGAATTAAAACTAGCAAAACATCATTTTATTCATCATAAATCGATAGAAGATACTTATAATGTAGGTGCTTTCGAGAAAGACGCGATTACAAGATTAGATCAATTATTTTTAAAACATAATTGTATCATTATGGTTGGTGGTTCTGGACTGTACGTGGATGCTGTTACAAAAGGATTAGATTATTTTCCTGAGGTAGATAAAAGCATTAGAGAACACTTAAATATGGAACTGGTTGATAATGGCTTAAAATTACTTCAGCTAAAGCTTAAAAATTTAGATATAGAAGCATACAACACGATAGCAATAGATAATCCAAAACGTGTAATTCGTGCTTTAGAAATTTGCATTGGTAGTGGAAAACCATATTCTTCATTTTTAAATAAAAATAAAAACGAGAGAAATTTTAAAACCATAACCATTGGTTTAAAAGCAGAAAGAGATATAATTTACAATCGCATTAATAAACGTGTAGATATTATGATGGCTCAAGGACAACTTGAAGAAGCAAAATCTCTAATGGTAAAACAACATCTTAATGCTCTAAATACTGTTGGCTATAAAGAACTCTTTAGCTATTTTAATAATACTTGGACTTTAAATTTTGCAATTGAAGAGATAAAAAAAAATTCACGGCGTTTTGCAAAACGCCAAATTACTTGGTTTAAGCGCAATAAAGACATTATATGGTTTGATTATTTAACAGATGTTAATAAAATAATATCTAGCATTAAAACTAACCTCTAAATGAGTAAAAAAAATAATTAAGTAACCTTACCTTATTCTTTTATCTATAAATAAAATGAAAGACAAAATTATACAAGTTTTTAGACTTTTATATAAATTAAAAGACACAATAGCCTTCTATCCATCTCTTATTGGACTATTGGGCTGTATTTTAGCTTATATTACATTTTTTCTGGAAGAGCAAGATATTACTAAATATCTACTAGATATTATTCCAGATTTATTAGTTAATAATACTGAAACTGCTCGAGCGCTACTTACTAATTTTATTGGAGGTTTAATTTCCATTATGGTTTTTAGTTTTTCTATGGTAATGATATTATTAAGCCAAGCTTCTAGTAATTTTTCGCCACGACTTTTACCAGGATTAATTTCTAATAGAAGACACCAAATGGTACTTGGTTTTTACATTGCTACTATAATTTACTGTATATTTATTTTAGTCTCCATAAAAGCTAATAGTAACGAATACCAATTACCTGGATTTTCTATGTTACTAGCCATATTTCTAATGCTTAATTGCTTAGCCGCATTTATCTATTTTATACATTCTATTTCTCAAGAGATACAGATTAGTAATATTATGGAAAAGGTTTTTAATAAATCTAAAATGCGCTTAGAGATACTAATTGATGAAGATGCTGCTAATAAACATAAAGATATAGAGGAATCTATCAAGTGGCATTACTATAATTCAAATAAAAGCGGTTATTTTCAAAATATTTCGTTAGAAAATATAAAAAAAATTGTAGTCAACACAGATTCTATTATAGACATTATTCCATTTAAAGGCGATTTTATTCTAGCTGATGCAAAATTATTTAGAATAAATAAAAAGCTTAAAGATGAGGAAATAGAAAATATTTATAGACATTTTGAGTTCGCTAAAAGCGAAATGATTGAAGATAATTATGTTCTCGCTTTTAAACAGATAACAGAAATAGCTTTAAAAGCAATGTCTCCAGGCATTAACGATCCAGGTACTGCGCTAAATGCTATAGATTATTTAACACAGTTATTTATTATTAGAGCACAGAAAAAAGACGTAAATAATATTATTGTAGAAAATAAACTTCGGGTATCTATGACGACAGTAAAATTTAAAAATTTACTATTTCAAGTTATGGCTGCTTTAAGAACTTATTGTAAACATGATATTATTATGGTGCAAAAACTAATAAAAATGCTAAATAGTATTAGCGAAAATTGTGAAAACAAAGATTATGAAAAATGTATTACGGAGGAAATTGAGCAGTTAAAAATTGATGCAAAATTGGCCATTAAAAACAAAAGAGATTTAACATTTATTACATAAAAAAACCACTGCTAGACAGTGGTTATATAATATATTAGGAATAGTGTCTTTACAATACTAATTAGGGTTTATAACTAATCTAAAGCCTTCACCATGAATATTTAGTATTTCTACTTTGTCGTCTACTTTTAAATACTTACGCAACTTTGCGATGTAAACATCCATACTTCTAGATGTAAAGTAATTATCGTCTCTCCATATTTTTGTTAGTGCTAATTCTCTTGGCATTAAATCGTTTTCGTGTAATGCTAACAAACGTAATAATTCGTTTTCTTTAGGAGATAATTTTGTTGTTTCACCACCCTTATATGTAAGAAACCTTAATTTAGAATTAAGGTGAAAATTACCAATTGTAAAATCGAATTGTTTACTATCTGCGACAGTATCTGTTGTTTTTCTAGCTATAATTGCTTTAATTTTCATTAAAAGCACTTCACTATCAAAAGGTTTGTTAAGGTAATCGTCTGCTCCTACTTTATAACCTTTAAGCACATCTTCTTTCATTGCCTTTGCGGTTAGAAAAATAATGGGTACTTCGGCATTTTTCTCTCTAATTTCTTTAGCTAGTGTAAAACCGTCTTTATAAGGCATCATTACATCTAATATACAAAGGTCGTAATCATCTTTTTTAAACTTCTCGAAGCCTTCCATACCGTTTTTAGCATGCACTACTTCGTAGTCATTCATCATTAAATAATCTTTTAAAACCGTTCCAAAGTTTGGGTCGTCTTCTACTAATAATATTTTCTTTTCTTGTTCGTCCATGATATTATGATATTAACGGAAGTTTTATTGTAAATGTACTTCCTTTTTCTTTTTCACTTATTACTGATATATGACCACTGTGGTCTTCTACAATTCTCTTTACATATGCCAAGCCTAAACCATGTCCTTTTACATTATGTATATTTCCTGTATGTTCTCTATAAAATTTTTCGAAAACACGCTTTGTTACAGCTTTACTCATTCCGCTGCCTTCATCTTTAATTCTTACAAGAATATTGTTACCAGCATTTTCTGTTTCTACAATAATTTTTGGTGCCTCTGGAGAATATTTTATAGCATTATCTAAAATATTTACAAAAACATTTGTAAAGTGGGTTTCGTTAGCTAATACATAAGGCTTTAATGCCATAAGTTCTGTTTCTATGTGTCCTTGTTTATCTTCTACTATTAACTCAACATGAGAAATAGCATTTTCTATTAGGTCGTGTAAACTAATACGTTCCTTACTTATGCTTAATTCGTTTTTTTCAAGTTTAGATATTCTTAATACATTTTCTACTTGCGCATGCATGCGTTTGTTTTCTTCCCGTATCATCTGCAAATAGCGTTTTACTTTTTCCTTATCGTCTATTATTTTAGGATTTTTAATAGAATCTAAGGCTAAATTTATGGTTGCTATTGGTGTTTTAAACTCATGGGTCATATTATTGATAAAATCTGTTTTAATTTCGGCAATTTGACGCTGCCTCATAAGTTGCGTTAAAGCTGTTACAAATGCTATAATTATTACAGATGTAAATAAAATAGATAAACCTAACATACCTATAATTGAAGACCAAATAAACTGCTCACGATTAGGAAAATTAACCAATAAGCGATAGTTGTTTTTTCCGTTGTCTTCAGAAAAAATTGGCACTGCTAACGTTTCTTGATCTTCTAATAACTCAAAATTTTCTGTTTGTATCTTTGTTGCTAAATCGTTAGCATATATTGCAAATTCGTAATTTATATCTATATCATCTTGTAATAATTTAAGTTTAAGCAATCTATCTATTTCTTCTCTAGAGGTACGCTTGTGAATTGGTGTTCTAAATGCAAAATTTTTGTGCATTGTCTCATACACCATATATTCGGTTTTACCTAATTGACTTAAAACTGCATCAGAAATCTTTTTACCATCAATCTCACTGGTTTTATAAATTTTGGTTTCATTCTCGTTTATAATTTTTTTAATATTTATACTATCTAAACCTATGTCAAGTAGCGCAGAAGATAATTTGTAATTTTCTTCAATTATTCCATTTCTATAAACTAATGTTTCGTTTTTAGATTGATTTTCTTCTTTTATGTAAAGATTAATAAGGGCTGTAGTGTCTTTATTGACTTCTACTCCTTGACTTATTAATCTTCTTAATTTAAAAATATAGTCTTTGTATTCATCATCTTCAATACTTTTAGTAACGTGACTTAATGCTTTTTTAACCGTAAAATTAAAGTTATCTTCTTTATTACTAATTGAATTTGAAATATAGTAACCTTGTACGAAAATAATTCCTATTAGAGATAGACTCATTAGGATAACTAGTACAAAAAATACTTTTTTACTCATTAACCCAAAATTAATATTTTAACATTTAGTAAGCCTAGCTTTTAACCTTACATTAACAAAAACGTTAAAATTTAAGATTTTCTAAGATTTATTAATCTTTTTAAGCAAATTACTGTGTGTTTTTAAGACTTCTTGATTTGTGGTTTCAAGATTAGTATTTACAATAACATAGTCCGAAAGTTCTATTTTCTTATTATCTTTCCATTGGTTAGCAATAATTGCTTTTACCTTTTTTATGTTTGTATTATCTCTTTTTAGCACACGTTCTATTCGCGTTTTTTCTGGTGCTGTAACTGTAATTATATAATCGTAATTTTTATAGCTCCCATTTTCGAAAAGAATTGCAGCCTCTTTAATAACGTAAGGTGCTTTTTGTTTATTCTTCCATTTTGTAAAATGCTTAGCTACTTTTGGATGGACTATAGCATTCATTTTCTCTAAAAGTTCCTTATCGTTAAAAACGGTTTTTGCTAAATAAGGTCGATTTAATTTGTTGTCTTTGTAGGCAGCCTCGCCAAAGAGTAAGATTAGTTTTCGTTTTAGAACTTTAGAAGTATCCATTAGCTTTTTTGCTTCATCATCTGCAATGTAAATAGGGATTCCTAAAGCCTCAAATGCTTTAGCAATTGTTGTTTTACCACTACCTATTCCTCCTGTTAATCCTACGGTTATCATTCTGATATTATATATTCTATTTTCTGTTCGTGTAATCGCGATGTTTTAATCGCATTTGGAGACTTAATTAATTTTGGTGTTAAGTAAGATGATTTGGTATTATGTTCTTTAAAATCGCAAATTACTTCAAATTCATCTGTATTTATAGTATTATAACTTTCTAAACTTGTATAATATGTTAAATTAATATTTTTAGGGAAATAATTTACTTTAACATTTTTTGGAATATTAATAATAGTTATTGGTATGCTAAGCGTGCCTTCGGTAAACTTTTCTACATTTACATTTACATTAACTGTTTTGGTTTTTACAATAATTTGAGAATCTAAAGCGTTTAATTTCAATTTTAATCGCGAATTAAATGGCTTATTAACATTACTTTGTATAAGTGTTTCTGTTTCTATAATATCTAATTTAGAAAGTAGAGATTCTGGACCAATTACTTTAACAGAATCCGGCTCTGTTACTATAGTATTTAATACATTATAACCTGGGCTATAGTTAATCTCAAGACTAAGCTTTACAGGTATCATTTTTATTGCATTAATATCTACTTTAAAAAACAGTGTATCTGGATTGATAGTTTTTACAATAATATCTTTTTTAAATTGTCTATTAATTCCAGCAAAGCCTCTGGATAGTGACCAAACGTATAAAGAATCTAACTTTCTAACTTCGTTTTTAAAATCGATTTCAACAGCAGGTGTTTGTAAATAGTATCTCATCCACTCAAAACCATCGGCAGTCATAGTAAAATTTAATGTGTTAGACAAGTTGTTAAGTACCACCATTTCGTCTGGAATATTTTTTAGCTTTACATTAAACTTAACTGTGTTCGTATAGCTTGTAGAAAGTTTAGCCAATATTAAAGTAAAAAAAGCGAGTATAAAAAAAATAAGAAACACATTAAGTTTCTTGCTTCTTATAAATTTTTTTATTTTACTTGTAATTACAGACATTATTTAGATTTAAAAAATAGCTTTGGAAATTGCGTTTCTGGATTTCGGTTTAAAACGCCAATAAAAAAAGTCGATTTTAAAAAACCAATACCGTAACCAAAAAATTGAATTGTTATTGCTATTAAAGAATAAAAAACAACCAGTATATTTTTTGTTTGCACTAGTGCTGTTACAAACGCTAAAATATAATAGCCCAATATAAGATACAATGGCAATACTATATTAATAAACGCAAGTAAAATTGAGAATAAAAAAACCAATACAAATAGTGTAGGAAACCAATACGTTATTTTTTTTGTTTCTGGATGCCATTTATTAAGTATAGGTCTTACCATTCCAAATTTATTAACTTGGGTGTAAAATTTAGACCACGAAATTCTGCGTTTATGGTACACATAAGCGCTTTTAAAAAAAGCTGTATTATAACCTAAACTCCATAAACGTATAGATAAATCTGGATCTTCTCCTGGATGTATTCGCCCAAAACCTTGCGTAGCCTTAAATGCTTTTTTAGACAAGCCCATATTAAAACTTCTAGGCTGAAATTTATTTACGCTTTTATTATTACCTCTTATACCTCCTGTAGTAATAAATGCCGTCATGCTAAAGTTTATAGCTTTTTGCAAGTTTGAAAATGAAGCATGTGCAGTATCTGGACCTCCAAAACAATCTACATAATAATTATTTAAATTTTTTATTACTTCTTTAAAGTAGCTTTTTGGTAAAATACAATCACTATCTAAAATAATAAAATAATTACCTTTTGCTTTTTCCATACCAAAGTTTCTAGAATCTCCTGGACCAGAATTTTCTTTAAAGTAATATGAAATGTTTAATTGTGAAACAAAATTATTTATAACAGATTTTGAGGATAGCGTGGAGCCATCTTCAACAATAACTATTTCGTATTCTTCTGTTGCCTCTAGATTACAAAAACTTTGTAAAAGTTCTGCTATTTCATTAGGTCGATTAAAAACAGGAATAATAAATGAAAACGATAATTGCATATTATACCAATAAAAATATTAAATGTTTCATACAAATTATTTATTTTTCAAGTTTTTACTGCTAAAAAATAACAAAAAATAAAGCTATTATTAAATTTTTAGGATTGATAAATTAAAAAATAATAGCTAAGTTATAATTAAAATATTGAATAGTTGTTGTTTGTACTCATACCATACGCTATTGGAAGCAAAAGCAATGCTAGCAACTGTTGCCATTTTGCTAGTTGAGTTCTTAATTTTTCAAGTACTAAAAACCAGTTCAAATAATTCTGTAAAAATTTTGTTGCTACACCGTTAAAAGGATTCATAAACTTTCTGAGGCTCATATCCATATTATTTACATTTTGGACGTGATTTACTTTCTCTACAGTTCGCTGTCCTTTTGAAGCGTTGAACTTTTTATGCGTAATGTTATTTGCTTTTGCAAAAGCACCATAACTTCTGTGGCTGTCACTACAAAGCACTTCGGCTTTATCGAATTTTCCTTTTAATAACGTATCAAAATCTTTTTTACTAATACGCCCTCTGGTAGCTACCTTAAAGTCTTTGTTCCCAAATCTATCACAGATAGCTACTACAGCTACTTTTTCATCGCTAACTCCTGCTTTACTTGCCTTTTCTCCTCGTTGTTTTGGCTTTCTATCTAAATTTCGATTTCCTTTTTTTGAATAAGAAAAAAACATATCATCGCGCTCCACAATACCCTCAAATGCCTCTACAGATACACTAGAAAATGAAGTGAGTAATTTGTGGCGCCAGTTAAAAGAGGTTTGTATGGAAATACCTGTTTCCTTGGCACTCTATCTAATACTATAACCTGACAATAAACAGTATAAGTATCTGTTTAGTTTATTCTTTTTCTTTATGGCAAACCAAAATTTTCTCGTTGTTTCGCTAAAGTTCTTCTTACATCCATTACAGACATAACGTTGCAATCCTTTTAATTTGCCATTGGCACGAATGCGATTAGAAGCACAATGTGAACAATTAATGGCTTTTGTTTGATTGCTATCTTTTATCTCGCTCTCTTGCAAGGACATCGACGATAATGTCGATACAATCTCTTGCTAAATACTAGCAGAACTACTCACAAAATAATCTTTAAAATCTGATGGTATAATAACTCACTTTTTGCTAAACAAAAATAACACATATTTATTTTAGAACTTAGCTAAAAAAAATTAATTCCTATTTAATTGAAGCAATTAGCATTTTTAAGGACACTTTGGTCTGCTCACCAGATTTCATATTTTTTAAAGTAAAAATATTATTATTCATTTCCTGCTCACCAACTAAAACAACATAAGGAATATTACGCTTGTTAGCATAATTCATTTGCTTTTTCATGTGCTTTCCGTTAGTAATTTTGTCGGGATACAATTCTGCATTTACGCCAGCTTCTCTTAAATATTTTATAGCCTTTAAACTAAAAAGCGCTTCGGTATCACCAAAATTTATAAATAGAACCTCTGTACTTTGTGTAATAGTATCTGGAAATAAACCTAATTCTTCGAGCACTAAATAAATACGATCTAAACCAAAGCTAATACCAACACCACTTACATTTTTAAGCCCAAAAACGCCTGTTAAATCGGCATAACGTCCTCCGCCACCTATAGAACCCATATTCACGCCTTCTGGTGCAGACACTTCAAAAATAGCGCCAGTATAGTAGTTTAAACCACGAGCTAGAGTAACATCTAATTGTAAGTTAGTTGTTTTTAAACCGAGTTTGTTAATTGCTTTGTTTATAAAATGTAATTCTTCAATACCTTTTTTTCCTTCTTCGGAAGTACTTAATATTTCTTTTAAACTCTCTATTTGAGAATTAAAACTTCCTGTTAAAGAAAATAAGGGTTGTAATTTATCTATTCCGCTTTGCGGAATACCTTTACCTAACATTTCTTCTTTTACCTTCTCCTCTCCTATTTTATCTAACTTATCTAATGCCACAGTAAAATCGATAAGCTTATCGCTTGCTCCTATTACTTCTGCAATGCCAGATAATATTTTACGGTTGTTAATTTTTATGGATGTGCCTTTTAAACCTAAAGCTGTAAACACATTGTCATACAACTGTATAAACTCTACTTCTTGCCATAAGCTGTCACTACCAACAACATCTGCATCACATTGGTAAAATTCTCTAAAACGACCTTTTTGCGGTCTGTCTGCTCGCCAAACAGGTTGCATTTGGTAGCGCTTAAATGGGAATGTTATGTCGTTTTGGTGTTGTACTACGTAACGCGCGAATGGGACCGTTAGGTCGTAGCGTAGGGCTTTTTCTGAAATCTTATTTGCTACATTCCTAAAATTATCATCAATAAATATATTTTTAAATATAGTTCTTTCAGTGGCTTTAGCAAATGTTAGTGCATTTTGAAAAGATTCACTTTTATTCTCAATACATTTAACTAAGTATTTAGATATAGAGACTTGGATATATGGAGACATTTTAATTAACTCCACTTTTATTCTTTTAACAATTTTATCACCGAATGAATCAATAAATAAAGAATTAGATGTTAATTCTTTTTTAAAAATCTCAAATGATTCTTCATTTGAATTGAATTCCTTATAAAATTCCTCAACAGTTTCAATCTCTTTATATTTATAATTAAATAAGACTAAGAATGATTGCTCAAGACACTTTTTTAAAATCTCTTTCAAATACTTTGAGCTTAATTCTACGTCTCTTAAAAAATCACCACTATTCAATATCTTAAAAATCAAGCGATCACCTTCTTCTCCATACTTTCCCATTAGCGTATCGCTATTTTCGAAACTTGGTGTTTCTATAGGTTGAAAACCAAAGGTTTCAAATTGAGCTTTTATAGTACTAAAAATATAGTTACGTTTTGCAACTTGCTCTGGATTAAAATCTCTTGTTCCTTTTGGTATGCTTGGTTTTTGTGCCATATATATTCTCCTTGTAAAAAGAGATCTGTTTTAATGTTTTCTCGATACAATTTGCTTTTGCCTCACAAATCACTCGAAGTGACGTTACTTTTATTTCATTATTTAATTACACTTCAACAAGATTAGTGTAACATTGCGTTTCAAGATGGATTAGCTTTCACTCAACCTTTAATTTCCGAATAAAGTGCAGGATAACAAAAATAGAAGAATTAATTTGAAATAGTAAGAAAAATTATTTCTAGTATTATTGAGGTTAATGCCTTTACAGGAATTTGTTAGTTTATAAGTTTAGACATGTACTCATACAACTCGCCTTTTGTAATATTAGAGCCTTGTTGTATTAAAGTAAATTTATCTAAATTTTTATCTTCTGTGTAGTCTTTTCTGGCTTGAACAAATTCTACATTATCATGCATTAAATTACTTCTTAACCAATTAAAGCCTTCTGCTGTGGCTAAGTCTGCTTCATCTTTTACTTTTATACCAATTAAATGCATATGATCTTCATTTAAAGCAAATAAATGAATGTCTTTTGGTGAGATATGTTCTAAATACTTGGCTTGGTTTAAAACACCTTCCCAAATTAAATCGCTAAAAATATCGAGTTCCATTTCTGCCAATTCTGGTTTATTAGCTTTTAAATTGGTCCATTCGTCTCCTGTTATAGATTGGGTTGCTAAAAAATTGATGAACTCTTGGTGTAATTCTTCAAATTGCTCTTTTGTAAGTCTTGAGTATTTCATTTGGAAATTCTTAATTTTTAGGTCAAATGGTTTGCTTAAACGGATTCATATAAATAAAATTTTCTTTTGGCTTCGAAAAAAGCGGAAGTCTTATTTTTAGAAAAAATCTATAAGGTTAAAAACCTTGCAGGATGTCGATAGTTAGTATTTAGTTTTTCCGCGAAAGCGATAAAATTAAAATTAAAAAAACCGTTTAGAGAAGATCCAAACGGTTTTGTATTATGTTATTTAAAATTTTAAGCTTGTGCTACAACCTCGAACTGAATGTCTGCAGATACTTCTCTGTGTAAGCGTACAGAAGCATCATACTTACCTAAACGTTTAACATTACCACCAATTACCGAGATGAATTTTTTATCTATCGAGTGACCTTCTTTTGCTAATGCCTCTGCAACATTAATGTTGTTTACAGAACCAAATAACTTGTCTCCTTGACCAGTTTTAGATGTAATTTTAATTTCTAAACCTTTAATAGCTTCTGCAGTTGCATTAGCCTCGTCGATTTCTTTCTTTTCTTTAAATGCACGTTGCTTTAAGTTCTCGGCTAATACTTTCTTTGCAGAAGATGTAGCTAATACAGCATGACCTGTAGGAATTAAAAAATTTCTACCATAACCGTTCTTAACCGTTACAACATCGTCTTTAAATCCTAAATTTTCAACGTCTTGTTTTAATATAAGTTCCATTGTTATGCTAATTTTATTTTAATAAATCTGTTACATAAGGTAATAACGCTAAGTGACGCGCTCTTTTTACTGCTACAGATACTTTTCTTTGGTATTTTAAAGATGTTCCTGTTAAACGTCTTGGTAAAATTTTACCTTGCTCGTTAATAAAACCTAATAACCAGTCAGCATCTTTATAATCTACATACTTGATTCCAGATTTTTTGAAACGACAATACTTTTTCTGCTTGTTCGTATCTATATTTAAAGGTGTTAAATATCTAATTTCACCTTCTTTTTTTCCTTTTGCTTGCTGTTCTATAGATGCCATAATTATGCTTTTGCTTTTAATTTAACTCTTCTTCTCTCTGCCCACGAAATCGCGTGCTTATCTAAAGCTACAGTTAAGTAACGCATAAAACGCTCATCGCGTCTAAACTCTACTTCTAAAGGGTTAATGTGTTCACCATCTACGGTGTACTCGAATAAATGGTAAAAACCACTTTTTTTGTTTTGTATTGGGTAAGCTAACTTTTTAAGTCCCCAATCTTCTTTGGATACCATCTTTGCTCCTCTAGAGGTAAGAAATTCTTCATACTTCTTTACTGTCTCCTTTATCTGAGTATCAGATAAAACGGGATTTAAGATGAAAACAGTTTCGTAATGATTCATAAAAATCTATTTATTTGTGTTAAAATGAGTGCAAAAATAACTCTTTTAATTAGAACTTGCAATACTTTTAATTTAAAATTAAAGCGTTTAATAGCATGAACAATTTATTAAATATTACATTTAAGCGATGTTTTTTAGTTTTAATCCGAATTTTTCGTAATATTGTTAATAATTAAATCCAAATAAACCAAATGCTATGACTTTAAATTGTGTGGTGGTTGATGATTCAGCGATACAAAGACTTTCAATAGTTAAATTGATTGAGAATAACAACTCCTTAAATCTCATTGCTGAATATAGCAGTGCATTAGAGACAAAAAATGGCCTGAGCACGCACAAGGTGGATCTTATCTTTCTAGATATTGAGATGCCAGTACTTAATGGTTTTGAACTATTAGACGTGTTAAATAACAAACCTCAAATTATTTTTGCTACTGGAAAAACAGAATATGCTTTTAAAGCATTTAACTATGATGCAACAGATTACCTGCAAAAACCGATTAGTCGCGAACGCTTTAACCAAGCAGTCGAAAAAGCTTTAGAACAGCATAAACTTAAGTTAGACTTTAATGAAACCGAAGGTGAACACATTTTTGTAAAAAGTAACCTAAAAAAACGTAAAGTATATATTAAAGATATTAAGTGGATTGAAGCACTTGGTGATTACGTAAAACTAGTAACCGAGGACACCTCTCTTGTAGTTTTATCTACAATGAAGGCTTTTGAAGGTGAATTACCCGAAGATAAATTTTTAAGAATCCACAAATCTTACATTGTAAATTTAGACAGAGTAGATCGCTTTAACAGTAAAAATGTTGAAGTTGGATCTTACGAAATTCCTTTAAGTAGAAATAAAAAAACATTGCTTGTTGAAGCTTTAAAAAATATTTAAACTTAAACAAATTTTATAGATTTTAAAATCCTGCTTGAAAGAGTGGGATTTTGTTTGTCTATTTAGTTATTGGTAGGCATTTTAGCACCGAAACAGAGCAATTTAAAGACCATGTGTAAGCTTCCCCAAATTAGAACCGCTTAGTTTTCTAAAACTTCTATAAAGTTATTGTTTTTAATTCTTGCTGGATAAAAACCATAACTTTTGATAATGGTAAAGATTTTTCAAAACACACAGAAATAGCAAAGAATTTGAATGTAAAAACTTACTTTATAAGACCATACACCTCTCAAGACAAAGGAACTCTCGAGGATAGAATAGGTATTATCAGAAGATTTTTTTTCAAAGAAAACAGATCTTAGAAAAGTACCTGAACAAAAAATCAAAGAAATAGAAAAATTACTAAATTACAGACCAAATGAACTACCTCGAGGCAGAGCCGTCGAGGTATCAAAACAATCGTAATCAAAACAATCGTAATTGATTTTTATGTATCTTTTTGTATTCGGATTTACCTTGATTTTGAAGGTATCTCTTTATTACT
>Ga0209828_1000596_pt1 | contig 34322 bp, 26 predicted proteins | sample MaitaG_FD_187429 | JGI IMG/M metagenome (GOLD analysis project Ga0209828, IMG submission 187429) | Marine algal microbial communities from Maine, USA - Maine_Asex2 metaG (SPAdes) (version 2) | ecosystem: Host-associated > Algae > Red algae > Unclassified | place: Maine, USA | collected 2015-01-05
ATTTTTTTCTTTGAAAATAGATTATAGATTTTCACTGCCATGATACCACCTAATATTGAAATGCAGAAAGCGATGAATCCACCTAATACAATTAACAAAGTCTCTTGATTTAAAAAAGTAGATGCCGTCATCGTCGCACCAATCGCTAAACCTAAAAAGATTGTTGATGTATTCATGATCGTCTCTGTTGCTGCAGAATATAATCTGTTCGTATCAGATCCAATTTCTTTAATCAAATTTCCAAATAAAAGCATTCCGATTAATGGTGCTGAAGAAGGGACTAAAAGTGTCACAATTAATCCAAGTAATATGGGGAACATAATTTTGGCTGTCCGCATATCTTGAATCTCTCGCTTATTTGGAAAGAGTTTATCCTGCTCTTTCATATTAATCAACAACTCCTTTTTTGTTATAGAGAATTTGACGACAAAAGGAATGATAATCGGGACTAGTGCCATATAGGAATAAGCTGCTATCGCAATTGGACCCAATAAATGCGGTGCCAAAATAATAGAGGTATATATCGCTGTTGGTCCATCTGCTCCACCGATAATCCCTAGCGCTCCAGCTTCCTTTAGCGTGAAGCCCATAAATACTGCAGCGATCATCACTGAGAAAATACCTAGCTGTGCAGCTGCACCAAAAAAGGCAAGTTTTAAATTTCGGAGCATGGGACCAAAATCTGTCATCGCGCCGACACCCATAAATATGAGTGGTGGCAGTAAGCCTGTTTTGATTAAGCTATAATAAATCAAGTTCATCAAGCCCAATTCTTTTGCTATTTGCATGATCGTCATCTTCTCAATTGCCGGCATAGACTCTGCCGGAATCACATTCATGTGGCTTCCTGGAAAATTAGCCAGTAAGATTCCAAATGCAATTGGGATTAAGAGTAATGGCTCGTAGCGTTTTTGAATTCCCATATAAAGAAAACCCATTGCCACAAAAATCATGAATATACTTCCTGGCGAATGGATCATCTCACCGAAGGAAGTCATGTCATACAGCTTCTGTAATATCTCGTTCACTACTTCAGTTTTATGATTGGTTCATCTTCTTCGACATCATCGCCATGCTTGTATAAGATTTCGACAACAGTTCCTTCTTCATCAGAGCTGATGGCATTGATGACTTTCATCGATTCTATGTAAGCGACTGTGTCTCCCTTATTTATTTTGTCTCCAAGAGAAATCGCCTTTTCAGAAGAACTTTTTGTAAGATAAAATCTGCCTTCAAGTGGAGCAAGGATTTCTTTAAGATTTGTGTCAACTGTACTTGATATTGCATTAGTTGATTCTGTACTTTCATTTTGTGATGATGCACCATTCCATTCGACACCTACCTTATATAGTTGACCGCCTATGTTTAGTTCTACTTGTTGTGGGAGAGCAGCAGCCACTGCATTCGTAGTCGATCCACTTTGTTCTATAGCAGCTTTTTTATCTGCTAATATGCTTTCAAAATTTTCTTTCGCTTTCCCAGATTTAAAATCTTCCCATTGAGCAGGATGCATTGCATATTCAAATAGGTCTTCGTCATCTTCACCGTAGGACCATCCTAAGTCATCCATCTTTTTACGATACATATCTAATTCATCAGGATACAAGTCTTGTGGATTCCCTTCATAGAATTCGCGTTCTTGTTGTATAGCTAGTGCCATGATTTCTTCACCTAATTCTCCAGGTAATTGACCACTCTTTCCGATGATCATACCCCAAGTGTTCTCGTCTAACATCGACCATCTTTCTTTACCTTTTTCCATTTGTAGCACATTCATCAATGCGGCATTCTTTACATATTGACTAAATGGTGTCACTAATGGTGGATAACCTAATCTTGGCCAAACGTATTTCACTTCATTGAACAATTTAATCAGTAATTGATCTTGTGTCAGAGTCGGCTTATCTCTTTTTGTCATCCATTTATTCAGACTCGCTAGATTATTCTCAAGATCAGACATTAGACTACCCATCATACCTCCTGGTAGTCCTGGTCCGATAAGTAATGAATTCATATATCGGTTTCTAGGATTGATAAAATAGCCTAGAAAATCATCCATAAATTCTTGTGTCATGGCCCTTGCCTCCATGTAGGCTTCATGATTGATATCAGCTACTGTAAAGCCAGCATCATCAAGCATTTCATGTACAGTTAACAAGTCAGCATGTCCCGTACCCCAAGACAAAGGTTCCATACCCACATCGATAATGTCAGCTCCATTTCTTGCAGATTCTAAAGCAGAGACAACTGAAAATCCAGTCGTAGAGTGACCATGATATTGAATGATAATATTTGGATGTCTTTCTCGAATGCCTTTTGTGATTTTTCCAATAGATACTGGTCGACCAATACCTGCCATATCTTTTATACAGATTTCTTGAGCACCTAAATCAATATATTTATCAGCAAGGTCTATATAATACTGTACTGTGTGAACAGGCGAATGAGTCAGACTCAATGCAGCTTGCGCAATCATGCCTCCTTCCTTTGCATATTGAAAAGACAATGCAAGATTCTGCGGATTATTCAATCCATCAAATGATCTTGAGATGTCTGTACCTTGGATTTTTTTGAGTTTAAACATAAGCTGTCGGACATCCTTTGGTACCGGACTCATACGAATACCATTTAGTCCTCGTTCGAGCATTTGTGTTTGGATACCTGCTTTGTTGAATGGAGTCGTCCAGTCTCTTACAGATCGATTTGGATTCTCACCATACAGTAGATTGATTTGCTCAAATCCTCCGCCGTTTGTTTCCACTCGATGAAAACATCCCATAGCAATAATAGGTTCAGCGACTTTGACTAACTGATCTACTCTTGGCATATACTTCCCTGACGCCTGCCACATATCTCTATAAACAAGAGCCAGTTTGATCTCTTTTCTCATCATGATCTACAGTTTTTCTATTTTTTTAATGGTGGCCTTCCCATTTGACCATTTTTGAATGGCTTGTTCGATAAGCTCCTGTGGAATTTTATTCGGCGTTCCAGAATTGTGTTCTTTATTAAAAATAAAGTTAGATGCCTTCAAGGTTCTGATCAGCAAATTACCTGTCAGAACGACTAAAGAAAGGATAAAGAAAACAGAGAGCATGCCTACAAAAAGGATCATAAATGCCTCTCGGACTACATCAGTCATATGGTTTATATGTTAGGGATTCGAAATTAAGAATATTTAACAAAGAATAGAGCCGAAAACATAGATTCAAATGTCAATATATACTGTTCAGAAGGCTGATTCAATGATAAATCTTGTAAAAAGGTGTAAATTTTGAGTGTTTTGCTGATTTTTATCTCAGATCTAAGATTATTAATGTTTATTTCTGTTTTTTGAACAATCTATAAATTGGAGATGCTTTTAACAAGGAATTTGGGGATTAAGTCAAAAGCTCAGCTTGGATAAGTTTGAAATATTGGTCTCCAATAGTTATGGGGCTTGCAGCGGCCATCCAAATATTAAATTCGCTTGGAGCGTTATCACTCGTGTTTGCATTGTAGGAATGGCAAAGCAATAGTTGTATCACCTTTAACAAATGCTGGCGCACCATTAATTACAGCCATAATTTCTATGATATTTTTAATTGTTTTGCCATCGTAAACAAAGATTATAGGAGTTTTACTCGCCATGTCTACAGCATTTATTGTTTTCTTAGATACTGAAGGAGATACTGATTAAGCCAGTTTTAATTGAATTCTTTTATCTTTAAGTTCTGTGACAAATGTAGGATCGACTTGTTTATTTGTTACAATGATATTGACTTTTTAAAGACCACAAATATGAGCAAAACTTTGTTTGTTAAATTTCGATAGATCTGCTAAGACTATTATTTGATTACTAATACTTATCATCTGCTCATTTAAATGAGCTTCTTCAATATTCGGAGTATAAAAACCAGTCTTTAAATCAATCCCATCTACACCCAAAAATAATTTGTCGACATGGAATCGAGAAAGACTTTTTTGCTATCGGTCCAATCAGGGATTGTGAATTTTGACGTAGATGTCCACCTGGCATGATGATGTTAATCCCAGGACTTTGAGATAATATAATTGCAATATTTATGGCATTTGTTATGACTGTAACATTCGAAAGGTGAACAATATTTTTTGCTAGTTCTGCGGTCGTCGTTCCACTATCTAATATAATGACATCTCCTTCATTTACAAGGCTGGCAGCTAAGACACCTATATTCATCTTTTCTTTTATGTGAATTTTGTCCTTTTCATATAGATAAAAATCTCTTCCGACTCCACCATCATATTTCATTGCTCCACCTCGAGCTCTAATAAGTAATCTCTTTTTTTTAAGTTGTTCAAGATCATTTCTAATCGTAACTTCACTTACCTGGAATTTCTTAGATAATTGGTCGACGAATACTTCTCCGTCCGTTAGTTGAGTGAAAATTTAATTTCTTTATGCTTCTATTGTCAATCTAATCGCAGACCTAAATTTCGTCGGTTTCTTAAAAGTAATTTTTAGTAGGTAGATTTAGCTATTTGTGCCAATAAATAACTTTAAATAAGGTAGTTATAATATTTAGAAGTTATATGAAACTTTCGTTAAAATACTTTTGCGTGAGTAAGCAAAAAAAAAATGTTTATTTAGATGGGTGTAAATGACGATTTAGGAAGTATTTTGGATAAGAATTATACTATCAATAAGATACGGCATCAGCCATCATTATGGCAGAAAATTTGGGATTAAATCTTTGCAGAATGAAAAGAAATAAAGTCGTTTTTAGAGTCAGCTATAGCAAAAAGTGATAGTATCATTTTGACCGGAGCAGGCACAAGTGCTTTCATCTAATGAAGAACTAGATCTTATTTGTCATCAGGTTTCATTATTGTTTTAATTCTTTGAACTAGTGTATAAAGAGTTGAGCTATATTAACTGTAGTTCAAAAAATGTAAATACCAAGACTAATTATAATCGGTTTACAAATTCTTCAAAAGAAATATCTATTTCGAGAGTACAAATGAGATTGTTTTTTCTTGTTCTTATATAACAATCAAAAAGATAAATATGAAACAGTTACTTTTTTACGGATTATTCATTTTTCTTTCGATCATGACAATCTATGCTTGCGGTAATGATGAAGAGCCTTGTAGCCAATTAACATGGTATGAAGATGCCGACGGAGATGGATTAGGAAATGCAGATATTAGTATAGAAGATTGTGAACAGCCTACTGGATACGTGTCGGACAACTCTGATACCAATGATACTGGTGGTAGTTCACTAGTCGCTGGGACAACTCCTGTTTCTGCATTTGAAGATTTTAATACTGATGCAGTGAGAGTATCTTTTAATGGAGACGAAATTACGATAGAGTCTAATGGTTTAATTAATCATACATCGCCTTACTGGCAGACAAGTAATGATTTGTATATCGATCCTGTTATCGCTAATTCTGCGCAGATGTCTCCTGGGACAATTACGGAGCGAAGCTATTCTTTGACAGTTTCCACTTCCCCTGAGATTGCATCTTCTAGTTCATCGACTGGCTTAGGCGCTATTGGAATAGCCGTTACCGGAGCTCCAATTTTTAATGATGAAGAAGGCCCTAATATTTCTTTGAGTGAGAATGTAGCAAGTGGATTCGATTATGCTGGTGGACATATGGGACCGCAAGGTTATCATTATCACCTAGAAGCACAAGGAGTGAATGAGAATACACAGGTTTCATTTGATGATGAAAAACTTGTCGGGATTATATCAGATGGGTTTTTGATCTATGGTAGAAAATGTAATGCGACTGATGATTATCCAACGGATCTTGATGTCTCAGGTGGACATTCTAGTTCGACACAACACAGTGATGGTGAATTTTATCATTATCACATTATCAATGAATTGTATGTAGATAAGTATTATTTATTATTTGGTGTTGATTACCAAGGGACTGCAAATAGGATATTATAAAATTCATATAATAATGAAATACTTAATCGGTATTCTGTCAATCGGATTTATGTTAGCAAGCTATTTCCAAAAAGTTGATAATAGACAAGCCCAACAAAACCTAGAAGACATACCAGCTCTTACTGTACCACAGACAATCACTGAGAAAGATAAACTGAATTATCAGAATCATTCTTCGACATGGACTTTAGAAGGTCAAGCTTATTCAGGATTTGTCGAAAGTTATTTTAAGGATGGATCTATCAAACAAAGATTTGGAGTATTGGATGGACTTAAGCAAGGTGAATCAGTAGATTGGTTTGCAGATGGGCATCCGAAATTTTCATCTCATTATTATCAGGGAAAGCTTCATGGTGAAAAGATAATTTGGTATTCTGATTCGAATCATCATGTAGCCAGTCAGCTTAATTATCATATGGGTAAACTCAATGGATTACAAAAGAAATGGTACTCGACAGGAGAGATATTTAAGCTATTGAATTTAAAAATGGGAGAGGAATATGGTATGCAACAAGCCTATAGAAAAAATGGAGTGTTATATGCAAATTATGAAGCGCGTGAAGGAAGAGTCTTTGGACTGAAAAGAGCGAGTTTATGTTTTGAACTTGAAAATGAAAATTTAGTTTATGGAAAATAAAGTGATCATATTTTTAATGATATGCATAGTGTGTATATATAGTTGTACCTCAGATTTGAATGGAAGCAGGGTAGTGGCATTACCATATTATGAAGATGCTAATTTTACTCCCAATTGGTTTACGCAACAGAATTTGCCAAGCGATTTCCATAACATTTCAGATTTTAAATTACAGAATCAAGACGGTGAGATAATCACACAGAAAAATCTTGACAATAAAATTTATGTCGCAGATTTCTTCTTTGCGACTTGTCCAGGTATTTGTCCACAGATGACTGATAATATGAAAATATTGCAAGAAGAATTTATGAATGATAATGAAGTTATGCTGATATCTCATACTGTTACACCAAAGAGAGATACAGTAGCTGCATTAAAGGAATATGCTAAAATGAAAGGTATAAAATCTAACAAATGGTATTTGCTGACTGGTGACAAAGAACAAATTTATAAGTTAGGCAGACAGGATTATTTTATTGAGGAAGATTTAGGATTAGACAAAGAGAAAGATGATTTTTTACATACAGAGAATTTTGTATTAATTGATAAAAATAAAAATCTTCGTGGTATTTATAACGGTTTAAAGAATAATGAGATCAATCAAATTATTGCTGATATTAAAACACTTAAAAAAGAAATAAGCAATTAGTAGAAAATTAAATTTAATTCATCATCTAATAGGATCTTTACTGTTTAGAGTCATCATTTTAAGCTATATTTTATACCTGCTCACCTAATTAATTTTATTACTTTTTAATAAACATTTAAGAAATATCTAGCGATTAAAATAGGGTACAAACACTCTTAATTACGCTTAATATTTTAAAATAAATAACGATGAAACAAATATATCATTGCCATGTATTTTAAAATGATCATCTTAGTTACTAGCGTTTAAAACATGTACACTTGATTCTTACATCTGATTTCTTATGGCTTTATTATCAATTTAGGCAGAGCCTGTCCTTCGATCCAAGGTGCTCCTAGCTTCACTAATTCTTTTTCAATAGATGGGACTTCATTCAGATAAAGATCGTCAAGTTTTATACGCATATTTTCAAATTCAGACTTGGCAATAGCCAAATTATCTAAAGCAGTACCAGTCGGTCCGTGACTACTCATTAATGCTCTATATGCAGTAAACATACGATCTCGCATTGTTGGATTATTGCGCTCGCCAATCTCATCTTTTGCAGGATTTCCATTCATTTCAACTTCTAACTCGTTTACAGTTTTAGCCAGCTGATTTAATCTCATCGTTAAGTCACTTGATTGTCTGTCCGCTCTATCATGGGCAGTATTCAAAGCTGTAGATTTTGACTTTAAATTACCTAATCGCATACCTGCAGCAGTAATAGCCTCTCTGACTTTATCAAGATCTTTTTTAAAGGCAGCAATTTCACTCGATGGTTTCGCTGGAAGTGCGGATTTCATTAATGGTGTAACTTCAAAAGTCTCAGGTCCAGATAATGTTGTTAAAATACCGTCTGCCTCCTTCTCTAAGGTGACATTGTATGTGCCAACAGGAACTTCTGGTCCTCCTCGTGAAAAGCGACCGCCTCCTGAACCTCCTTCAGTCCTGATCGCATTTTTTGATCCATATCTCAAATTCCAAGCAACTCGATTAAGTCCTGTATTGGTATCGCCTTTTACACGATTAATGATATTTCCATTGCTGTCTTTGACGGTCAGCCAAATTTCAGTTTTACCATCGCTTTTATTTCCCTGTTTCGCGAGAGCATCCCATCCAGGGAATGGAATATCCTGATTATTTTTTTCTAAATCTTTTTCTTTCTTTTTTCGCATTGCTGCTTCTGACTTCGGCAGTTCTGGTATGAAGTAATTGAAGCTAGCTCCATAAGCAGGATTTTTTGCCTTATAAAATGCTGCTCCCGTACTTCCAGTCATATCTCGCTTGTAAAATTTATGAGCTTCTTTGACTGGAAATAAAGTACCTTCTGTTGCTAAAGTATTCGCATCAATATCTCTGAGTAAAGAGTAATCATCAAGGACATAAAAGCCCCTTCCAAACGAAGCACCTACCAAATCATTTTCTCTTTTTTGTATGGCCAAATCTCTAAATGAAATCGTAGGTGATCCTTTTAATTTAGTCCAATGGCCGCCACCATTAAGAGTGAAATATATACCAAACTCTGTCGCTGCAAAAAGCAAATCTGATTTGACATGATCCTGCACGACTCTCCAAACTAAATGCCTGTCTGGAATATTTCCACTAATACTTGTCCAAGTTTTACCATAGTTAATACTCTTAAATAGATAAGGCTTAAAGTCTCCAGATTTATGATGGTCCAATGCCATATAAACTGTGCCTTCATTGTGCATATCCGCTTTCACGTCATTGACAAAAGCGTATTGTGGAACACCTGGCAAACGATTGACTTCTAATGTCGTCCACGTTTCACCACCATCTAAGGAGCTATGGAAGAACCCATCATCGGTTCCTGCATACAAGACTTTTTCATTTAAAGACGACTCTGCAATAGATGTAATAGTATTAAAATTTGACATCGCACCGACATCCCATGGGTTATCCCAACTTTGGACTTTTCCCATAATTGGTAAGGTGATCCGTTCTTGGTCTCTGGTTAAATCTTTTGAAATAGGAGTCCAATCATCGCCTCGATTATCTGATCTCCAAACTCTTGATGACGCAAAATAGATGCGAGCTGGATTATGAGCACTGACCACTATTGGTGCATCCCAGTTAAATCGTTCAAAATCTTCACCTGCTCCAGCTTGAGGCTGGATACCAGTCACTTCTCCTGTGATTTGATCTATTCGAAATAGTCCACCTTGCTGAGTTTCAGCATAGGTGATGTTTGGATTACCTGGTTCTGTAGCTGACTGATGACCATCTGCAAAAAGTGTTTTAAACCAATCGGCATTGCGGATACCTTGTTGCGAATTGGTTTGTGAAGGTCCTCCGTGAGAGCCATTGTCTTGTGTGCCTCCATAAATCATATAAAAAGGTTCACTATCGTCTACCGCTACTTTATAATACTGTGTTAAAGGTAGATTATCAATAAATCTCCAATTTTGAGCTAAGTCATAACTTTCATAAATACCCGCATCAGTACCAATTAATAAATATTCAGGATCATCAGGTCTAAAGACAATCGCATGATTGTCAGAGTGTTTATTTTCTTCTTTGAGTCTTCTGAAGCTTTTACCTCCATCATCTGACACCTGGACTCTGACATCCATTAAATATAATCGATCAAAGGCATGTGGCGAAGCATATAGTTCTTGATAGTAATGCGGTCCAGTCGCACCAGATACTGTATCAGACATTTTAGACCAAGACGATCCTCTGTCCATAGATTTGTACACACCGCCTGTTGTTCTATCGAGTTCAATAGCAGCATAAATGATATCAGGTTGCTGTGGAGAGATTGCGATACCGATTTTCCCCATATTTGATTTTGGCAAACCAGAAGTTAGTTCAAGCCATGTATTACCACCATCGTTACTTTTATGAAGGCCAGAATCAGGTCCTCCTCCCATTAAAGCTGCGACAGTTCTGTGTCTTTGCCAAGTGGCAGCATACATGACATCAGGATTTCTGGGATCCATAGCAATATCAGTCACTCCGGTCCACTCATTACCACCCAGTACTTTTTTCCATGTACCGCCTCCATCTTCAGATTTATATAATCCACGCTCTCCCCCTTTATTCCATAAAGGTCCCTGAGCTGCGACCCAGATTGTATTAGGATTGCTTGGATGGACGATTATTTTAGAAATGTGTTCTGATTTTTTCAAACCTACATTTGTCCATGAATCTCCAGCATCGCGACTGACATAAACACCATCGCCAAAAGCAACATGTCTTCCGCCTACATTTTCACCTGTGCCAAGCCAAATTGTGTTTGGGTTATTAGGATCAATAGTTATACATCCCGTCGAGTAAGACGTATATGTGTCGAATATTGCTTTCCAAGTAACACCAGAATTTTCAGTTTTCCATACACCACCAGAGCCCACGGCCACATACCACGTATTGTTGTCATCAGGATGTATGGCGATATCCGCAATCCGACCGGATGCGAATGCTGGACCAATACTTCTCAGTTTGAGTGCAGAATACAATTCGTCACTTTCCAGTGTCATGGCTTTATCTTGACTCATGATTGGAGAGTTGTAAATAATGAAAAATATAAGTGTTAATAAAATTAATCTCATGACTATAAATTTAAGTGAATGAAAGATAGTAAAGAGAATGCAGAATGGGGAATGATTTCAAATAGAAACTCAAAAACTCAAATGCAAAGATAAACTCAAGTTAAGTCAAATCTGTAGTCAATTGATAACTCATTAACTAAGTGGATCCATCATCCAAGAAACAAAGCCTTAATCTTATCTAAACCCATATTCTTCATCTTTTCAATATTCTGAAATGGCACGGAATTTATGTCAGGGTGAGATTCAATAGCTGCGGTGACATCATCTGTGCGGAGTATGTGTATGAGAGGGAAAGGGCTTCTGTTTGTATAGTTTTCAATATCAGAATGCTGAGTGCTTTCGAATTGGTAGTCTGGATGAAAACTGGCGAATTGGATTTTATGCTGCATAATTGGATCTAAGGTAGTAACTTCTAATGCATAAAAGACATCTAAGTAATGCTCAAAAGTTTCAAGTCCAGATTCATAAATAACTAAAGATGTTGTAAAATTCGTGTTAGGGTTTAAAATAGTAGTAATTGCTTTTTGAAGGAGATGAATGCTCGATTCAATGTCTGTAAAATCAGTTGGTATAAATTCGATGTTATTGTCATAATATACCTTAGCGGCAAATGGACATAGAGATAAATCAATGACTATTTTTTCCAGCCAAAGTTTGGTTTGTTCTATTGAGTCTTTAATCATTTAATTAGTCGAGCTTTTTGTTGGTTAATCATTTTCTTCCCGCCACTCATTTTTTTGGTACGGGATTTCTGCTGCGCTCCAGCATTTTCTATTTATTCAGTTTAATTCATCCCTTCTTCTCATACCTCACCTTCCTTATTCCAAAATCTGTATCCCATTGATCCACTTCTACAAATCCATTTTTTAAATATAAATTGACTGCAGGAATATTACCAATTCCAGTTTCAACCACATACTTTTTAGATGGAATTTTATTATAAATATAATCGAGCAATTGCTGTGCGATACCTTGTCTGAAATATTTTGGCATTACGACCAAGCTTTGAATATGAATATATGTGTCTTGTTTTTTAATTTCTACAATTCCTGCAAATTCATCTTTATTTAAATACGCATAGAAAGAAGTATCGGTAAAAGTATATTGATCAAGTTTTCTTTGGAGTGGGGGAAAGTCAACTGCTTTTAAAATTTTCGCTTCGACAGCATAGGAATTTTGGAAAACAAATTGAATCTGTTTTGCTATTATTTTGTCTGTATGATTTATTTTTGAAATCAAACTGAATGATTAAACCAATAGAAAATCACTTTTTCTTTTTTCTTTTTTTCTTTTTCTTTTTTTCCTCAAATTCTTCCATTTCTTTAATGAGTGCCATATAGTCGTTTGTTCGATCTCGGTCAATATTTAGAGTATCAGAATATTCTTCATCATCAATCATAACGACTTCTATTTCTTTATCTAAAAATGTTTGGATGTCATCAAGGGTGTCTTGTTCTTCTTCTGAACAGAATGAATATGCGTGACCTTTTCGCTTGCCTCTTCCAGTACGGCCGACTCGATGGACATAATTTTCTGATTCGTCGGGTAGGTCATAATTGATCACAATAGCTATATCCGGAATATCGATTCCTCTAGCAGTCACATCTGTGCCGATTAACAATTTAATGTCTCCGTCTCTAAATTTTTGGAGGACTTCAATTCGCTCTTCTTGGTCTTTATCACCATGGATTGTCAATGACTCAATATTGACCCGTTTCATTGCTTTTGCGACTCGCTCGGCTCTTACCTTAGTTCTAACAAATACCAATATTTTTGAATCGGGGTTTTCTTGAACCACTCTTTCTAGAAAAAAACGTTTATGATCCATTGCTAAAAAGACGACAAAGTGATCAATATTTTTTGCCACTGGATCTTTAGTGGATAATTGTATTCTGATCGCATTCTGACGAACAATTTTATACGCTATTTTTTTGATGTAATCATTTATTGTAGCTGAGAAAAAAAGGGTTTGTCGCCGCTTTGGAAGTTTGGACATCATGTCATCGATATCTCTTAAAAAACCTAGATCCAGCATATAATCCGCTTCATCAAGAATTAATATTTCGATACGATGTGTACGTAAATATCCCTGACTGATTAGATCAAACATTCGACCTGGAGTAGCTATAATAATATCTACGCCATCTTCTAAAGCTTGAATTTGTGGTGCTTGATCGACGCCACCAATGATGGCAAGTGTTTTTACATCGGTGTATTTGGCAATAGATTGAAAAACGCCCTCTATTTGTATAGCAAGTTCATGACTAGGTACCATGACGAGACCTTGGACACCTGAATATCTTCGCTGACTTTCCTTTTTCTTATGGATTTGGTCGATCACTGGGATCGCAAAAGCGGCTGTTTTTCCCGTACCAGTGTGGGCTACAGCGAGTAAGTCCTCACCAAGCATAATATTAGGGATAGACTTATATTGAATATCAGTGGGTCTTTTGAAGCCGAGCTCAGCTATGGCTTTCTTGATTTTCGGATCAAAATTATATTCTTCAAACTTCATTCTAGCACAAGATAGATTAAAATCAAAAGCGTAGTAAAGACTAGTAGGTCTTTGGTTAAAAAATACCGCCACAATGGCACAAAGTCACAAAGGATCACAAAGGATCACAAAGTAAAATTAAAACAGTCGTTCTTGGCGCATCTTAGTGTCTTGATGTCTTAGTCGTTCAAATAAAATAAAATACGAATGAAAATGAAAAGATGATTCACTGTATCGCTCTAACAGAACTTATTATTTTTGCATTTAATACACAATTATGATATCCAACGATTCATTTAGAGAAATGGCATTAAGCTATAATGGAGTAACGGAGCATCCACACTTCCACAAAGCTTCTTTTTGGGTACAAGACAAGATATTCGCCACATTAGAAGAGTCGACTCAATTAGCTGTTTTGAAATTGAATATGAAAGGACAAGTGGAACTCATTAAATTGGACGATAAGGCTATTTATCCTGTCGTAGGGAAATGGGGGCAAAAAGGCTGGACAACTGTAGATCTTAAAAAGATAGATAAAGATATTGTTGGTGCTGGATTACAAATGGCTTATGATTTAATTGTGTCCGGAAGTCAGCAAAACAATCCTTTACATGGAGTGAAGTTGGCCGACATATTAGATCATTTAGTAGAGGAATATGGGTGGGAGAAAATGGGAAGACAGATCACAATTAGATGTTTTACACATGATCCTTCCATAAAGTCAAGTTTAAAATTTTTACGTAAAACGCCTTGGGCTAGAGCCAAGGTAGAGGAGATGTATTTAAGAAGTCTTAGGTAGTAATAAGCTTGATCACGTCTTGTACTCGATTCAGAATCATTGGTTTATTTTCTTCGATTAATGTTCCCGCCAAAATGATCATATGTTTATTTTCAAATCGATCTCCCAATCGATCACCCAACATAATTTTCTTCATACTTTCAGCTATAGCTGTTTGGTTTAAATCTTCCCTAGAGTGACCAGCAGTACAAATGACTATTCCAGTCTTTATCTTTTCAAGCCTTCTTGGATTGTCAGTTTTTGAATATGCAAATCCATTACTCCATACTCTATCAAACCATCCTTTTAGTTTTGCCGGACAATCACTCCACCACACTGGATAAAGGAAAATGACACAATCAGTGGCTAACAATAATTTTTGTTCTTCTATAACATCAGGTGCCAGTTTAGAAAGTAAAGGTAACTGAGTTTCATGCTTATATTCTTCTGCGGAAAGATCAGTTTGAAATCTTTTTTCATATAAATCAGAAACAGTAACTTGGTGGTCTTGTCGTTCCAAAATGGAAATTAATTTCTCTAAAACTGTGTAGCTAAATGACTCTTGACTTGGATGTGAATATACTATTAGGACTTTCATGTTCTTATTTCTTTCTGAACGACATCGTTACTTAGAGCACATAATTATAAATCTATCCACTATTTACTTAACAATAGCATATCGATGCTCATCATAAATCACTTCATCTTTAATAATTGATTTTTCGAAAATGCCTTCTTTTTTATAGCCACAATTTTCTAATACTTTCATTGAACCAATATTATGTTCAAACACATCGGTATGTAACCTATGAAAATCAAGTGTGTGGAGTCCATAATGTGTCACAAGCTTACATGCTTCTGTCATAATGCCTTTTCCCCAATACGGCTCGCCTAGCCAGTATCCAATTTCGGAAGTTTTTCGATATATATCATTCATAGGCAATAAGCCAATCATACCAACAAAATGGTCTTTATACTCTATCGCAAAACTGAATTGAGTTTTTTCTTCTAATTTCATATTGATATAAAAGTCGGCATCATCAATCGAATATGGATGTGGAAATTTATCCCTCAAATTTAACCATATCTTTTTATTATTTGCAATCTCTGCCAACTCTTTTCTGTCGTTTAATTTGATTTGTCTCAGTAGAAAATGACTTTCTTTTATTACCATATTATTTTTAACGATTTTATAAACTAAACGCTGACCACGAGTCACCACTTTTTGTGCCAAGCTTTCCGCCGCCACTTCCGATAATGATAAATTGTTTACCATTAATTGCATAAATTGCTGGTGTTGCATAACCAGCAGCTGGTAAATCATGTGACCAAACTTCTTTTCCTGAACTAGCCTCGAATGCTCTTATTTTTTCATCAGCAGTGGCAGCAATAAATATTAAGTCACCTGCTGTGACCACTGGTCCACCGTAATTTTCAGTTCCTGTGATATCCATGCCTAAGGCTGTTAATTCTTCATATTCACCTAATGGCACCTGCCAATTTATTTTTCTCTCATTCATATCGATTGAAGTCAATTGACCGTAAGGCGGGGTGATCATAGGATAACCATCGGGCGCATAAAGTTTAGTGTAACCACGCATTGCATATGGATAGGGCCAATCTACGTTTACTGTTTTCTCTGTCAAATCTTCTCCATTAATATAATGATAAACAGCTTCAATTTTATCATCAGAGAGATAAGAGAAAGCAGGCATGATCCCTTTGCCTTTACTAATTATTTTCTTTGCGTCTGCGAGAGATACGCGTTGCTTAAGATTAATTAGAGACGGGATGTTTCCGTAGACTTGATTCCCTACAAAAGTCTCTCCGTGACAATTTTGGCAAGTCACGCGATATACTTTTTCTCCGGCTGTAGCTGGCTCGACTTTATCCATAATATTTAACCATGGAATCTCATTTGAATTGACAATAAGGTCATGATTTTGAGGGTCGTATGCTGCACCTCCCCATTCTCCACCACCATCGTATCCTGGAAAAATGATCGTTCCTTTTTCACTTAAAGGTTCAAATGCTCCCGCACCATGGTATGTGCTTTCCCAAGTGGCTCTCGCAAAATTTGAAGCTTCTGTATTTCTAATCGCAAGATCTTTTTCAGTGATTTCATGGCGAGAGAATATTGGATATTCAGTAGGGACTGGCTGTGTAGGCCAAGCTTTTTCGCCTTGCAATCTTGCTGCTGGAACTGGCACTTCTTCAATAGGGTAGAGAGGCTCACCGGTGAGTCTATTGAATACAAAGAGAAAACCATTTTTAGTGATTTGAGTAATAGCGGGTATGTCTTTCCCCTCTTTTTTTAGAGTCATTAAATTAGGTGGTGCGGGAAGATCTTTGTCCCACATATCATGATGAATGGATTGGAAATGCCAAATCCGTTCGCCTGTTTGAGCATTCAACGCAAGTAAGGAATTGGCGAATAAATTTTCACCATGTCGGTCTCCCCCATAAAAATCGTATGCTGCAGATCCTGTTGGGCAGTAGACTATTCCATTCTCCTCATCCAGCGCAAATCCTGCCCAGACATTAGCGCCGCCCATCCTCGTGTGTGCGTCTGCAGGCCAGCTGTCATATCCATATTCACCTGGTTTTGGTATGGTATGAAATATCCATTGTTGCTCTCCTGTATCCACATCAAAAGCTCTTATGTGACCTGGCGCTGCTCCGGTACTTTCTGAGACTCGACTACCCATAATGAGTAAATTTTTATAAATTATACCAGGTGTATTTGCTAGTACACTGAGCTCATCATCAGATCCCAAACCTTCTTGCAAATTTATACTTCCATTATGACCAAAGCTTTTTATAACTGTTCCATCTTGTGGGTTTATAGCGATTATGTTTTTGCCTGCGCCATAGTAGAGTCTATCATCGTCACCATTCTCATACCACATAAGACCTCTACTGACGCCCATTCCAAAATTAGAAAATTCATTGTTGTACGGATCGTATGTCCAAATTTTATTACCAGTTTGTCCATCAAGTGCGATGACTTTTAATGTCGCTGTAGTGGCATAAATAATTCCATCAATGACCAAGGGATTACATTGTATTTGTGATCGATCATCTGGGTGAGCTTCACCTCCATCGTATTGCCACGCTAATTTTAATTTTCCGATATTGTCGACAGTTATTTCATCGATTGAAGAATATTGAGAAGATGCATTGTCTCCTAAATATACATTCCAATTCGTAAACATATCGATATTGTTTTCTTGGCATGAAGAATTAATAATCAGATACAGAATGAGCAGAATGGAGATATTTTTCAATATTAAACAGCTTAGTTGATTTTAAGTTAAGTATTCTTTTCCTTTTGCAGTACGAAATTAAAATGTAATTCGTTTATGAACAAAAATAGTTCTATGAACTACTTATATTATTTGTTATTTCTATCAACAGCACTCTTTATGTCATGTTCGTCTGATGACCAAAAGGATGAACTAATCATTTTTGAAAATGTAGATGTTCGTATTGAATTGATTGGAGTAGAAGATTCAAGATGTCCGTCAGATGTTCAATGTTTTTGGGAAGGAGACGCAGTGGTCACCATGACTATATTCTCTAAAGGAGATGTCTCTACATTTACATTAAATTCTAATCCAAATGTAGGTAGTGGACAAGTAGAGAGGACAGTATTGGGCTATTCGATTTCGCTTAAAAATGTCGAACCTTATCCTCAATCATCATCTGAGAAGATTGCCTTAGAGGAGTATACCATAAGTCTAGATGTTATAGGTTTATAAGGTTTATTAATTATTTATTCCAATGCTCTTGATCAATTGTTGAGCATCTCCATACTTCCATTGATTAGGTCTTATTTGCTCAAGCAGAGAGATAGCTTTTTCTGGCGAATCGTTTAAAATGTGCGTTAATGATAGATACCATTTAGCTTCTTCAGTAAGGACTGATTCAGTATTAGAAATAGGTGTTAATAGAGCAGCAGCTTGATTATATTCTTTCGAGTAGAAATGTGCCATACCTAGATAAAAATTGTCTTCTATTGTAGCTGCTTGAATTTTTTCGAAATCTAAAATAGCTTGATCAAAATCTTGATTATTAAATTTGATAATTGCGCTTGTTCTCTTATGTACATCGCTGCTAATCCCTTTTGTTATTCCTGGGTGATTTATAGCTTGTGATAATTCTTGTAGTGCGAAATGTTTTGGATCAAGGTCTTTGCTAGGCATAAACTTAATTGTGAGAAATGTCAATGCAGCTAATAAACAAATGGTAAAAAATAGTTTTAGAAATGGACTTTGAGAAGAGCGGTCTATTGACTGTGGTGGACTTTTCTCCACAATAGATTCCCATTTATTTCTTAGTTCTTTATCATGCTGTACTTTAATCAGTTTTGATAAATATAATTCCTGTTCTTTAATGCCTTTTATCTCTTCGAATTTTTTATGCTTAGACATGATTATGCGATGTTTGTATTTTCATAAATATTAATCTAAGTCGATTCATGCATCTCTCTTTTTGTTTGCGAATAGTTGCACTTGAGACTCCTTTTTCGGTGGCGATCTCGATCAATTTTATATTTCCATAAAAATGACTACTTAATAATTCGCGACAAGCTTCACCTAATTCAGGCCACGACTTTTCTAAGATTGATAAATCTTTTTCATGAAATTCTTCTTCCTCATCTATTAACATATCTGATTGTTGAATTTCTTTGCTTTTGAATGATTTCATTTTTCTGAAATAAACTTGAGATGCCATTTGTGTAAATAGAAATCGTAAATTTCCATACGAAATTTTGCCTTGTACCAATCTTTCTCTAAATACCAGCATGGTATCCATTGTAGCATCATAAGCATCATTATACAGAGCTTTATAGTTTTTCATAAGATAGCTTACACAATCGTTAAAATGAGATAAGAAGACTCTTTCAAAGAATGCAGTCTCTTGGGTTTTTAATAGAGATATAAGGTTATCGAATTCAGATTCTGTAATTCCAAAATTTTTTGCCATCCTCGCTTTTAAATGATCTATCTCATAAATAGTCATTTTTTGCAAAACTGACATCACATTGTTATTATTTTTTAGTTTTTCCTTGTAATTCGAATCATTTTCATATTTGGAGGTTATGGTTTTTATTATTTTTGAAATATCTTCTGATGGACCTTTGAAACGGTGATTGATGAAGATCCTAAGATCTTCATCAATATAATTTTTATATGAATCACCATTACAGTTCAAGGCTATGTTTTCATTTCTCGATATCTTCTAAAGCCATATAAGTATGGAAGGATTAAAACGTGACAGCGTTCTATTGACAATATTCCATAATTACCTCTAAAGTAGCTCCTTGTCTAATTTCAAATCCTGAATATAATTCGATCTTTGTCCCTGCTTGAAAGCTGACACTATTCCCAGTCGTTATCGTCCCGGCCGAATTGATTGCATGATTTGCTTGATGTATACCTGCAGGCTGGTGATTCCCAAAATCAATTACGGATGGACAATTTATATCTATACAGTCCACAGGATTCCCATCATTATCATAGACAGGAACATAATTACCTTCAACTTCAATGTCAATATTCACATGTAAGCGGTCATTGTCCCAAATATCTACGCTGTAAATTCCAGGAGTTAATTGATCTATGACTGGTGTTGTTTGTCCGGTATTCCATGCGATTGCATAAGGTGAATTCCCTCCAGCAATATTCAAATTGATAGAACCTAGTTGCAAACAATTTGAATTCGTGAAACTGGCAGTGACAAACATGTCACCATTTACAGAACTGATCTCATTCCCATCAGTGCACATTCCTGAATCATCTGTACAAAAATCCTCCCACGGAGCATCAAATAAATTTCCATCACTGGTGTATTCATTCGTGTTTAAAAATAGTTGTGAACACAGAGTCTGTACATTTTCTGGATAGCACCCAAATAGATCATTATTATTAAATGTTAGGTAAGCTAATGAAGACATATTTCCTAAAGAACTTGGTAGCGTCCCAGTCAAATTATTATCGTTTATTGATAGAACTTGTAGCGAAGTCATATTCCCAATGGTAGCTGGGATTGTTCCACTTATTTGATTAATAGAAATATCCAGTCCACCCAACTGAGTTAAATTACCAAGTGATTGAGGAATCTCTCCAGTTAAGGCATTTTCAGTTGCATTAAGGGAAATTAAGGAAGTTAATTGACCCATGGTTTCTGGTAAACTTCCAGATAACTGATTAAATGGAATATATAGATATTGTAGATTAGATAAATTACCAATCTCAGTTGGTATGTTTCCCGTTAATTGATTAGAAGATACTGATAAATTTACCAATTTTTGAAGATTACCAATTGAAGAAGGTATCGATCCACTAAGATTATTAGAAATAAACTTTAATATTTTCAGATTTGTTAAGTTGCCAATTTGTATTGGTATTGTACCTTCAAGCTGATTGTTGGTCAGATCCAATTCTTCTAATAATGATAAACTTCCAATAGAACTTGGGATATTTCCGGTTATATTATTTTCAATGAGTTTTAATATTTTTAGATTCGAAAGACTTCCTAAGTCGAAAGGTAGTTGACCATCGATACTATTTTGATTTAAAATTAGTGTTTGTAAATTTTCTAAGGACGTGATCTCTCCGGGGAATTCACCGACAAGATTATTATCCCTTAAATCAAGTCCAGTGACACAGCCGCTAGAATTCAAAGTTACGCCATACCATAAATCCATAGGGTCATTTACATTCCATGTATTCGTCCAGTTTAAACCATTGAGTGAATTAAAAATATCGACCAAAGTCAGATAATCTGATTCAGCACATGTAAGTGGAGGTCCACAAGATCCTGATCCTGAGGCACAGAAATCTGCCCAGAGAGCATCGAAAATATTCCCATCAGAAATATCGCTAGAGGGATTTAGTAATTGATTACAAAGGGGAGTAAGCGCTACGTCAAAACAACCAGTCATTTCATTATTTTTTAAATACAAATAATTCAATGTGGATAGATTCACAAAGCTTGAAGGTATTGTGCCGACTAAAATATTATTTTGGACATTAAAATGTTTTAATAGATTTAAATTTCCAATTGTTGCCGGCAATTCACCAGTCAATAAATTGTATTGTAATCCTATCCATTCCACGGATGATAAACCTCCAATTGATTGAGGAATCACCCCGACAAGTTCATTATTAAAAAGATTGAGTTTCCAAAGATTTGAGAGATTACCGATGCTTGGAGGAATTGGTCCATTCAAGTTATTATTTTGAAGTTCGAGAGATATGAGTGAAGCGATGTTTCCAATATCCTCAGGAATATTTCCAGTCAATAGATTTGAGTATAATACCATATGCTCCAAACTGCTCATATTGGATACCTCATCTGGAATTGAACCTGTTAAGTCATTTGATTGTAATTGTAACCATCTTAAATTATTTAAATTACCTAAAGAACTTGGTATTTCTCCTGATAAATCATTTGTATGTAGTGTCAAGCTTTCCAGATTAATAAGGAAGCCCAAAGAACTGGGTATTGGTCCAGTTAAATCATTTCGACCGATATTCAATGAAATTAATTGACTCAAATTTCCAAACTCAGTTGGAATATTTCCAGTGATATCATTTCTATATAAATATAATTTTTCAAGACTTATTAAGGCTCCTAATTCGATGGGTAGGTCTCCCGAAATACTATTTCGATCTAATTCTAAATTAATTAAATTTGGCATATCACCCAAGTCTACAGGTAATGGACCAACTAAATTATTATTAGTTAAATCAATTTCTATGACACAACCTTCTTCATTCGTTTCAATACCAAGCCAAGTGTCGATTGGATCCTGAAGATTCCAACTGTTTGTCCAATTTGGACCATCAGTAGAATTATAAAGAGAGACTAAAGATAATGAGTCCTGAAAAGCACATGAAGGCTCCGACAAACATGTGCCTGTTCCAGTTGTACAAAATTCTTCCCAGGAAGCATCGAAGTTATTACTCGTGGTAATGGAGTAGTCGCCATTAACAATTTGAGTGCAAAGAACACTTAAGTCTTCATGAAAACAACCGCTCATCATATTGAAATTGAGCGTTAACTTATTTAAACTTTCCAAGTTCGCAAACTCTTTTGGAATCGTTCCAGTTAACTCATTTTTTTGAGCATTGAGAACTATGAGATCGCTTATATTTCCATATGATGAAGGCAGATTTCCTGTGATGTCATTTGTGGGAAATTCGAAATATTTAAGTTTAGATAAATTTCCCAATTGACTCGGTAAGTTTCCAGAAAACTGATTGAAACCAATTTTAATTTCTTCTAAATTATGAAGACTGCCCAAGCTTGCTGGAATAGATCCTGTCAATTGATTTACGTATAAATAAAGCGTTCTTAAATTAGTTAAATTAGAAAAAGACTCAGGTATTCCACCACTTAGATTATTATAATGTAATCTGATATGTTCCAAGTTCGTCATGTTACCAATTGATGAAGGTATATCTCCAGTTAGCTTATTATTATTGAGTTGAATCCAACCAAGCTCTTCAAGATTTTCGATGCAATCTGGAATCTCACCGGTTAATTCATTATCGTATAATCCTAGATGAATTAAATTAGTTAAAGAGCAAACATCCAGAGGTATTGTCCCAGATAGATTATTCCTGGACAGGCTCAGAAATTCTAAGAACTGAAGATTAGAAAGATTTGCCGGAATTACACCGGTAAGCTCATTTACACTTAATCTGAGAATTTTTAAATTTATCAAATCACTCACAGAGCTAGGAATTGTTCCCATGATATCATTATTCCTCACTTCAAATTCTTCTAAACTTGTTAATTGACCAATGTCTGAAGGAATCGATCCACCTATAGAATTAAATCCTAATTTTAATACTTTAATATTTTGAAAATTTACAATATCATCAGGAATTGTCCCTGATAAATTATTTTGTTGTAATCTTAATTCTTCTACACATCCATTTGCATTGAGAGTGACTCCATACCATTGATCAATCGGTTCATATATTTCCCATTTATTAAACCATTGATTTCCATTTGTAGAATTGTACAAGGATATCAATACCAGCGAATCCAAACCACTACAACTTAAATCAGACTGACATATACCATTTTCATTTGTGCAGAAGTCTTCCCATTCTGTATCAAAATTATTACCATCACTAATAAATTCATTCGTGTTATAAATTGGATCTAACACATCACAAAAGTCTGATAAGCTTTCGTGATAACATCCAGAAAATTGATTGTTATAAATAACAAATTGTTCAAGATTTACGAGTATGCCCAATAATCCATTTAGAGCTCCACTTAAATTATTATTGTCAATATGAAATGCAATTAAATTTTCTAAGGATAATAATTGTGGTGTTAGAGGACCATCTAGGTTATTGTTGGAAAAATAGAGATGAGTTGCTTTGATGTAATTAGATATTTCATCTGGAATATTTCCGTTCAATGCATTATTGCTAATATCTAAATGTTCAATATTGACTAAATTCCAAAAAGATGATGGAATAATGCCATTTAATTGGCAGTCCGATAGGTCTAAGTACTTTAACTTTATAAGAGTACCGACTTCAGAAATAATTTGATTTATATTATTTCCATTTAAATCGAGAATTTCTAAATTTGAAATATCCCCAATGTCTTCTGGTATACTGCCAATTAAATTATTACTCGGTAGTTCAATGGAAATGACACAACCATTTTCATTTATTCCGATTCCATACCAAGTATCAATCGGTGTATTTAGGTCCCAGCCAATCGTCCAATTAGGACCTCCCGTTTCAGTATACAGACTAATTAAAGTAAGTGAATCTCGTTGTCTACATAAATTTCCTCCAAAGTGATTTAATAATTCATTTAAATTTAATCGACCATTAGATAAGCATTTTCCTACAAGAGCATCTGTGACATCAACTGAATTTAGAATCGCATCTTTTATGTCTAAATGACTTTTATCTGGGTGTAATCCCCAAACCAATGATGCAGCTCCAGCAATATGAGGTGTCGCCATTGAAGTTCCATTTTTGATAGCATAATTGTTGTTAGGCGTTGTACTAAATATAGAGCTTCCTGGAGCTCCAATATCTACATTGAAAATTCCATAATTTGAAAAATATGATAAATTATCATGTCTATCCGTACTGGCCACGGAGATGATATTGTCAAGGTCGTAGCTTGATGGATAGTATAAGATGTCATCATTATTATTTGAATTATTTCCAGCAGCAGCTATAAACAAATGGTTATTCTGATTTGCATATTCTATCATATCATAAAGTGCGTTACTGAAAGATCCACCTCCCCAACTATTATTACTAATAGGAATCCCATTATCGACAGCATATTCAATACACGAAATGGCGTCTGAAGTAGATCCTGATCCAGAAGCTGATAAAAATTTTAGTGCAGCAAGCTTCACATCCCAACTGACACCAGACATACCAATATTATTATTTCCATTAGCCCCAACTGTCCCTGCGACATGCGTCCCGTGTGAATGGTCATCAAAAGGATTGTTATCATTATTTCTAAAATCCCATCCGACAAAATCGTCTACATAGCCATTTCCATCATCATCTATATTATTGATATCGCCACTATCGAACTGCCATTGACTTCCATTCCATTCGAGTATTTGACCATCTCCATCTGCGTCTTCTCCTAGATTGTTCCATATATTATCAACCAAATCTTCATGCTTCCAATCAATACCAGTATCTACGATGGCGACTACGACAGAAGAACTTGAAGTTGTCACATCCCATGCTTCAGGAGCATCGATATCTGCATCCGTTAGACCGCCTTGTTGTCCAGTATTGTGAAGGCCCCATAGTTGATAGAAGTCTGGGTCGTTGGGAATAATTTCATCTAACTCAATGATGTAATTTGGCTCTATATATTCGATAATTTCATTTTTTTTCAATTCTCTGATTGTCTTTTCAATACTTGACTTTTCATCTATTCCCCATAGTTCGATATTGACATTTTTAAATGTCCTTTTATGATCCGCTTTTATATTTTTGCGGAATGATTTCCTTGCTGTTTCACTCGAAGTTGTTTTATACTTTACGAGGAATTCAGTTTGGCTATAGTTTGTTTTCTCTTGAGCAAGAAGAATTGTTGTTGATGTAATAAGGATAAGACATGTTAAAAAGAACAGTTGACTCATAGAATTCATAGACAGTGTGTTAGATGTAGTAATCTGCTCGATGATTGTCGATCGAGCTATCATGCCTATAATGAAGCTTTCGCAAAAACGTGACACTAAATATTAGCTAAATATTTTTTGCTTGTATGTGTCACGTTTTATAAAATTGAGGATTCTAGCTTTAAAGTTTAATTGTTATAACAAAGAAAGAAGTGTCGGTTTTTATAAGAAAGAATCTTCTTGGTTTAGGTTTTAATTGTTAAAAGAAGGAGAATAGTTGTTATTCGGTAATGACCAGATAAAAAATATTTGGTAACATGTGTCACGTTTTGACTTGTAAAGCCTTATAGTAGTTGTCAAGTGATAACATATTTATCCATAAAGTTACTCGAAAGTAATTTGTTTGACTATTAAATACCGTACAATGCATTTTAAAGTACTTCTTATAAGCCTGCTATTTCTATCTATAAATAATTTGAATGCACAATTTCAGGCTAATTATGATAGTCATACATATGTTGTACAATGGACAAATGGTGCTTCTGCCTTACAGAAGGCAACTTTCCAAACCGAATTCCGATCTCAAGTTCTATGCGAAATGACTTTCGGAACTAGGGAATTCGCTTGGGTAGAATATATTGGTGATTATAGAAATGCCGCGATTAACGGTTTCGCGATTATTGACATTGACAATCTTTTACAATCTATTAATATTAATGGTGGAGTGATCGGACCACAGCCGCCACCGGTTATAGATGGGACATCATTAGATTATTTAACTGATATGATAAGAAACCCAGCTAGTCCAAATTCATCTTGCATTTCGAATTATGATTTAGCAATGCCTTTTGGTATGCATCCGGTGAGTTTGTTTAATCTAGACACAGGCGTCACGATGCCATTGAATGATAGCAATACAAATGACTTCAATTTTGATGGCCTAGTTACTTGTCATGGTAATGCTAGTAATCAAAATCAGGCTTGTGATGACAATAATGGTCATGGTACGCATGGTATAGGTATCCAACAATATATTATAAATAGGAACATCAATGAATTTATTAATCCTAGTACAATAAAGCTTTATTCCTATAAAGTCTTTGATGAAGAGGGAGAAGGAAATTTAGGCGCTATTCTCTGTTCATTATCAGAAGTTATAAGAAATCCGGCAGTTAGAAAAGTGGTGAATTGTAGCTTTAGTTATAAAGGCGAAATAAGCCCGAACCCATTTGATCCATTAAAATTTGCCTTTATAGCTATGGCTACGGAAAATATTTTTTCAGTCATCGCAGCAGGAAATGATAGTGATGTCATAGATTTACATAATTTGGTTTATCCAACTTGCTATTTTTCTGACTTGTTGATGGAAAATCTATTAATGGCATCGAGCACAATTTCTATTGGTGCGGCATCTTGTGATCTTTCTCCTGCGCCTTATACTAACGCGTCTCCTACTGAAGTTGACATTTCTTTCTTAGGCACATTAGCAGGTCCAGATTTGGGAACTGGGATTGATTATTATGAAGGGACATCTCAAGCAACATTTGCAACATCGATTTTTGCTGCTACTTTACTTTCTCACCAAACTGTAGCTGATTTAGATCAGATAAAATGTTCTCTGATATCAAGTGCTGATATAGATCCAGATTTTTATCAAAGCAATACAAGCGGCGGTGTTATAAGAGCTTCGGTAGCATTAGAAAAATTGCAAAATGGATGTACTTTATCTGAAAATTGTCCACCCATTAGATTCGTAACTGGGTTGATTCAAGAGGTCGGATATGAAAGTTCTGGTATCATTATTTCGAACGCTAAAGCATCAAATAATAATTTTTCGTTTAAAGCTGAGAAATCAATTATTCTTAACCAAGGATTTGAAGTATCTCCAACTGTTCAGTTTTCTGCAATTATTGACAATTGTAGACTAGATTAATTATCTTCAGTCAGAGATCTATATCATTATTAGATAATGAATCATATTCTTTTTTTCTTTGGGTTAATCATTTGTTTAGGAAGACCATTCTCATCATTTGGTCAAGAATCACTTTCGTTTAGAGATAGTTTATTCGACTCATTAGAAGAAGAAATAAAGATAAACTCTAGTAATCAAGAATATGATAAAAGTATTTCATTAATTGACAGTATTCTAAATTCTGATAAATTAGAGCTTTTAGCATGTGATCAAAAAGCTCTGTTGTTGCATAGAAAAGGCTTTGCTTATTATGCTCTAAGCGATTGGTCTAAGGCATTAATAACTTTTAAAGATGGTGCTATCGCTATGTGGGATTCATGTAAAAATCATTCTCTTAAGCAAGAAGCAGACTCATATTTCGCAGCAGCCATGTCTGGTCAATTTTTAAATGACTTTACAACTTCAGTTCCACTATTGAATCGTTCACTCAGTTTGTATGAATCAGTTCAGAATTATCCAACTAAAAAATTAGGACAAAAATATCGAGGAGCAGGAAGGTTATTTTATGAAGCCAGAGATTATGATCTTTCAGAATTGTTTTATTTAAAATCTATCGAATATTTAAAACAGGAAGATAATTCTGAGTCTGATATCGCATTCGTTTATGTTGGTCTCGGCGGAATGAATAGGGAAATTGGGAAATTTGAAAAAGCAATTGATTATTTCGAACGCAGTTATAAGATACATTCTGATTATGAATTATACGCCTTTGATAATTTAGCAGGAATTTATGCCCAAGAATTGGTTAAATATGATAAAGCAACATTCTACATAGATAAATTAATTGAAAAAGCTTCTTTATCAAAGAATTATTTCTTTTTGCTTGACGCACATAATATTCTAGGTTTGGTCCAGGATAGACAATCTAATTTTAAATCTTCTAGAGAATCTTACCACTTAGCCTTGTCTTATTGTGATTCATTAATTCAAAATAATGACCATGTCAGACTCCGAGCAATGATTCATGAAAACCTCGCAGAGAGTTATCTAGCGAGTCATGATTATACTGCTTCATTAAGTGAAATAGTAAAGGCTATTCAATTGATGGTGCCAATTCAGTCAAATACTGAAAATCTCATTATTAAGGATGCGATCATAAGAGACAGACATGAATTAGTATCAATGATTGCATTTAAAGCAGACTTAGTACTAAATCATTCTGTTGAAAATCAAGAGCCTAAACAGTTAGATCAAGCACTTCTTTTATATTATAAAATTGATAGTTTATTTCATTTGGATTTATCTGATATCAGTTTAAATAACAGTCAACTATTTGCCACAAATAGTATTATAGAATATTATGAGCGTGCCATCGATAAATATTTATTTTATTATAAACAATCTGACAATATCAAATATTTTGAATCTGCTTTTTATTTTTCTTCTCAATTAAAAGCTCTCATTTTATCTAATACTTTAAAAAGCTATCAGGATCTAGATGAAAAAGATGGAAAACATCTTAAAAATCTCAGATCAAGATTAAGTAGTAACTTGGTTGAGTATTATAATGATGACGCAAAAAGTGACTCACTTTCTTCAGAAATTATTCAAAATCAAAGAGATATTTATAAATTTGAAAATAATGTACAATTAAAAAATAATACTATTATTAATGCATTTTCTGAACATAAACTAAAGAGTATCACTGGGATACAATCGAAATTAGATACTGACGAATTTATTTTAGAATATTTTGAAGGAGAGCATAAGCTTTATTGTTTCTTAATTGGCAAAGATGTAGTGAAACAACATCAAGTTGATTTAACCCAAGTAAATAATGATTTAATCAAAGGGTTCATAGAATCTTGTCAAAATATAAAATTCCAGACATCAGAAAAAAATAGGAAAACGGGAGAAAAACTATATTCATTATTAGTTGCGCCTCTTTTAAGTATGGACCTAGATTATATACCTAAGATCCTAATTATTCCTGATGGAATGCTACATGCATTGCCTTTCGAAGCTTTAGTCACTAGTAGAGGCGAATATCTTGTCCATAAGCTAAATTTGACTTATGCTTATTCTCATAAACTCTATTATGATGAGCGGACTAAATCCAATAGCGATAAATATATTGGTTTTGGTCCTGATTATTCAAGTGCATTAAATGAAAGTTTAATTGATGCTAATATTTTAAATCCTAATAAGAAGTTGACTGCATTAAGTCTAAGTGTTCCTGAAATAAAAAAGTCAGCAGTTTTGTTTTCAGATAACTCGATTTATTTAAACAAGGAAGCCACTAAATCTGTATTTACTGAAATAGCAGAACAGGCTAATATCTTACATCTATCGATGCATGCTGTTGTTGATTATACTGTTCCTGATAATTCATGTTTACTATTTAGTGATTTTGATAAAGAGTTTATTTTGAAAACTCCGGAAGTCGCGGCCTTAGATCTACATTCGGACTTAGTGATATTAAGTTCTTGTCAATCTGCTGCAGGATTAACAACTAAGGGAGAAGGCGTCCAAGGATTGAGTAGAGCATTTATCTTGGCTGGATCTTCATCAGTTTTATCTTCCTTATGGAATTCTTCAGAATTATCGTCATCTAAAATATTACCTTCCTTTTTGGACAATATTCGACAAGGAAAAACAAAATCTCAATCATTGCGAGACTCAAAGTTATTATATCTTTCAACAGCTAGGCCAAGTCTTAAACATCCGTATTATTGGGCAAATTATATTTTATTATCTCAAGATAAATCTGAATCTTATTCCGCTATGAATAAATTTTGGCCCATAGTGATCATGATGATCATTGGATTATTTATTGTTTTGAAAATTAATAAGAAAGGGTAGCTAAATTTTTCAAATTTATTTTGTCACGTTTTTTAGAGTCATTACTTATAGACTTGTTAATGATAAAATAGGTCACTCATATCTTTATTCTCTGTGTTCTTTTGAGTGACCTTGATTTTTTTAAATCAATAATATATGAAATTGAGATTCTTAATTTCTAATTCGATGTGATGTGCATATGTAAAAAAGGCTAATCACGCGATTCTGGATTTGTGTATTATGACATGAGTTTGGACGGCATCTATGCTAGCACAAGATGAAATGATTGGCTAACAATCAATTAAAATTATCATACCCGCAGTATTGAGGTAATCCCACTAACAAGCTTGTGTAAGTCCATGACTTCAGATTCACTAAGTGCTGTCGAATAAATAGATAATTCATCAATGAGTCCAACGAAGTTTAATCCTAAAAAGATTGTTGACTTTACTTAAGTCCAGCTAAAAGGCTCTACGATCTTTGTCGTGCCTTGCTTTTTTCCATTGATATAAATAGAAGCTCTTTATTCAGCAGAATTTAGATGCTGATAAGTCATCACAATATGTGTTACGACTTGATGGTCTATCATCTGCTAATACTAATCTATCTTTAAAAATAGGATTATCATCTGGACTTATTTTGTCAAGATTCCAATCGGAGACATCTCCAAAAATTCCCATTCGTAATTCTCTAGGATTTTATTTTGTAAAGTCTAGCCAAAGCGCTGCAACATCATATCCAGAATCAGTAATTTGAATTGGATCAGTAAATTCTGGAGCCAAAGCTTCTTCAGATTCAAGCTCAGCCAAAATGAAATGCTACCGCTCCAATCATTTTCATTATAATTAATATTGATTTCTGACTAGTAGAATACCGTAGGTCTTCCTTTGTGTTTGAATTCCAAAGCATGTCCATTTAATTCTTTATCTGCACTTAGAGATACTTCTGCCGCGATCAATCCCTTCGTGGTGATATTGGCTTTGTCAAAAAAAGGCAGTGTATAGTTGTGATGATCTCCTTTGGCATAATCAGCATTTACAGCATGATCGAAACTTGCTGCAAAAGCGAGAGACAGTTATAAAGATTCTGGTGTAGCTCGACGTTGTGCCTTTACATATTGGGTCACCTCTGCGACTGTCGCTAACCAAATATCTTCAGAGTTTTTATTTATGTAATCCATCAAATCTTCCAGCATTGATGTCTTAACGGTTTGATTCCCACCTTCTCCAATATCATGACCTGCTAACAATAGCCAGCGTTCATTTTCTTTTGCCAGTTGTGTCATTGGTAATATGTCAGAGTCGACATCTTTACCATCGATCTCATTCTCTTATGATTTCGACCATTTAAAATTTCCTGTACATGGTTGATTAACTGTATGATTGCCGATTTCATGTCATTAGCCACAATGCCTTTCTAACCAGCTATATTATACATCATTGCTGGAGGATTAACATAGAATATAGCTTTGCCGCACATCCTCCGCAATAAATCTTTAGCCATATCAGGGTGTGATCGTCGAGCATCATCAAAATTGAGACTGATCGCTATTTTCTTTCCATCAGGTTATGAATAAGAATTGTATTGACTGTAAATATTTGTTAACATTGAAAATATAAAACAGATCAAATAAATTAGGCGCCGGTAAATCATACTATAAGTTTGTTATCAAAATAATATTTTCTAGGCATTAGAAAAATAAAGGTTAATTCATCGTGAATTAGCTGATAAAAGAAGAAAAAGTTTCATAGATTCATCAGATATTTTCTTATTTGCATATTGATTATGAAAAGTGACAATCGACGATATTTTTTTAAAAAAGCAATCACATTATTGGGTGTGCCAATTGTATATCAATCTATGATTCCTAAGGGATTGGAGCTACTCATAGAATCAAATCGTATATCATTTCATGATATTGATGGAAAAGATCCGAAACTTATATTGTTAAATGATCGACCCTTAAACATGGAAGCGCCAGCTGATATGTTGTCAGATGATGTGACTCCTGCACAAAAAATGTTTGTTAGAAATAATGGTTTGCCCCCGACGAATATTGATAAAAATACATGGAGATTAACTATTGAAGGTGAATCTGCTGAGCGATCAGTCTCATTTACTCTTGATGAATTAAAATCTCGATTTGAGCATCATACATTACAATTGACATTGGAGTGTGGAGGTAATGGGAGGAGCGAATTTGATCCACCTGCTAAAGGAAATCAATGGACAATCGGTGCAGTCGCTTGTCCACAATGGACAGGAGTCAAATTGAAAGATGTGCTCCAGGCAGCAGGCATTAAGAGTGATGCTGTATATATTGGTTATTATGGTAAAGATACTCACTTAAGTGGAGATTCGACTAAGGTCGTGATTTCAAGGGGTGTACCTTTACACAAAGCTTTAGAAGATGAATCTTTAATTGCATGGTCTATGAACGGGGAAGACTTACCGCTTCTACATGGGTATCCATTGCGACTTGTTTTTGGAGGTTGGCCAGCATCATGTTCTGGGAAATGGCTGCATAAAATTGTAATTAGGAATAGAGTACATGACGGACCCAAAATGGGTGGACAATCCTACAGAGTGCCATGCGAATCTGTGGCTCCAAGTACTAAAGTTGCGGATGAGGATATGTGTATTATAGAATCGATGCCAGTAAAATCATTAATCACTTACCCTAAGACTGGCGCCATTACTTCAAAGCCATTTGTAGAGATTTTCGGAAAAGCATGGGCTGGAGATTTAAAAGTTAGTAAGCTTGATTATTCTATAGATTTTGGTCAGACCTGGAAGTCATGTACACTTAATTCTCCTGTGAATAGACTCGCATGGCAGACTTGGAGCGCTCAGGTCAACTTACCCAAAAAAGGCTATTATGAAATCTGGGCCAGGGCAACTGATGAACAGGGTAGAGCTCAGCCGATGTTATTACCTGGTTGGAATCCAAAAGGGTATTTAAATAATGCTTGTCATCGGATAGCAATAAAGCGCGTTATATCATGAATAAGATGACGATTATATCTGTTATTGTAGCTGTAATAACCATATTAGTTTCTTGTCAAGAGGAAACAAAAGTCTCAGTGCAAGAAGACTTTGGGATTACCAATCAAATTATTTTAGAGAATATTGATAATGGAATTCACACTCCGACTGGACTAAAAGCTGGTCCAGGATTAGAATCTGTTTTACGGCACTGTGTTTCCTGTCATTCATCAAAATTAATTACTCAAAATAGAGCAAATAAAGAAGGATGGAAATCAATGATTGATTGGATGTATGAGACACAAAATTTACCAAAATTAGGCGATCAGGAAGCAATTATTATTTCCTATCTGTCAGAGCATTATTCTCCAGTTTCATCTGGAAGGAGAATGAATATCTCAGTTGAGAATTGGTATAATTTAGATCAGTAATTTAAATTATATCGATCATGTAATCACGCTATGCATTGCGCGGCAATTAATTACAAAGTTGATCTATTCTAATGTTGATATTATTTTAGAAGCAGTTTGGTGATTCCATGACTTCTCAGAAATGATTGTAGTTAAAATATCTTTGGCATCAGACAGATTATCTTTTTTTAATAAAATCAATGACTTATACCAGTTAGCTTCATCTTTATGGGCTCTCTTTGTTCCACTTAAAATTTCATCAAAATGGATTAGCGCATCATCAGAATTCCAATTTTGACTATATAATTTTGAGAGACCTAGATATAAAAGTTGTTCATTATTTTTATTCTTAATCTCAGTTAGTATTTCTATGGAAGTATCATAATCTTTTTGCGAATATGCCTTCGAAGTTAGATACCATTGATCGGACTCATTTGTTACACTATTTCTAAATGATGATGGGGGAACATGAATATCAGAAAGATAGGTATCAACAAGATTATCCTGACTAATTGTATTAGCACTAAATTGATTAAAACAGAAATAGGAAAAGATGCCTAATATAAAAATTGCAGCAACATTTCTTAGAATCAGAAAAATTGTCATTCGCTTTTCTTGAGCATGATTAACATCAATCGTTTTAGTACTATTAGTCCCTTCAATAGTATGGTCGATATTAAAAATCGATTCTTTGAGTGTAACTTTGTGCTTTGCATATAACACACTTTCAATAGAAACTTCCTCAGCGTAATCTGGATCGGAATCGACCAAAGTCATAAATGTTTTATATTCTTGATCAGTTAATTCCGAATGCAAGTATTTTTTTAGCAATGTTTCTTTGTTCATTACATTAAGGATTCATTAATTCTTTAATTAGTGATTTCAATTTTTTCATGCATCTGGCTTTAGTTGTTTTGACAACGTCTTCTGAGCTATAGCCCAGTTCATCTGATAGATTTCTCAAGGGCACTCTGTCAACTAAATTACGAT
>Ga0209828_1000597_pt1 | contig 34307 bp, 27 predicted proteins | sample MaitaG_FD_187429 | JGI IMG/M metagenome (GOLD analysis project Ga0209828, IMG submission 187429) | Marine algal microbial communities from Maine, USA - Maine_Asex2 metaG (SPAdes) (version 2) | ecosystem: Host-associated > Algae > Red algae > Unclassified | place: Maine, USA | collected 2015-01-05
AATCCTAATACCGTTAATGTTCACGACCGTGCGACAGTGACTGTTGTTATTTCACGCCTAAGTAATATATGTTGCGTAATATATGTTGCGTAATATATGTTGCGTAATATATGTTGCGTAATATATGTTGCGTAATATATGTTGCGTGATATTTTGCGAAATGTCTTGCGAGATACTGTGCTCGCTGTCTAGTTGACTATCACTGTGGCTCTCATTCCAAGACTGTGATTGATAACAATATATCGTCCGGCTGAAGGGACGGTGCAAGAGTCGTCACCGTTGCAGATAGCTTCCAGAGTCTGCTCGTTTTGTACTTGGTACCAACCTCCAATTGACCATGTGATGGTTTTATCAGTAACCAGCAAAAAGTCTGCAAAGTTTTCACGGGTAGTATCACTCTCTTCTACCGGAGATCCCAACACAACGCGTGTTGCACCACCAGCTTCACGTCCATTGTCTTGCGTATAAAACCAGGACACCCAGTAAACACCGTCTGGCAAAATGCATTCTGAGTCACTCGAACAAACTATCTCTCCACTAAGACGGTCCTCGACCTGGTACCAGGCAAACCCGTCATCAGGCCAGCTGATAACATTACCTGTGACAACCGGTCCGACACTAGTAAAACGTGAATCTGTTGTACCACCGTAGACAATACCGCCGCTAATGCTAGCCCCCTCCTCACTTAGTACGATCATTGCATCATCTACGATGAACTCTGCACTATCATCTCCAATCGCAACCACAATACCTGATAGCACGGTAGAGCTCTCCACAAAACAGTATGTTGAAAGTCCGTAAACGACCTCCCTGTACACATCGCACAGTACATCCGGCACATACATCGAATGCACGTCCGGGTTTCGACGAATTTGAAAATAATCAATGTTCTCCGGCAGGTTTTCTAAGGTAATCTGTTGTGAAGTAAATTCCCCGGAGCTGCCAGAAGACGGACCCTCACCTGCGCCTTGCGTGCCCAAACACGTTTGCGTCTCATTGGTTTGCCCCTCATCGAATGTGCAAAAAGAGGAATCCACTACATCACCGTCAGATGCGAACGACTCTTCCAAAAGCGTGTTTCCGTTCTCACCACTGCTGAGCGTTGACGCAGAGGCACTCCTATCCGATGCTTCGCCACTGTAGTTGTTGCCGTTGATGTGCGCTTCAAACAACACATTACCTTCATCAATTAAGCCTGCTGACACTCTCAGCCCAACCGGACGCAAGTAGTTTTCCGTACCAGCCGAATCGCTGAATGTTAGTCGCTGAGCGGCTGCCCCGCGTACATAATGGTAGGTATCGACAGTTGATAATCCAACCTTCCGAAGACTGTATCGAACAGATGAAAAATCGGCCGACCATTTCAGCTGAAGATTCTCGTCAGGCAGAAGAGACAACGAATCAATAGCCAGTCCGTAGGCGTACGGCGTCTCGGAGATTTTCTTTATGCTGATTTCACCAAATACTAGTTCGTTTCCGACATCAAGAAACTGCTTCGCGCTGACAGCTCTCAACTGCGAACCAGTTATGGTTTGGTCATTTTCGGCAATTTCACTCTCAAACTTGTCACTTATGTTCTGAGTATAGGTAGCCCGGATTTCACCCGCAGGTATTACGCAGCCGTTAATGGTCAGTTCTCCACAGCGCGATATAACATCTTGGTAAACGCTGTCCAGGAGTCGCAATTCGAGTTGCAGGGCAATGCGCGTAGTTTCGATTTGCGAAAAGAAAGGCGATAGCTGTTGCCAGCTCTGCGCAGGGTCGCCACTTGCATCGCCTAAATCTGCTCTGTTTGTAATATCCGTTTGCAGATCTGATTCACTTGCTCGGCTCTCGCGATTCAATAACGCATCGGGAATACGAGGACTAACAACCCTTGGCAAATACACGACTGTACCCGTCTCGTCTCTAGGGCCGGTACTCGAGCCGATCAGGCCACCGTTACACCCGTTAACAACCAAACCTACGGCAGCTATAACGCAATACACCCATGGCTTTGGCAGAGAATACTCGTGCACGTGTCTGTTACCCAAATTCATTCGAGGTCCTTGTCATCAATAGCTTGCTGAAAGTAATACAATCCAACACCTGCCCGGTTACGCCCCTCTCCTTCTACAGAGGCGTTACTATCGCGATCTTGTGTTGCGAAAAATTGATTGAGCTCGGTAAGAAAGCTCATGGCGCGATCTCGGCTCACCAGTTCCAGATTCTTTAACACACCGTCTGGCAGATTGCTGTACACCACACTTATCTGCAAATGCCCTTCAGACTTGGGAACGGTCAGATTGTGATCAAACGTTGCCAATAAGTCTGCGACGCTGTCGCCGAGGATTAAGATGAGGTCTTCATCGCTATCTTGAGGTGTGAACGCTGACACAAGAAGCGTGACGCTCTCTTTTCCTTGGCGACTTACTGCGCCAACTCGCTCGAGTTCATCAAGCACTGATCGCGTTGTTACATCCGCACCATATTCCGACACAAGCGCCGCAAATTCTTTGTCTATGCTCAGTTCACGCGCCACCCCGTTTTCACTGAACTTGGGATCGGTTATCCATGCTGAAATAATTCTGGCAGCTCGGTGATGACGGTCGCTGTGTGGTATTTCAGATCGATCTCTTTTAAGTAGTTCGGCCACTTTGTGTCTTTGAATGCCAGTTAGCACTGATACCCGGGCCTGCGATTGCTTTTTACCGGGAACCGCAAAGTCTTTGTTTGCGACATCCACGTAGGCCTGCTTTGCCATTTCTGAAAACTCAACATAGGTGACACCGTTGCGCAGTAAAAGCCTTACGAGCGGCAAAAGCAGCTTGCTAACAGCTTTGTTTATTGCTGGACCGACGGAACTCACAGTAGATTACTCGATATCTATCAACAATTAGTGGTCGTAATTTTACCATTAAATTATATAGACAACCTGTTTTTACGTTTTTAATCAATTTTTTGGTATATATTGACCATATATTGAACGTCAGAATCAATATTTACAAAACCAGTCAATGGATAAAAAAACTAAGGAGCGTATTTATGTCGTACCCAAACTCAGCCACACAAATGAACAGGAAACTGGATAAACGGGTTGTCCGCAGCGTGGCAGCTGCACTGTGTTTTGCTACAACCGGATTGACAACGGCTGCCCACGCTCAACCATCTGTCGAGGGCAACACAATAAGCTGGCCAGGCAATGCCTGGTACCAAGTTGAAAATCGCACTACCGGAGAAATCGTTTGCCAAGGTGGTAGTGAATGCACAGTATCCGAAGGCATATACTGGGTATCGTGGTTCTACCCCGAAGGTGATATTGCAAGTGAAGCTACCAGAGTGGTGGTTGGCAACCCGGCAGCAAACAACATTACTAATGAAGACTTTGCCGATTACCTGTCAATAGAGGGCAATACCATTACGTGGACCGTAGGCGGCTGGTACCAGATTCAGGATGCCAATACATTTTCTGATGTTTGCAACGGTGAAGGTTCATGCACCGTACCTTCCAATGGTAGTTATATCGTCATTAACCACAATCTTGGATTAAGAACCACTGTTAATTTTACCGGTGTTAACACTACTGCAGTCGCAGGCGATGGTACTGATTTCAATGATGATAGTGACACTGATGGCAGCACTGATGGCGGCATTGTCAGTGGTGGCGAGTCTATCAATGGATCAACAGATCCGCGCGCAGCTACGCTGAACCCTATCGTCACGGGCAACGTCATCAGCTGGGCCAGTAATGGGTTTGCCTGGTATCAAGTCGAGGACCGTCTCACTGGAGAGATAGTTTGTGCTGGTGGGTCAAGCTGCACCTTGCCAGACGGTGTTTACTGGGTGTCCTGGTTTTATAAGCAAGACAACGGCCTTGATGCTAGCGGTTCAACACGCGTCGAGTTGGGCAACCCGGAGACAAACAAAATTACTCGCGAAAACTTTGCAAACTATCTAACGATTAACGGCAATAACATTAGTTGGTCAGTTGGAGGTTGGTATCAAGTACAAAATGAGCAGACCCTTGAAAGCATTTGTAACGGCGAGGACTCCTGCACCGTCCCTGCAAATGGGCAATACATAGTTATCAATCACAGTCTTGGAATGAGAACAACGTTGACTGTAAACTAGATCAGGTTTCGTTTATCGTTTAAAACAGGCATACCGACCGTTGCTTTCCACATCATACCGGTAGAATTTTTCTTGCTGAAAACAGCATGACACAGGCCGGATTTACCGGTTTAAGACTGACATCGGATTATTGTGGCAGGGGTGTTTTTGTGTCAACACTGCCAGAGTCAATTTAAAACAACGTCGTCCAGCAACCTACACCACAGTTATCAACGTGGTGCAGGTTGCACAGCACAACAGGTGGATGCGAGTCAATCCCATATCAACCCAGGGTAAGGGCCCGTCCCACAATAACTTGAGCATCTCAGGCGCCCATGCATCCCTCGCTGCGTTGTTCGGCGATTGAATAGCCCGCTATTCGCCCGGATCCGTACTTGCTTAGTGAGTGGGCTGAGCGTCCCTTATGAATATCCGGAAATGCGCTCTCAGGTTTGAAGCTCGTCAATACCGCGATTGGCAAGATCGTCCACACGCTCGTTTTCAGCATGTCCGCTGTGACCTTTTACCCAACGCCATTCCACTTCATGCTTTGCCGCAAGTGCATCGATCTCTTTCCAGAGATCAACGTTTTTAACTGGCTGTTTTGCGGCCGTTTTCCATTGGCGCTTCTTCCAGCCGTCTATCCACTCGGTGATGCCTTTACGCACATATTGCGAATCGGTGGTCAGAACCACCTTGCTGGGGTTTTTCAGCGCTTCCAGAGATTTGATGACCGCCGTCATTTCCATACGATTATTAGTGGTGTGCGACTCACCACCCCACAGCTCTTTCTCATGCTTGCCTGCCCGCAGCAAAGCGCCCCAACCACCGGGACCCGGGTTTCCACGGCAGGCGCCGTCAGTGAAGATTTCAATCATTTGAAAATAATCTGGTCTGGCAGTAATCTTATCTGGCTACAATGCCCGGGAGCCTTGCCGAGAACATCCGCTAGCGACCACGGGAATCAATACGGGCGACAGTAGCACGTGGTCTTGACCCCGCGTTTTCACCGGTTCGGGCAAAGCTGCCTGCGGCAAGTGCTTTGCGCGAATGCCCAGTCCGCTGACGCAACAGAGACATGGGTATCGTCTGTTTACGGGCTCGCATGATGTAGACGCCACCTACACCACCTAGCCAGCGATGCAGACTCTCAAGCTTGGCCAGACGTCTTAGCACTCGTTCATTATTGATTGGCGGACGCATGAACATGGCAGTGCTGTCCAGAACCCGATAATCAAGTACCGATAGCCAGTCACTGACACGGTGACGAGGATAGAACCTGCCGTTCCACGGCTCATGCCGTCGCCACGCCGTTAGCGCATGACGAGCACCAAAGGCGCTGTAGGGATTGAAGCCAATCACAATGAGCTGACCATCGTCAGTAAGTACACGATTAGCCTCACGCAGGGCCTGGTGAGGGAAATTGCAAAAATCAAGAGTATGAAAAAATACCACGGCCTTCATGGTGTCAGAGGCAACCGGCAGAGATAACACATCCCCATGGATATCCGCATCGGCACCAGGGGCATCAAGTACGAGCGTTCTTTGCAGACCGGCACCGGCGAGCAGCTGCAATCCCGGCACTAAATTGCCAACCTGCAACCCCTGATAGCCGAATACATCATTTAATCGACTGCCAAGTTCTGATTCCAGGCGCTGTGCGATAGACTGCCCGAGGCTGGTTGAGTACCATTGCGCCAGTGGCGCTTGTGCATTCAGCCAGACGGGCCCTGGTCGTACCTTTCCCAGCGAAAAATTTACCATTTAAAAATTCGACCTCGCATCCAACCTAAAATTCATGACGCCCGACGATCACAGGAGCCTGTACGCGCCGTATCAGAACTGCAGTATAGCGTTGCATGACCTCTCAGCGCCAACACTGATACTTGCGCGGCTGCTCAGCGTTATGTTATTCAGTTCAAGCGCCGTTTTAGCACCCTCAATGCTATTAGCGGCCAGCACCGCATCAGCTCAGAGCATTCCCCTCAAGCTTGGCAACACACCGGAAAATGATCGCCTGATGCTTCGTGAGGTCACTGATGAGTATATCTTTGACGTCAGTCGCCCCCCCATAAGACAATCAGTAGCACAGCATGATATCGGCAAAGATGATCCGAAAATTGCAGAGTCGGTGTGGGAATTTGTGACGCAGTCTACGCGGCTGCAAATTCCTGAAAACAAGCGAGTTACCTACTATCTAGAGCAATATCGATCCGAGGCTGTATGGATCAGCCGCATCCTGCAACGCGCCTCCCCTTTTGTGGGGCATATCGTTGAAGCACTGGACAAACGCTATCTACCTGTTGAGCTGGCGTTGCTACCCATCATAGAGAGCGGTTACCGACCGAATATTCACAGTTCGCAAGATGCTGCAGGCATCTGGCAGATCGTACCTGGCACAGCGGACGACATCGGCATCACCCGTGACGAATGGTTTGATGGTCGATCCGACATTCGGCAGTCCACAACTGCTGCTATCGATTACCTCAGCTACCTCAATGCCGAATTTCATGGCGACTGGATGCTCACCCTGGCTGCCTATAACGCAGGTATTGGACGCGTGCGTAGCGCTGTTAAATTCAACAGCGATGCAGGTCTGCCAACAGACTTCTGGTCGTTGAAACTGCCTGCTGAGACGTACGACTACGTGCCTAAATTCTTTGCCCTGGTGGCCTTGCTACGTAACGACAAACCGCTTGATCTGGAATTACCCGATATTCCCAGAGGCAGTGCTTTTGATCTGGTTGATGTACGACAGCGTGTCAGCCTTGATCGTCTTGCTGTGCTCACAGGGCTTTCCGAGAAAGAGTTACAAACATTGAATGCTGGACTGGTTCACAATATTACGCCACCGGACGGTCCGCATATACTGTATGTTCCGCAGGGCTACGGTAGCACCTTGATAGAGACTATCATTAAACAAGATGCTCCTCCCCTTTACATTGCGACCGATAAACATAAGGTGGTCGCGGGAGACACGATCAGTTCGCTAGCCCTGCGTTACAAAATTTCACAGAAGCAACTTATCAATTTGAATAAGCTTGACTCGCCGGATATTCGAATCGGGCAGACACTTTCGGTTTTTGACAGGTCAACGACAGACGTACCTATTGACTACGTAGTGACGATTGGGGATACCTTGAAAGATATAGCAAGTCGATACTCTATCAGTGTGACTGACATTCGCGACGAGAGTGGCCAACATCTGCGTAGCCATATCATCCACCCTGGCGACAACTTATCATTTTTCGCAGGCGAGCAACCCGATTAACCATTTTGAGTTGACGACAGATCAACAAACGCCAATAATTGGTCTAATAAGCCAAGTTGGCGGTGACGTGTGCAAGGAGCGGCACTCTACTTCATCCCAGGGAAATCAAATGACTACCATCATCGTCACCTACGAAAACAACGAAACTGACGAGTTCGAGTTTGATCAGGCCATGCGTACCATAACGCTCGGCAGAAGATCAACAAATGATGTCTGCATATCTGACCTGTCTGTCAGTGGCAACCACGCCACCTTATCCTTGAATGACGAAGAAACCATCTTCGAAGATCTGAACAGTACCAACGGCAGTTATGTAAACGGGCAGGTCACCAAAAGCACGGCCGTCAAAGCCGGCGATGAAATCATCCTCGGCAAGATCGTCATTATCGTCAAAAGCGAGGCAATGCGCCCTGCCGACAAAGCCGTAGTAGCCAATTCGGCAAACGACGATTCGGCTGATGACAGCTATGTAGGCGACGACGAAAGTGCGGGCAGGAACAACATGGCTAAAGACATCGAGATTAGCGCTGGCAATAACGCCATGGACCAGGCCGAAATAGACTCCCTGCAATCCTTGCGCAGCATCCCCGACTCGGGACGTGCCCCTGAGCCCATTAGAGCAAGTGGCATCCCCGCTGCAGCCGTTCAATCAACAGCGATGGCTCAGGCGTCGGCGCAGCCAGTCGAAGCACAAGCGGCCCCTGATCAGGCGGCCCATCCACTGGAAGGCATCGAGCATATGGTCGTGCCCGCGCCAAAGGCAGAAGCCACCCCACTGCATGAACTGGATTCACCCTCTGGTACATCCAAGGGTGCGGTTATCGAAATCAAAAATGGTGCCAAATCTGGCCAGATTTTACCGATCGATAAGCCTGTCACTACCCTTGGCAGACCGGGTATTCAGATAGCCGCCATTATGCGCAAACCCGATGGCTACTTTCTTATGCACATAGAGAGTGATGACACCATCGACAGACCCACCTTGAATAAGGATTCTGTGGGTGATGAGCCTATACTGCTACACAGCGGTGATGAATTGACCGTTGCCGGTATCGATGTAGAATTCATGCTTTCCTGACCCATGGTATTTATTAAATAGCTCGCTTGAGATAGTTCACTAAAAAAGATAGTTCACTAAAAACAATTCACTGAACGCTATTTCGCAGAAACTGCAGGAAACAAACCACTGGACAGATAACGATCACCGCGATCGCAGACAATGGTCGCTATCACAGCATCACGTAACGATGGCAACAATTGTATGGCTACGGTCAGTGCACCGCCTGACGATACACCCGAGAGTATCCCCTCCTCTTTAGCGAGGCGCCTTGCCATGTTTTCCGAATCAGCCTGGTTAACGTCGATTGTTTGATCGACCCGCGAAGGCTCGTATATTTTTGGTAGATAGGCCTCCGGCCAACGACGAATCCCAGGGATACTTGACCCCTCTTCCGGCTGCACGCCAATAATCTTAATGTCCGGATTTCGCTCTTTCAGATATCGCGAAACTCCCATGATAGTGCCTGTCGTGCCCATTGAGCTGATGAAGTGAGTGATTCTGCCTTCGGTAGCCTCCCATAACTCAGGGCCGGTACTTCGGTAGTGCGCATCCCAGTTATCCGGATTGGCAAACTGATCCAGCACCAGACCTTCGCCTTGCTCGCCCATGGCCGCTGCTGTGTCACGCGCATACTCCATCCCTTGCTCTTCGGTAACAAGGATCAGCTCTGCGCCGTAAGCCCGCATTAACGATTTACGCTCATCGGTCATATTGTCGGGCATGAGTAGCTTCAGCTTGTAACCCAGCGTTGCTGCAACCATGGCCAGAGCTATGCCGGTGTTACCACTGGTGGCTTCCAGCAAGGTATCCCCGGGTTTTATCGTGCCGCGCTCTTGCGCCCTGAGAATCATGTTGGCTGCAGGTCGATCCTTCACTGAACCTGCCGGGTTATCCCCTTCAAGTTTGCCAAAAACCTGATTGCCATTAGTGTTGTGAGCAATCCGCTGGATGGGCACCAGCCGCGTATTGCCAATCTGATTTACCATGGATGGCACGTTAAGCGCTGCAGCCTGACTAGTCATGTCGTGGATAATCCGGGTTGATAACGGTTGTTATACGCGCTAATTGTTGATCTAACGATAGAGTATCGCATTCAATGTCAGTGACGTTACTCATCGAGCGTAACCAGGTGAGTTGTCGTTTAGCCAACTGACGAGTGGCAGCCACAGCCTTTGTTGCCCAGTCCTGATCATGGCAGGCACCGTCCAGATGCTCCCACGCCTGACGGTATCCGACACTGCGCATAGACGGTGTGTCGGCACTCAAGCGCTTGTCGTTATACAGCGTGTGCATCTCGTCCATAAAACGATTTTCCAGCATGTGAGAAAATCTTTGCTCTATACGCTGATGTAACCATGCACGACTGCCCGGTACCAACGCAAATTTTGCAGGCCTGGCGGTAAGCTTTGACCGGGTTTGTAATTGCAGGTCTGACATGGCAACGCCTGTGAGTCTGTACACCTCCAGTGCACGTTGCAGCCGTTGTGGGTCATTGGGGTGGATACGCAAGGCCGCCAGCGGATCGATTGCTGTCAACTGCTCGTGCATTGCCGGCCAGCCATGTTCAGCTGCTTCATTGGCAAGCTCCTGCCTGACCCCGGCATTAGCTTCAGGCAATTCGGCCAGTCCCTGTTCAAGCGCCTTGAAATACATCATGGTGCCACCCACCAGCAGCGCACGTTTGCCACGCGAATGAATATCATTGATCAACGCATTGGCATCATCACAAAAATGCGCTGCTGAATAATTGTGCCACGGATCGATCACATCAATCAGATGATGTGCAATGCCTGCTCTTTCAGCGAACGATGGCTTTGCTGTACCGATGTCCATACCCCGATACACCAACGCTGAATCCACACTGATGATTTCGGCATTCAGTGTCTGCGCCAATGACAACGATAACGCTGTTTTGCCGCAGGCCGTTGCCCCCATCAGAAAAATAGCGGGGGTGTTTGTCGATAGACTGCTAGCGGCCACGAAGAAATAGCTTATCCAGATCCTGCATGCTCAAGGCTGTCCACGTGGGCCTGCCATGGTTGCACTGCCCACTATTTGGTGTTGCCTCAATCTGGCGAAGTAAGGCATTCATCTCGGAGATGCCCAGGGTGCGATTGGCCCGTACCGAACCATGGCAGGCCATGGATGAAAGTACCTGATCGACTGCACTGCTGAGCCGCTGGCTATCGTCCACGTCCATGAGATCCGACAGCACATCACGAAGCAAGGACGCTACATCACTACGACCCAGAATCGCAGGCACTTCTCTGATGATCAGTTGTTCCGGAGCCATGCGATCGACGCGTAAACCCAGACTGGCAAGCCAGTCAACTTCCGCCTCGCAACGATCCGCCTCACTCTCACTGACATCAACAGTTACCGGCACCAGCAATGCCTGCGTCTTTAAAGATCCTTCACTGTAGTCAGCTTTCATACGCTCATAGGTAATTCGCTCATGCGCTGCATGGGCATCAACGAGTATCAGGCCTTGTGCATTTTCTGCCAGAACATAAACCCCGTGCAGATGAGCACGAGCAAAGCCCAATGGCGGAATATCTTCTTCGACTTCACTCTTCAGCCCCGCCTGTCGGGCGTAAGGACTGATGGGCTTCGGTGCTGAGCTGTCAGCTGCAGCTTCGCCTCCCAAGCGTTGTAGGGCATCAAGCTGCTCGCGTACCTGCAAGGGCATAGGTCTCTGTACGGGTGGACGACCCAGGCCTGTTGAGCGCGACGGATTTACGCTGTCACCTATTCCTGTATCAGTGCCAACACCTGCACTGACATCAGCATCAGCATCAGCAGCAGCAGCCGCCGCCGCCTTGCCATCAGTTATCGCATCAGCAGGGGTGACTGCCGCCAGCAGTTGCTTGATGGAGTGTCTGATAAAGCCATGAACCGACTGACTATCGCGGAACCTGACCTCCTGTTTACCAGGATGAACATTGACATCGACCGCTTGCGGATTTATATCCAGAAAAAGCACAAAGGCGGGGAAACGCTGATGGTAAATGAGATCGCTATAGGCTTGTTTAACCGCGTGCGAAATGACTTTATCACGCACTATGCGGTGATTGACATAGAAGTACTGCATATCAGCTTGAGAGCGTGAAAACGCAGGCTCGGCCAGCCAGCCGGATAATCCAAGCCCCACCCCTTCTATACTCACATGATGCGCAGCCTCACCAAAGCCCTTGCCCAGAATTCTGGCAACCCGCAGCCCTTGCGCCTCTCTATTGCTGGCGCTTTTACAATCAAATGTATTCTTACCATTGTGGGTCATGGAAAACGCGGTCAATGGATACGCCATAGCCAGTGTCTTGACAATGGTCTCGCAGCGCGCATACTCGGTGCGCGCCGTACGCATGAACTTGCGTCGTGCAGGAACGTTGTAAAAAAGACTTTGCACATCCACGGCTGTGCCCACCGGATGTGAGGCTGGCTCGATATCAAGCTCACCCGTGCTTTGATAAGAGATACGCGCTGCATGCTCGGCATCAGCGGTAGCAGAGGTTATGGACAGCCTGGAAACCGAAGCAATACTGGGCAAGGCCTCCCCACGAAAACCCATACTGGAGACGCTCTGCAAGTCTTCCATGGAATTAATCTTGCTGGTGGCATGCCGACTTAATGCCAAAGGTAACTGCTGCTGGCTAATTCCGCCGCCGTTGTCTCTGACGCGGATGCGATCCAGCCCCCCTTGATCAAGCTCTACCGCTATTCGGGTTGCACCAGCATCCAGAGCGTTTTCCAGCAACTCCTTGACAATGGAAGCCGGGCGCTCAACCACTTCACCCGCTGCTATCTGATTAATCAGGTGATCCGGTAATTGCTGAATGTCTGCCATGGCATCTCAGGGCTCGTGAAACAATAAACTAAGCATTTCGATCGTCCTGCATCCTGCCCTGCAGCGGTGTTCGTCGATAGGATAGCCGGCTCGGATCAGTCCTTGCCAGACAGGCGCAGGATCAAACGAAATATCTGGTTTATTACTTCCCGAACCCTCACTAGGGTAGGAATATCGACGTTACAGGATGATGCCATGAAATGATGTCAAGACCCGTTATTTTGCCTCTCTTTCGCCAGATAAGTGCCTACAGGTGCGCGCCGGTGAAGATATTTGTAGAGTCCCTGACCGATTGCAGCGGCAAGGTGCTCCTGATATTCAGGGCTATTGAGTTTTCTTTCTTCTGCCAGGTTGGAGATAAAGGCGGTTTCAATCAGGATAGAGGGAATATCCGGTGATTTGAGCACAGCGAATGCAGCCTGCTCTACGCTTTGCTTATGGATCGGTCCGAGCGTTGCAAGCTCTGACAGTACATCGGTGCCTAACTCGATACTGCGCTCCATGGTATTACCTTGCGTCAGGTTGATCAGGGTTTGGGCCAAACCATTATCCAGACCCTGCAATGCTACATCACCATAAAGAGCGGCTGTCTCGTTCTCACTTTTTGCAAGCCATGCTGCGGCCTCTGAGCTGGCGCCATCAAGTGACAAGGCATAAACTGAACTGCCGTGAGCTTGCTCCCGGTTAATGGCATCGGCGTGAATCGACACAAAAATGTCGGCATCTACATTACGGGCTCGCTCCATACGCTCTCGCAAATCGATGTACTCATCAGTGTCGCGTATGAGCACAGGTTCGATGCCCTGGATGTCAACTAACTGATTATGCAGCCTTATGGCTACTGCCAGCACGACATCTTTTTCGTAGGTTTCCTTGCGACCGATAGCTCCGGGGTCTCTGCCGCCATGACCGGCATCAATCGCAATGACGACATCTCTCAATGGTTGATCAGGCGCTTGTGCTCTGCCTCTATCGGCCATAGCGGCATCTGCCGATACGCCCATGTCAACGATAAGCCGTTCCCCGCCCTGACGGCTGACGATCTGTGATGTTGGCGATACGCTTCGCCGTAGATCAAGCACAATACGCAGAAACCCCTCATCGTGCTGAGCATAACGAATGCCCTTGACTATACCTGTGTCAAATTGCTCTGTTGGCAATTGTGCGCTTAGTGTCGTGCCCGGTAGGTCGATGACCAGACGATCGGGCTTTGTCAATAGAAACATGTCGATGCCGGCATTTTCCGAATCCAGATCGAAATGCAGCATCAGATTGTCCTGCTGCACCATCTTGAATTCGTATAGCTGAGGAGCTGCAAGGACTTGCAGTGGCAAGAGAGACACCCAGCCGATCAACACCCAGACGAAAACTGCCCTGCTTATCCTGCTCACCCAAATCCCCCGCTGTAAATTTCTTAATCCTTCCCTGAAGGTGACGCCAAGACAATCCGCCATTCCGCCAATTATAAGGGTAGTTGAAATCTGAAACAATATGAGCGTAGTCGGCGCTTACCGGCACACTTTTTTGCAGCGTATAGCGTAAAACCCTGACAGGCTCACACCAGAGAACCATGGACAAAACCTTTAAACGCTAAAACATTTGTGTGAAACCAACAGGGCTGGTAACTTGTTGGAACGTTGACAAAAATTGGGAAGCAAGCGCATGAGTAGCTATATTTTCCACAGTCCTTTGGCACCGGTAGACATTCCGCTAGTACACATCACTGAATTTGTTTTGCAAAAAAGTGAAACGCGTTCAGAACACCCGGCCATTATCGATGGGCTAAGCGGCGCCAGTATCTCGCATTCACAACTTGCCACCCGCATCCGCAGGCTGGCTGGTGGTCTAAAGGAGAAGGGCTTGGTCGCCGGTGATGTCCTCGCCCTCATCGCTCCCAACTGTCCTGACTATGCTGTGGTTTTTCACGCAGTTGCCTTGTGCGGCGGAACGGTAACGACGGTGAATCCGACCTACGGCATTGCCGAGGTTCGGCAGCAACTTGCGGACTCCAGAGCTCGTTGGATAGTCGCTGACCAATCGTGTATAGCAGTTGCAAAACAAGCTATGCGAGGCACTGCGGTGGTGACACTTGTCAGTATGCAGGGCAGTACTCCAGGCGCATCGGTAGAAGGCTTACTCAGCGAAGAAATTGATCAGGTCAGTGTGAATTTGCACACACAGCCTGTCGTACTTCCCTACTCTTCCGGCACTACCGGCCTGCCCAAAGGGGTGATGCTAAGTCACTATAATCTGGTAGCCAACCTGGCTCAGCTTAATGATATCTTGCAATACGATGATGATGATAATGATGAAGTGGCGCTGGCAGTTTTGCCTTTTTTCCACATCTTTGGCATGCAGGCATTGATGGGAACATTTCTGGCTACAGGCAATACCATCGTCACCATGCCACGTTTTGATATGGCGCAGGCACTGAGTCTTATTCAACAGCACAAGGTCACGCAGTTCTTCCTGGTACCACCGATTGTCCTTGGACTGGCTAAATCACCCCTGGTAGATGACTATGATCTGAGCAGTTTGAAAAAAATCATCTCAGGCGCTGCACCGCTGGGCGGTGAGTTGACAGCCGAGGCTGCCAGCAGAATTGATTGCCCGATTGTGCAAGCCTATGGGATGACAGAGCTGAGCCCGGCGAGTCATGCCACACCCGGGCTTAAGAGCAAGCCAGGCTCTAGCGGTGTCACCGTCGCTAACACGCAGACGCGTATTGTCGATTCAGAACTAAACGATCTGCCACCAAACACCGAAGGTCAGGTGCTGGTTAAAGGTCCGCAAGTGATGATCGGCTATCTGAACAATCAAAAAGCCACTGACGAGATGCTGGACGAGGAAGGCTGGCTACACACAGGCGACCTTGGAATCATTGACGAAGACGGCTACCTCACTATCGTCGACCGTGTTAAAGAGCTTATAAAGTACAAGGGTTTTCAGGTAGCACCGGCAGAGCTTGAAGCCCTGATTATTACGCACCCTGATGTTGCTGATGTGGCGGTGGTCGGGATGCCGGATGATGAGTCCGGTGAAGTTCCGAGAGCTTATCTTGTATACAAGGGCGACTTCAGCTCTCTGGATGCAAAAACAATCGGACAGAAAACTGACGATATCAAGAATTTTGTAGCGGCAGAACTTGCCAGCTACAAACGCATACAGGATGTGCGATGGGTTGACTTAATACCAAAATCTGCCAGCGGCAAGATACTGCGAAGACTATTGCGAGAGGAACAGGTCAAAGAAGAGCTCTAGGCTTTACTGCGACCCTCAGCCGCAATCTGCCGTAACGCTTGCACGAAAACCTCAGCGGGCTGGCCTCCTGAAATCAGATGTTTGTCGTTAATGACAACAGCAGGCACTGAGGATATTCCCTGACTGGTATAGAAGCCCTGGCGATCCCGAACCTCTTTGGCAAATTCGTCGCTGTTCAACATCGATCTGACTCGCTGCTCATCAAGACCACTCTCCAGTGCGCAAGCTGTCAGCACCGATTGATCTGCCATGCGTTCTGATCGTGTATGGCAGGCGGCTAACAAGGCATTCTTGAGTAAGGCTTGCTGCCCTTGCTCACCTTCGATTTCCGCCAGATATAAAAGCCTGTGCGCATCGAAGGTATTCCAGATTCGCCCACGCCCGTCAGGGTTAAATTCAAATCCGACCTCAGCTCCACGCTCGCGTATGGTATTGCGGATATCTACTTGCTGGGCCTCGGTAGATCCGTATTTCCGGGTCAGATGCTCAACGATATCCTGACCCTCGGCAGGCAGGCTGGGATTGAGCTCGAAAGGCTGAAAGTGGATATCGGCTACTACCTCGCCTTGCACCGTATCCAGCGCCTGGGAAAGACTACCCAACCCCACCGCACACCAGGGGCAGGAGATATCAGATACAAAGTCGATTTTCACAGTTTTTTTCATGTTTTTGGCGTGTTGTAGATAGCAATTGGGCCGAGGACAGTAATGTGCTTATATTTTGTCTCCAACCCCTGGTGCAATTATAAGTTTAAAGAAACTGCTGAGGCGATCGAAACCAGCCGAGCATCATCATTGGCATATTGTATCGATATCTGCACAGAAGCCTCAGGCAGCAAATCTGCCGCGCGCTCCGGCCATTCGATCATGACCAGATCACACTCATCAAGCACATCATCGAATCCCAGGTAATTTAACTCATCAGGGTCTGCAAGACGATAAAGATCCAGGTGTGCGATTCGCTCAAGCGCAGTCTGCGGGTGTTCTACAACGTAAATTTCAAGCAGGGTGTAAGTCGGACTCTTCACTCGGCCTTGATACCCTGCTGCATGAATAATAGCTCTGGCCAGAACGCTTTTGCCAGCGCCCAGCTCCCCTGCAAGATTAACCAGCGTGCCTTTGCCCAGAACGCCTGCCAGTTGCTTGCCCAAGGCGCGCATGGCAGGCTCATCAGCGCATATAACAGTGGTATCGAACATAGAGCGTCAGATGGCCTTTGGGTTCGTGAAGTAGTTTATTGTTTCACGAGCCCTTAAGCTTTGCCAGTGAGCTATCCCACTGAGAATCGGTAGGAGCGAAGGCATCGATACGCTCACCTAGCCAATCAAAGCCGAGCGCTTTTGAATGTAAGAACAACCTTGAAAGCCCCTGTTTTTTAAAATAGGCGTTGCGTCGATTATCACCGTAGCGCTCATCACCCACGACCGTATGGCCGATGTGTCTGGTATGCACGCGAATCTGGTGAGTACGTCCAGTATCGAGTGTGACATCCAGGAGAGTCGCTTCGGTAAATCGGCTGGCAATTTTGACGTACGTCAACGAGGCATGCCCTTCAGGGCTGACCATGACACGACGCTCGCCAGCATGTTCGACGTTTTTCGACAAAGGCGCGTCTATTTTATGCACGTTTTTTGGCCATTGACCATCTACTAGCGCAAGATAGTGCTTATCGATGGCGCGGTTCCTGAAAAGATCCTGCAGTCTGCGATTGGCTTTTAATCCTCGTCCGATCAGCAGGCAACCGCTGGTGGCGCGATCCAGACGATGGCTGAGCTCCAGGCGTTTTTCATTGCGGTGCTGACGTAACGCGTCGATCAACCCGAAGCTCAGTCCGCTGCCAGCATGAACGGCGACACCTGCGGGCTTGTTTACGATAAGAAAATCATCGTGCTCAAGCAAGACTGAATCACCGATCAGTTGCGCAAGTTTCGAAGGGACGTTGACAGTGTCAGCTGCCTTGATTTCAAGAGCGGGAATCCTCACCTGCTCGCCAGCAAGCAATTTACGCGTTTGCTTGATGCGCTTGCCATTAACAAGTACCGCGCCCTTTCTGATTAATTGATAGATGTGGCTACGCGGCACACCCGGGCAGTGCCGGATGACAAAGTTATCCACACGCTGGCCGTTCTGCTCATCACTCACCCTTTCGTGTCGGGATTTTGACAACATTATTTTCTGGTGTCGATTTGCATGGATATTGCTTGAATGATCTTGTCGTGAAACATCTATTCTGCTTCAGACAGACTCCAGATAACAAGGTTTGCACCCAGCCGAGGTTATATCTTTTATAACTAAACCCTATCTGCGATTGCTGAAAATCCTCACCACTGCTATATTAAAGGGTCGGCGGAGAAATGGATTCAAGTAACCGATAAAATTGACATTATTGTTCATATCCAAAGCCTTAGCGGGCGGGTCAGCTTTTAGGGCGTCACCACATTTATCGGTAGCCCTCGAGCCACGAACAAATTAGTCGAGTGTTCGAGAATATGCTGTACGAATACACCCTATTTACTATTGCCTCTTTTTTTGATATCTCAGGTTTTTTATCGCGGATGTCATACAAGGGGGGTTACGACAGGCCGGGAGCCAGCCGTAACCACAACCTCAAACATCTTTCACGGTTTGCGGTATCGCACAGGATCTCAAAACCCTTTCTTGCGTATGCCTCTAGCCTACTGACAACGACACACGGACTCTCGCCTACTCGGCCGACAAACATGCTGAGCGCATTTTTACCGACATACTTGCTGATCCTTGCGTGGTTTAACATACCTGCGCTTATACAAGTGTGCGCGTTAATAAAGCAGTTAGCGGTAATGGACGGGTCCGTGTTGGACAAAAACTATAATGAAAAGAATGCTGATCAACGCCACTCATCCAGAGGAGTTGCGTGTTGCCATCGTTGATGGACAAAAACTGGTCGATCTGGATATAGAACACAAATCTCGCGAACAACGAAAGTCAAACATATATAAGGCCAAAATAACCCGGGTCGAGCCAAGTCTCGAAGCGGTATTTGTCGAGTATGGCGCGGACAGGCACGGTTTCCTGCCATTCAAGGAAATAGCGCGTGAGTACCACAAGGACAACGGTAAAAAGGCTGACAGCGGTCGCGTTAACATTCGCGACGTTATCAAGGAAGGCCAGGAAATTGTTGTTCAAATAGAAAAAGAGGAGCGCAGCAACAAGGGCGCAGCACTAACCACTTTCATCAGTCTTGCGGGCCGCTTTCTGGTCCTGATGCCCAATAACGCGCGCGCAGGTGGTGTATCCCGGCGTATTGAGGGTGATGATCGTGCCGAACTCAAGGCTGCCATGTCACAGGTGACAGTGCCTGAAGGCATGGGCACCATCGTCAGAACCGCAGGCATCGGCCGCACTACTGAAGAGTTGCAATGGGATCTGGACTACCAGGCCGCCATCTGGAAAGCCATTCAGGAATCTGCAAACGAGCGTAAAGCGCCCTTCCTGATTTACCAGGAAAGCAACATTATAGTGCGTGGTTTGCGGGACTACTTCCGCGGCGACATAGGCGAAATCATTGCTGATGAGGCTGCGACACATGAGCAGGCCGCAGACTTTATCAAACTCTACATGCCACAAAACGAGCGCAAGCTCAAGCTATACCAGGATGATGTACCGTTGTTCAATCGCTACCAGGTAGAGTCTCAGATAGAGACAGCATTTCGCCGTGAAGTAAGCCTGCCCTCCGGTGGTGCTCTGGTTATCGACCACACAGAGGCGCTGATTTCAATCGATATCAACTCGGCACGCGCCACCAAAGGTAGTGACATAGAAGACACAGCTACGAACACGAATCTGGAAGCTGCCGACGAAGTTGCTCGTCAACTACGTCTGCGTGATCTGGGTGGTCTGGTGGTCATCGATTTCATCGATATGATGGCTTCCAAACACCAACGTTCAGTTGAAAACCGACTGCGCGAAGCGTTGAAACAGGATCGGGCACGAGTCCAGGTTGGTCGCATTTCCAAATTCGGATTGCTAGAGATGTCACGCCAGCGACTGCGTCCGTCGCTGGGTGAGTCGTCTGAAAACGTCTGTCCGCGATGCCACGGTCACGGTACGATACGTGGCATAGAATCTACCGCGTTGTCCATTTTGCGCCTGGTCGAGGAAGAGGCCATGAAGGACAATACCGGTCGCGTGCTGGCTGATGTGCCGGTCGAAGTTGCCACGTATCTGCTAAATGAAAAACGCCAGAGCATCAACGAAATCGAAGCGCGTAACCAATGCACGCTTTTAATTGTGGCAAATCCTTCCATAGAGACTCCCAACTACAGCATCGAACGCATCCGCATGACGGATGAAGAGCACGAAAGCGCTGGCAAGAAGAGCTACGAACTCGCTACGGACATCACCGAAGTTTATACCCCTCAAGATGCCCGTGATAAAAAGCGGCCCGAGGCGGCAGCGGTCAATACCATCGCGCCACTAGCACCGGCGCCCACTCCTGCCAATAAACAACCAGCGAGCGATAACACGTCCGCCACATCAGCTCGTGCACCCGGTGGTTTTTTCAAGATGTTCGGCGCAGTATCGTCATTGTTCGGCGCAGGTTCTGACAGCAGTGCACAGGTTGTGAAAGAGACGGTGGCAACTCCCCCCAATGCTCGCGACCAGAACCGCAATCAAAAATCAGACGACGGTAAGTCAGACGATTCGCGCGGCCGGCGGCGTAACGCCAAACGCGGCGCAAATCGTGGTCGTGGCCGAAATAGTCAGGATGGCGACAATACTGAAAACGGCACAGAAGCTCGCGGCGCAAACCGCAACAACAAGCGTCGTGGCAAAACTGATAACAACAAGGATGGCGATCGGCAGAACAGTCGCAACAAGAAAAACGAAGGTGCCGAGGCAACATCTGAAGCTGCAACCACTGAACAACAGAATGCGCCAGCTCGCAATCCTCGATCACGCGGTCGTGGCCGAGGCCGTAAGAACGAAAGAACCGATGCTGTAGAAACTGACAACAACACAGCTGTTGCCGCTAATGAAACTGTCAACGATGCCTCCTCAGCATCGGAGATTTCCGATAATGAGACAGCAGCCTCTGGTGGTGGAACTCAAGCATCCGGTGATGAAGGTAATCGGTCACGGGGTCGCCGTGGTGGCCGCAGACGTGGCGGGCGTGGCAGAGGACGTAGTACAAATGCCAGTGAGACGTCTGAAAATAGCGAGAAAACAGACAACACTAGTGGCGATGTGCCGTCCGATCAGGATTTGGCGGGCAAAACGCGGGTTGTAAATGCAGTGGCGGGCATGGCTGAAGCGCCGTCGTCTGAAAACAATAGTGCATCAGCGCAGTCGGCCGAAAGCCCTTCAAAGGCTTCAGCACAGGCACCCGCTGATGCTACGGCCGATTCATCCAGGAAAGCTGCGTCTAGTGGGGCTGAATCTGGCGGGGCTGCTTCTAATGATTCCTCAAACCAATCTTCCACCGATTCAAGCAACGCTAGTTCGGGTAAGAGTCATGCAGCCAAACCTGGTGATAAGCCAGCTGGAAAAGTCGCGGACAAGCCGACTGAAAAAATCGCGGGCAAGCCAGCAGAAAAAGTAGCTGAAAAATCTGATGAAAAAGTAGCAGACAAGACAGACGGCAATGCTAGTGACTCAGCCAAAAAGCGACCTGCAGCTAAGACTGACAAAGGATCTGTTCCCGATGCAGGTGGCAATTCGGGTTCTGATACCGCCACTACCAGCACCACCAAGGCTACAGAGAAAAAGTCTCGGCCACCTCGCAAGGCGCGATTGGCGAAAAAGGTAGAATCAGCCAATGCCAAGGCTGCCGTCGAACTCTCCGGATCGGACAAACGCAAAACCGAAAAGCCCGGCTCCACTGACAAGCCTGCAACAGCCGATTCACCCGCACAAAAGGCAGCAGCTAAGGCGTCTGCAAATAATATGAATCCAGCGGAACAATCATCGGTGCCGAAAACATCAGTGCAGAAAGCAACTGAATCTGCATCAGCACAACCTGCATCGACTGAATCTGCGTCAGCACAACCTGCGTCAGCACAACCTGCGTCAGCACAACCTGCATCAGCGGAATCTGCGGCAGCACAACCTGCATCAGCGGAATCTGCGAAAAAGGCGCCTGCGAAAAGTGCTGCAAATAAACCTGACGGCACGTCAAAGCCACGAGTACGGGTAACTAACTCTGGCGAGCTAGCCGAGAAACCGACCAGAGAATCTACTGATTCGCCGATAAAGTCTGACAAGGACACGACGGATTCTACTATATCCCAGCGCCAGCCCAGTCAATTGAAAAGCAGCGTTCGTTCACTAGCAAGTAAGGAGGGTAACGATAATTCTGGCGGCTTGTCATTTGCTTCCAGAAAAATTGCCAATGTAGATTCCCCTGTCATTGCCAAAGTGCCGGAAAGCAAAGCCAAAGCCCCTTCGGCCTCCGATACCACGGAGAAAGCGGCCGGAAAATCAGACGAGTAAAGATTAAGCCAGGCCGAACCATGCCAAACAACTGACTAGAAACCTCACACTGCCGCGAGGCCGCCTTCGGCCTCGATCGTTATTCTCGGACAGGCTCTTAGAGAGCTACGGCAAATGTTTTGTGTATCGATCAGTTTGTATATCGTAAGGGCTCTAAGCAGGCTTACGATCGGTGCCGGATGGGTTGGTAAACTGATCGTTTAGCGTCTCCACGAATTCAGTGGCTTGCTCTATGACTCCATCCACCGTCTTCCTCGACCCTCTGTTCCAGCCAGCTGGCGCTTTCGAAAATACGCTTCGGTAAAAACGCGTGTTGGTCGCAAATGCTGAGATGTAAGGCTCATCGTCGGTATCTTTGAGCTTTCCGCTCATGTACTTGGCAACAGCCTTGCGCACCATAAAATGTATGACCAAAACGACCAGCAAAAGAACGACAATAGATGCAAGCATGGATATCGGATCAGCGAACAGGCTAAGAATCAAACTCATCAATGGCCCAATGGTACCGGTGAGCACTGCACCTCCAAATACCAACAGTGCCAGTGCGCCGAATATCATGGCGTCAAAGCGCAGTACTCGCTTGCTCCATAATTGCTTCAATCGCGTGATTGCCGGAACGGCCTGATCTCTTATCGAATATGCCTTCTTTTCCATAGCGCCGACTATTCGATAGGCGCGCTCTACTTCCACTTGTGCTATCCGACCTTCGATTTCTGCCATATCGGCATCGCGCTTTGCCTCAAAGCGAGCCTTGCGCCCAACGTCCTCTATGGGTAGTGACACCTCTTTGTTGTAGATAGTGAAGAACCGACCCGCGGTGAGTCCTTTTTGCGACAGGGCTCGCTGCCAGGCGCCAACGATCTCTTCAGTGTTATCTTCGCGGGCGGCTGAATCGATCTGATTGAGAATAAACAGAAATTTATTGCTGTCGTTTCTACCAATGGTGTCTTCGACAAGATGTGTCAAGGTGTCCTGCATGGATCCGGGTTCAGGGTGCCTGGCATCAAAAAACACCAGCACAAGATCCGAAATATCCATGATGTGCTTGGTCAGCTTGAGCGTTGAGGTTCGTTGCTCATCGGCATCGAATCCGGGGGAATCTATCAGAATTTTGCCTCGCACAACCTCCGAATTGGTGACTTTCAGCTGGAGATAGGCATCGATCCGCCGGCCCTCGCCTTCTGTTACTTTTTCGATTTCGTCGCTGATTCGGTAAAACGGAAATCGCATGTCCGCATCCAGAGCCAGTCCGGGTAATACCTGGCCTGCATTGTCCTCGCCGAAACAAACAACCGTAAATTTATCGTCAACAGCCTGATTCCCGGTCTTTTGTAATGTCTGACCCAGATAACTATTAATAAAGGAAGATTTACCTGCCGAAAAAACACCTAGAATAGATACCAGCGGCCACCACGAAATTTGCATGGCGTACGAGTCGTCGGTGTCAAGGAGTCCGGTACGATAGCCAACATCATCAAGCATTTTAAATCCGCTGATGACGTCAATCAGAACGGGATTTTCTCGCTCCAGATGCGTTTTAAGACTATCAAATCGTTTTACTATTGATCGGTCGGATCGGGCCATCAGAGTTTAAAGCTCCAGATTGTTGCCGGGGAAATTGGCAGGAAAACATAAGTTTATCAGCGTTACAGTACAACTCGATGTGTCTGGTGTGTTTTACTGTGTCAAGTTCAAATACTGTTGGGAGAAATATGTCATGTGGTGGTTAATAACGTTACTGGTTTTGGCACTTATCGGCTTCTTCATCGTCAAATCAATGAAATCAGGCAGCCAGAACGACAAACTGGCACACGATAACCAGCAACAGGAAGAGCTTGATCTCTCAGCGGCTGGCAAGTCAGCGTCTGATGGTCAGTCGGCACAACAAGCAGCAGTAAACGGTGTGTCGCAAGATACTTCCAAGTCTGCAAGCACATCGCCTGGCGCGGCTGAATCCAGTGGAGCAAACCCACCCGATTCCAGCGTTACTTCAAACGCTGTCGCTGCAAGTGACACACAACAAGTTTCATCAGAATCAGTTAAAGAATCCGGGAAATCTGGTGGAGCTGCCATAGTCGCCGCAACGGCCGCAGCTGCTGGCGTCGCTGCATATTCTGCCGGTTCTGACGATGCTTCCGGGCCTGCCGGTTCTGACCATGCTACTGGGTCTTCTGGGTCTGCCAGTGCCGCCAACGCAGGCTCGGGATCAACTGCAAGTATAAACACCGGGAATAATTTATCCGATGTCCGTGAAATGATTAAAATTCTGAATCTTGACGGCCCTGATGCAGCCCGTCTGGATATAAGCCGGGAGGAACTTGACGCGCTACGAAAAGGTGCAGCATCTGGAACGCCCGATGCGTCTTCTCTCGAAAACGTCGCTTCAAAGCTGCGTCTTATGATGGCTTGAGGCCGACGTGCCCTGTCAAACAAGCTGTAAGGACTGAACCGGAAAAGGATTCTTCATGAACGCACTCGTTGACTCGCGCAACGTCCACAGCATCAAACGAGACCTTACAGCGGTAGTGGCTGTTATCGTTATCATCTGGATCGTCTTTGCATTGGATTACTTTCTTCCTCTCGAACAACTCGGGCTCGTACCACGTACATTACGCGGTCTGATCGGCATATTTACCATGCCCTTCTTGCACGGCGACTTCACGCATTTACTCGGAAATACAGTGCCACTGGGAGTCACCTTGCTGCTCCTGGCAGGCTCTCGCGCCAACAGCGGGGGCATCGTTCTGCTTTTGACGCTTATGTGCGGTGTCGGTTTGTGGCTATTCGGGCGTGAGGCTCTGCACATCGGTGCCAGTGGCGTAGTCTTCGGCCTGATAGGCTTCCATGTGTTTGCGGGCATTTTTGAACAACGTTTGCAATCAGTGGTCATCTCCGTGATAGTGGGTTTACTGTACGCCTCCACTGTCCTCCAGGGGATTGTGCCTTCTCAACAAGGGGTGTCATGGGAAGGGCACCTGATTGGCGCCATATCAGGTGCCATAGTTGCTTTAATTACTGCCAGAATGCTACGCGCAAGCAACCAGTAGACCAAGGTAAAAAAATCTATGCTGGCAAAATCATTCAAGGGCAATTTCACACAGCAGGAACCCATACCTCAGGAGGCAATCGAGGCGGCCGTTGCTGTCATGCAAAGCGGTCGCTTGCATCGCTATAACGTTGCATCGGCCGATGAGGTTTCCGAAACGGCAGCGTTGGAAATCGAATTCGCACGTTATCAAAATCAGCGTTATTGCCTGGCCTGTGCATCGGGAGGTTATGCGCTGCAATTGGCCATGCGCGCCTTCGGCCTGAAACATAATGAGCCGGTACTGACCAACGGATTTACTTTATCGCCCGTGCCTGGCGCCATTGAGGCAGTTGGGGGTAAAACGGTACTAGTGGAATGTACTGCCGATCTGGTGCTTGATCTTGATCATCTCAAGCACCAGATGCAAAAAATCAAGCCTCGGCTACTACTGCTATCACACATGCGCGGGCATCTTGTGGACATGGATGAACTTTGCGCACTGCTTGGAGCGCACAAGGTTGCCTTGATTGAAGATTGTGCTCACACGATGGGAGCAAGCTTTGGTGGCAAGAAGAGCGGTTCACACGGCATCATCGGCTGCTTCAGCACACAGACTTACAAGCATATCAATTCCGGCGAAGGAGGCCTGTTAACCTCGGATAACGATGAACTCATGGCGCGTGCCATCGTCCTTTCAGGATCATATATGCTGTTTGAAAGACATGTGGCGGCCCCATCTCGCGAAGTGTTCGACTCTATTCGTCTGCAGACCCCAAATTGCAGCGGTCGAATGGATAACCTGCGTGCCGCAATCCTGCGCCCGCAACTGGCGCAACTTGATGTGAATGCCAGGCGATGGAACGAGCGCTACGACGCCTTTGCTGAAGGACTTGCAAGTGCTGGTAACTCGATAGCCTTACCGCGCAACAATCCAAAAGCGTTTGAGGTGTCCAGTTCGATTCAATTCAGTATCAATCGATTTTCCGATGAAGAGAATCTACAATTTTTGCAGGCTTGCAGCGCGAAAGGCGCAGAGCTGAAATGGTTTGGTGCAGACGATCCGGTTGCGTATACCAGTCGCTACGATAGCTGGCAATATCTGGGCAAGTCGACACTGCCTGAAACGGACACCATACTCAGGCGCCTATACGATTGCCGCCTGCCTTTGACGTTTTCAGTGAGTGATTGTCGTCTGGTGGGCAAGCTTATTGCTGACGTGTCGCTTGCCATAGCTTGACTGTCAGAGGCTCTCCCGCCAGAGCATGGATAGAGCCGGGCTCAAGTCCGGCCTGAAGCATACACTGATGTATCTCCTTATCGGTAAAGCCCAGGCGTTGATGTTGATGCAAGGTGCGCAGATGCTCCTCCTGGTGAGATGCAAAATCGACAATAATCAAGCGGCCCGACGGTTTCAGAGTGCGAGCAGCCTCTGCAACCACAGCTGCGGCATCGAGGCTGTAATGCAGTACCAGATGCAAGGTTGCCATATCGATGCTTTCATCATCAATAGGCATGTTGTACATATCGCCTTTGCGAATCTGAATGTGCTTGAATCGTTCTCTCTCGAGTTGAGTACGGGCGATAGACAGCATATCGGCGCTCGTGTCTATACCTACACCTCTATCGATCTGATCGGCAAACAACTCCAGCATGCGACCGGTTCCCGTACCGATATCCAGAAACGCACCCACTCTCTGAGGACCAACGGTGTCCAGTAGCATTTTTTCGACATCGGCTTCGGGTACATGCAATGCACGTATCTTGTTCCACTGTGCCGCATTTTCCTTAAAATAGTCATCGGCAATGGCCGCTCTTTTTTCGCGTATTTTTTCAAGCCTGACCAGATCACGCGAAAGCTCTGCATCCTCAAGCGGCAGCAGATCGACCAGAGTTCGCGCCAGATGCCCTGAGCGCTCTATTTCTGACAATCGGTAGAATACCAGCGAGCCTTCACGGCATCGAGACAGCAGGCCTGCTTCAACCAGTAGCTTCAAGTGGCGCGAGACACGCGGTTGGCTTTGGCCGAGAATATTCGTCAGCTCCGAGACACTTAATTCTGCGTGAGCACACAATGCGAGCAGGCGGAGCCTGGTGGGCTCACCCGCAGCGCGAAGTCCGGCAAGTAATCCTTCCATCAAATATATACATATACTTATATTGGCTCAACAGTATGAGCATTATTGACGAAGATAGCGAATTGCTGTTGGGACAGTTAACAATCCGGCCGCTCCGGCGGCCAGAATACTGTGTGAGAGGCTCATGAACGATCCACCAAAAACCGTATCGAAGACAATATCGACGAGTATCAGCAACAACAGACAGAACGCAGGTAAATACAAGCCCAGTGCCTGTGAGGTATCTGAGCCTGATGGGTGATTGTCACTTATTAAAACCGCATTCTCATTGACAGGTCCTTCCAGTGCAGGTGATGACTCTACTGATTTTGCCGAGGTTGACAGGATCAGTTTGCGACTGATACGAAGAGCTTCGAGATCCGGAAAGTTTTTGCTGGAAAGACTATGTAAGGTACTGTTGGGCCAGACGCGATAAAACTGCACCTGCTCGGCCTCCACGCGACCGCGCACATCCACTCTTATTACGAGACCCTGGATGCTTTTGCCACCCAGACGACTGGCATAAGCACCGGCTTCAATAGCCACTTGCTTCAAGGCCTCCGCATCAAGAGCATCGACAACATCCATGACAGCGAGTGGTTCAGCGGTTTGCGGATCGACGATGATGAATGATGGCACCTTCATACCGCTGGCGATCTGGGTGGTAGGCCCGAGCAAATCCATGTCGAAGACGATAGCTGCTCGCGGATACCCCGACTGCAGCAGAAAGCCATAAATAAGGTCGTCCAAACTCCGTCCTTCCATTGTTGTCGATACTACTTTAAAACCAAGGGTACTCAGCACTTTCTGTAACGTCAATATACTGTCGTAATTTTTTATGTAACTCACAATATTTGACATTTGCGTAGGCAATACAATGCCAGATAAACGATTGGACATCGAGTGCGCAATACCGAAAAATGCATGTAACCAGGCTTAACAATTTATCCCCTGGGGCAATAGTGTCAGCACAAAGCGATAGGAATACCCTGCTGGAGCCTGCGGCTACGACGACGTTGTGCTATTCAGTCTCAAATCAGAGACACAGAACATTGTCAAGCGCGACACCACCTTGCGGGTCGGATAGAATAAGCCCGTTGCAGGATACCAAGGCCCGAACGATTCATCGGCCTTGGTGCGCTGCGCGCCAACCGGCGTCAATTTGGCGGACATGGACGTTATGTCTGCAAGCAGCTCGTCTTTGCGTGTTTGATTGCTGTTGACGCTAGTCACACTATTCGAATTCAAAACAAACAGTCGAATTCACAACAATCAGCAAACCCAAGGTGGTCCAAACCAGTTCAGATGCGAAAAAATACCGATAAGGACGGATCAGCGGCGAAGGTTGGTACCACTGCCGAAAGCGCAGAAAAACGTAGTACTGACAATAATATTTCTAACAAACCTAAACCCACTACAAGTGTCGCTAATTTTGGTGGCAGCGGTGGAAACTTGAACGATAACGGAGGTCAGACCCCGATGTGGAAAAAAATTCTTCCTTTAGCAGCTGTGCTGGTATTGGGCTGGATTGTCTTGAATCTGTTCGGCGGCAAAAATGCCGATCAGACCGTCGCCGATGGCGCAGAATCTGTGTCAGAAACCGCTGGAGATGCGGCATCTGAGACCACTGACGCAGCAGCAGGAGCCGCTGACTCAGCCACCGATGCTGTTGAGGGCGCTGGCGATGCAGTGGCTGATGCTGCCGACTCAGCTACTGATGCGGTAGCTGACGCCGCCGATTCAGCTACTGATGCGGTAGCTGACGCTGCAGACTCAGCCTCTGATATGGCATCTGATGCTGTTGATTCAGCAGGTGAAGCTTTGTCAAGTGCTGCGGATACTGCCTCAGACGTCGCGGCCGATGCCACCGACGCGGTAGCAGACGCTGCTGATTCGGCAGGCGATGTTGCAGCGGATGCTGTCAATGCTGTCGGTGATGCTGCTGATACAGCTACTGATGTGGTAGCCGACGCTGCGGATTCAGTCTCAGACGCTGCCTCTAACGCAGTCGATTCAGCTACTGAAACGGCCGGAGAGGCGACCGACGCAGTTGCAGACGCAGCTGCCGATACCGCAAATGCTGTCGAAGAGACTGCCGAAGCTGCAGTCGACACGGCCGCAGAAGCTACTGGCGATGCTGTGGACGCTGTCGAAGAGACTGCTGAATCTGCTGCAGAAGCCACAGGCGATGCGGTGGATGCCGTCGGAGAGACTGCCGGTGCTGCAGCTGACACGGCTGCAGAAGCTACTAGTGATGCCGTTGATGCTGTCGAAGAGACTGCTGAATCTGCTGCCGATACTGCTGCAGAAGCTACTGGCGACGCCGTTGACGCTGTCGAAGAGACTGCTGAATCTGCTACCGATACTGCTGCAGAAGCTACTGGTGACGCCGTTGACGCTGTCGAAGAGACTGCTGAATCTGCTGCCGATACTGCTGAAGAAGCTGTTGGTGATGCCGCTGACGCTGCCGAAGAGACTGCTGAATCTGCCACCGATACTGCTGCAGAAGCTACTGGCGACGCCGTTGACGCTGTCGAAGAGACTGCTGAATCTGCTGCCGATACTACTGAAGAAGCTGTTGGTGATGCCGCTGACGCTGCCGAAGAGACTGCTGAATCTGCCACCGATACTGCTGAAGAAGCTGCAGGTGATGCCGCCGACGCTGCCGAAGAGACTGCTGAATCTGCCACCGATACTGCTGAAGAAGCTTCTGGTGATGCTGTGGACGCTGCTGAAGAGACCGCCGAAGCTGCAACCGATACCGCTGAAGACGCTACTGGTGATGCCGCCGATGCTGCAGAAGAGACTGCTGAAGCCGCATCTGATTCTGCTGAAGAGGCTACTGATGATGCCGTCGATGCTGCAGAGGAGACAACAGAAGCTGCAGACACACAAGAAACCGAAAGCGGCGACAGTAGCTCACGCAGCGCCTTTGACCTTGGTGGTGTTAGCCGCAGCCTGGGTGGAATCTTCGGCACGACATCTACAGTGCTTGAATCGGTATCTGATGAAGCATCTGCAAAGGCAGCTCTTCCAAGACTGACCGCTGCAAGCGAGTCGCTCACTGAAGTTGCCTCAAATCTTGATAATGCTCCTGATGCTTTGCAAGGTCCGTTGCAAGGTGTCATCAGTAAAGGGCTTGCGAAACTCACACCATTGGTTGACACATCCATGACCAAAGAAGGTGTGGGTTCGGTTCTATCACCGGTTGTCGGACCGATGATGGAGACGCTGCAAGGTCTGGTTAAGTAAAGCCATACTTTTCAAAGTTGTAGATACGAAAAAGGCGCCTTGTTTGGCGCCTTTTTTTTGCTTGATTTTTTACAGATAGCAACACAAATTCTTGTCTTGCTGTAGCCCATTATTTGTGTTCCGATATCACAGCGCTTACATGAACAAGTGCCTGATTATCTCGTCGGATGGTATTTTGCAATGGCAGAAATGCAGATAGAGTGTGCAAAGATTCCCGCTTTCGCGGGAATGAGAACTAAGTTAAAAGACTTTTAACTTAATCAGATAATTGCGTGACGACTCATGGCGCTGTCAATAGCCGTTACGATTTCATCGATATCACTTTCAGTACATATCAGCGCAGGGCTTAAGCAGATGGTGTTGTTATGTCCCGTCAAACTGCGATTAGTTCGTCCGATGACCACGCCCTGCTCCATGCAATCAGCCGCGATGGCTGCCAGCATTTGCTCGTCCACAGGCTCTTTGGTCTGTCTATCTTTAACCAGTTCGAAACCGCAAAACAGACCTTTTCCACGAACATCACCGATGATCTTGTACTTGTTCTGTAAGCCGCGGAGTTTTTCCATCAGATAGTCGCCCATCTTGTTGGTGTTATCAAGCAAGTTTTGTTCTTCGATGATACGCATGGTCTCCAGCGCCGCCGCTGGCCCCGAGGCACAGCCTGCAAATGTACTGATATCACGGAAATATCCCATTGAATCGTCATTGTCCTTGAACTGATTAAAGACATCTTCTGTGGTTACCGTGCAAGAGATTGCGGCGTAGCCGCTGGCAACGCCTTTAGCCATAGTGACAATGTCTGGCTTGATGTCGTAATGCTGGTAGCCAAACCACTTGCCTGTGCGCCCCAGACCACAAACAACCTCGTCCATGTGCAGCAGAATGCCGTATTTTGTGCAAATCTCCTGAACCGTCTCCCAATAACCTTCTGGTGGCAGAATGACGCCGCCGCCTGCGGTTATAGGCTCAAGAACGATAGAACCCACTGTATCCGGGTCTTCCTTCAGGATGATTTTTTCAATTTCTCGGGCTATTTTTACTCCGTATTCAGATTCATCAGGAAACTGGCTACGATATTCACAACAATGCGGCACTTCCACAAAGCCCGGCGTAAACGGTCCGTACTGGTCACGACGCTCATTCTGACCGCAGGAGGACAATGTCGTGATAGTGGTGCCGTGGTAGTCGCGGTCGCGATAAAGAATTTTGTGTTTCTTGCCCTGATGCTTCATGGCGGATATCTGGCGAACCATCTTGTAGCCTTTCTCGTTCGCTTCAGAGCCTGAGTTGGAGTAATACACCCGGCTCATTCCTGGCATCTTGGAGATCAGTCGCTCGGCGTACTTGATACCGGGGACAGTGCCCGCAGAACCTGCGAAGTAGCACATTTCCACTAACTGGTCGCGAACTGCATTAGCAATACTCTCCTGACCGAAGCCGAGATTGACCGTCCATACTCCACCGGATACGGCGTCGATATGTTCCTTGCCGTTCTGATCCCAAATACGCATCCCATCGCCTTTGACGATAATCAGTGGATCTTTCGTTTCCAGCGGCTTGTGCGGCGTCAGGTGATGCCAGATGTGAGCACGATCCATCTCGATAAGATCGGCTTTGTCAATATTCTCTGTGGACGTATTCATATGCTTCACTCCAGAAGTACGACTTTAAGGACCGGAGCGCATAGTTTCTAACGTTTTACGTCAGTACGCTCGGTGATGCTGCGCAGATACTCATACCGTCGAACTATGGGGCAGCCGGTCCGCATCAGACAGGGCCAGCCAATAATCCTGCTTGATGCCAGAAATCCCGCTGTGACGAGGTTGGCGTACCGTGGCAGCTAATCCAGAGGTACACCAGCACGGGCGGCAAAGTACACAGCCTCAGTGCGATTTCTGGCACCCAATGTACGAAAGATAGCCGATAAATGGGCCTTCACCGTGTTTTCAGAAATCGCCATCTTGCTGGATATCATTTTATTGGGTTTGCCCTGCAGCAAATAGGTAAGTACTTCACGTTGTCTATCTGACAGCGATGCCAACAATGCGACATCACTACGCTCATGAGGCGATTTGCCACCCGATGCACCTACCATGACATCGCGTGGCAGATAAATTCCGCCTTTTACGATTAGCATAATAGCGCTCAGTAACTCGTTGTGTGTTGCTGATTTAGTGATATACCCCATAGCGCCATGATCGATACACCGATGGATAACTTCAGGATCCTGCTCGCCAGAGAGCACAATGATAGGAATATCGGGTGAATGCTTGCGCAGCTTTACGAGGGAGTCAACACCCACACAATCACCTAGTTTGAGATCGAGCAGCACCAGATCAAGATCATTGTGGGCAGCCAGAAGCTCTAATGCAGACTGTAGACTCTCCGACTCAACGAGCTCTGGAGGCGGGGAAAGACTCTGTAGCAACTGAGCAAGCCCACTGCGAAACAGCGTGTGATCATCGACTAATAACAACTTCATACATCAGTCCCTTTGACTACCCAACCAGCATTACCAACACGCCTCCTTGCGATGTCAGGGTAGCTTAGTGTCACCGACGGCTCTGCGCATGTCAAATCCATGCGCAAGCATAGCTGGCTCTGTAACACGACATTGTCCTACAATGCCCAGCCACACCTGCTGAATCTGCTGACCGATATCCGTGTCCAAACCTGACCCTATCAGTAAACGCCTGCAACGCCAATGCGGACGCGCCGTCGTCGACTTCTCCCTTATCGAGGCAGGCGATCACATCATGGTCTGCCTGTCCGGGGGCAAGGATAGCTATACGCTTCTGGATATGCTGCTGCATTTGCAGAAAGTAGCGCCCATTGATTTCTCTCTTGTTGCCGTGAACCTGGATCAGAAGCAACCTGGCTTCCCCAAACACGTGCTGCCCGCCTACCTTGACACGCTACCCGTCGACTACCGCATCATAGAGGAAGACACCTACAGCATCGTCAAAGACAAGATTCCTGAGGGAGCAACAACCTGCGGGCTCTGCTCCAGACTGAGACGCGGCATTCTCTATCGTGTCGCGGACGAGCTGGGGGCTACCAAAATTGCGTTGGGACATCATGCGGATGACCTCCTGGAGACGCTGTTACTTAATCTATTTCACGGTGGCTCCATCAAGAGCATGCCTGCAAAATTGCATGCGGATAATGGGCGCAACATTGTCATAAGACCCCTGGCATATTGTCGTGAAAAGGACATAACCATTTACAGCCAGATGCAAGGCTTTCCCATCATCCCCTGCGATCTGTGCGGCTCACAACCCAATCTCCAGCGCCAGAACATGAAACAGATGATTGCCCAATGGGATGCGCAGGATCCTTCACGCGTAGCGTCGATGCTGACGGCCATGGGCAATGTAAAACCGTCACATCTACTGGACAAATCGCTATATGATTTTCAGGATAATCAGCGTATTGCAGGCAGCACGGATGATGAACTCGGCCTGCCTGCCACGCTGTCCGGTATCCCGGTGGTCTGTTCTGCAGAAGTGTAATCATGCAACCGAGCTTCGCTGATCGTAATCGAGGCAGAGACCCCGGCTATCCCACGTCACGCGTGCAAATCAGCGCGCACATACCCAACCTGCCTGGTTTGCTTGCGGATCAGGCCCTCTTCCAAACATCGGCTCAACCACTCACTTAACAAGCCCTTGGGAACTTTGAGCTCACAGGCAACGACTTCTCGTGTCTTGGGTGTAGTACAAACCTGCAGTATGTAAGGGACAGCTACTTTGTACAGCAATGCTGGGGCTTTCTCACACAATCGCTTTTTCAAGATATCAGGATAAAGACTACGATCAGCACGGCTGATTAGCCAGATACCTCGGGCACTCCACTGCTCAAGAGCCTGGCTCAAAAGAAATCCTCGGGCAAGCAACGAGCGCAACACTGGCGCTTCTA
>Ga0209828_1000600_pt1 | contig 34139 bp, 29 predicted proteins | sample MaitaG_FD_187429 | JGI IMG/M metagenome (GOLD analysis project Ga0209828, IMG submission 187429) | Marine algal microbial communities from Maine, USA - Maine_Asex2 metaG (SPAdes) (version 2) | ecosystem: Host-associated > Algae > Red algae > Unclassified | place: Maine, USA | collected 2015-01-05
CAGAATACCTAATTATTTAAAACATATTTGCTATTCTCTAAATCTATCTAAGCCAGAATATGAGGAATTAAACTCGTTTCTAAATAAACCAAGCAATTTATGTATTTCCCATATTCAAGAGGTAAACAATTTGAATTAATAGCATTAAGAGAACTTAGTGCACTTATGTCTTTGAAAAGTGAAAAAATTTCACCGATAATTGAACCCGTGAAAGACTCTAGTACATTGAGAAGTACACTAAAAGAGCTTGTTGAAAAAAACATTAATTTCAATTTTATAATAAATCCTAGAGTTGGCAGTTTTATTAATTCTTTTGACACACTTATTGAAATATTAGAAGAAAATCTAAATGGTTATACAAATTTTCAATTAAGTATAATTGTAGACAAGACAACTCAACAAGGAATTGCTGAATTATTAGAGTTTACTAATCAAATTGCTATAAATCATAATGGATATACTTTAATTCATAATTCTGAAATAGGAGAAAATTCAATCGAACAACTTAATGCTAATTTAGAAGTTAAATACAATCTAATATATTTCTCAAAAACTAGTAGAAGATATTACAGAGAGTTTAACCAAGATACTCGAGTTAGTTTAGATGATTATTTTAGAAAGCTAGAAAGAAATGCTGATTACTTACAAGTTCCTGTAAGTGACTTTTCAGAAGAATATAAGTATTACACAGATGATAATTTTGTAGGATTTAGCGATTTTCTTACGATAGGAGATATTTATTCAGAGTCAGGTTTTTTACCTAGAGCAGTTGCAATACACTTATCTTATATTGACCAAGATAAAATAAAAATAAGGCATTTCACATCAGATTCCAATCAAGATTCATCAGATATTGGAGGGAAATTTGCAGAGGCATTACGAAAACTTGTTAATTGGTGTAATGAAACTAATATTACAGAAACAGAAGGTATTAGGGTTTTTAAAGAGTTGCATAACAGAGGACATTTTCCAGGTTTAGGTAGTATAAAGAAAATATCTACAATCAATCATATAGAATTAGTCATCAATAATATATAAGTATGAATTGTTGCACTAGTTGTTTTACAAGTTCGTATTTAACAAATATTATTCAATCGAACAAAGAAAAAGGAAATTGTAATTTTTGTGGAACAGAAAACACCAATGTTTACCTAGCAAAAGAACTATTACCTTTTTTTCGAAATATCTTTAATCTTTATAAAGCTGATGAAAGTTCTAAGCTTTCGCTTTGGGATTCTATCAATCAGGATTTTGAAATTATAGAAAGTAATTGTTTAAAAAATAGCGAATCTCTTTTCAAAGCCATTGCTCATTCTGAATATGCAGAGTTTTCAAGTCTTTTTGAAAATAATGTATCACAAGAATCCAAAGAACTTTTAGACGTCAAATCAAACGAAGTACAAAGTATTTGGGATAGATTTAAAGCAGAAATCAAACATAAAAATAGGTTTCATATTAGTAAAGCTAATTTAATAGACTTAAATGTTCTAGAAACCTTTTTTAATAGTGAGTCTTTTATAAAAATTATAAAAAAAGGTAGAAATTTTTATAGATGTAGAATTTCTAATAAAACTGGATATGAAAATAAGGATATGTGGAATCCACCAAAGAAATTTGCGACTAGTGGAAGAGCTAACCCAAAAGGAATCTCTTATTTATATCTAGGCAGTCGAATAGAAACAACATTTTACGAATCTAGAGCTAGTTTGTTCGACTATGCTAGTGTTGCTGAGTTTAGATTAAAAGATGATGTTAAAATCTTGGATTTAAGAAACCCTGAATATGATATTATTAGCTGGTCGGAGAATGATGCTGTTGAATTATTTTTAATTTATGGTTCGTTTATCCAAACCCTACAAGAAGAAATTTCTTTACCAATTAGAAAGCAGGATAAAGATTTAGACTACATACCAACTCAATACATTTCAGAATATATAAAATCTCTTGGCTTTGATGGTGTATAATATCAAAGTTCTTTAGACAATGAAGGTTATAATTTAGCGATTTTCAATCCTGATAAATTTGACTGTATAGAAACCAAAGTTTATGATATAAATAGTATAAAGCTTAATTATACAGAAATTAAAACTGAAAAATAACTAACGCCAACAACGTGTATAAAGCATTGCTATTATAGGCTTTCCGAGAGGTTTTTGTATATTTACAAAGTACGCCAAATTTTTTATTTGGTTATATTTAGAAAAGAAAATTAAACATAAAATAAAAAATTCGGCTCGTGCTTAATCCGAAAAGTTGGTGTCTATTTATACGCTACGTTTCATACACAAGACCGTTAAACGAAACCACCTAAAACAAAAAAGCACAGTCCATAAACTGTGCCTTTTTATTTTTATATACTGAAACAAGTTCAGTTCAAGTATTTTATAATTTAAGTTTTATTTATGAGATTGCCACGTCGCAAAAAAACTCCTCGCAATGATAGATACATTTACATACTCGCAGTCTTGTTAATCTATGTAACCCTTTTCGCGCATCCAATCGTCGTTATACATTTTACCAACGTAACGAGAACCATGATCGTGAAACAATACCACAACAACATCGTCTTTAGTAAAGTATTCCTTTAATTGTAACACGCCTTTTATAGCTGCTCCTGCAGAGTTTCCTAAAAACATGCCTTCTTCTTTACTTAAACGTTGCGTGTAAACGCAAGCATCTTTATCTGTTACTTTTGTAAAACCATCAATAATATCGAAGTTTACGTTTTTTGGTAAAATGTCTTCACCAATACCTTCGGTAACATAAGGATAAATCTCATTTTTGTCGAAAATGCCTGTTTCGTGGTATTTTTTAAATACCGAACCGTAAGTATCTACTCCCCAAATTTTAATGTTTGGGTTTTTCATTTTTAAATAACTACCTACACCAGAAATTGTACCACCAGTTCCTACGCCAACTACAAAGTGAGTTATTTTACCATCGGTTTGTTCCCAGATTTCTGGCCCAGTACTTAGAAAATGTGCTTTACAATTACTTGGGTTGTCGTATTGATTTACATACCAAGAGTTTGGTGTTTCTTTGCCTAAGCGTTTAGATACTGAGTAATACGATCTTGGATCGTCTGGCGCTACTGCTGTTGGGCAAACTATAACCTCTGCTCCTACTGCTTTTAAGATGTCTACTTTTTCTTTAGACTGCTTATCTGCCATTACAAAAACACACTTATAGCCTTTTATAATGGCTGCTAATGCTAATCCCATTCCTGTGTTTCCAGAAGTTCCTTCTATAATAGTGCCACCTTGTTTTAACCTACCATCTGCTTCTGCATCTTCTATCATTTGCAATGCCATACGATCTTTAACAGAGTTTCCTGGATTAAAAGTTTCGTATTTTGAGAGTACTAAGCATGGTAGTTCTGCTGTGAGTTTGTTAATCTTTATTAGTGGTGTGTTACCTATTGTTTCTAGTATGTTTTCTGCGTATTGCATGTGTGTGTTTTTTAACGTTGCAAAAGTAGAAAATATGATTGTACTTTTCTTTCTTTAGATGTTATTTTGTTTTAATATAGACTGCGAAGCAATCATGAGATCTTAGTAAAGGTATAATAGACAAACCAAAAAAAAAATAATTAAAGTAGAAAATTACAAGCTTCATTTTTTAACCGCGTTCGTGCTTAAGGCTTCGCTTTTACATCTACACATTATCGTTCATTATTTTTGTATTTTGATGTTTTCGTTTGTGTTGGTATTATGGCTACATTAAATATAAAGTTAATTCTCAAGTTTTCATTTTGTTTAAGTATTGATAAAAAACTTACTCGAATAAATCTAAAACTTATTGTTATAAATTAAATATAACTAATGAGCGCGCGTTAGGGATTGAACGGTCTGTTTGAGCTCCTCGCAGAGAGCGAGTAGTGAAAGCCCGACCTTTAGGTAACGCCAAAATTATTTTACTCGAAACGAATGGCTTTTACGGGAGAAATTTTCGTGATAATGTACGATGGAATTAACAGCATCGCTAAACAGAGTATAAATGTACCTACATTTAATGGTATAATATAATCGAGGCTTATGTAAACTGGAATAGTTTTCATGTAATATTGCTCTGGATTTGGGAAGCTTAAAAAACTAAAATACTTTTGTGCGAATAGCAAACTTAAACCTATTAGGTTTCCCCAAAATAAACCTATAATAACAAGATAGGCTGCGTTGTATAGAAAAATTTTTCTAGTACTATTACTGCTATTTCCAAGTGCTTTTAGGATACCTATCATTTGTGTGCGTTCTAGAATTAAAACGAGTAAAGCGGTTATCGTGTTTATACCTGCAACAAGAATCATGATGCCAATGATTCCTGCAATATTTTTATCGAAAATACCAATCCACTCGAAAACTAGTCCGAATTTTTGTTTTACAGATTCGACATTTAAAGTTGAAGGTGTTTCTTGAAATATTTGTTTTGTTTTGTCATCTATAGCATCGAAATCGTTTATAAATACTTCAAAATTTCCAATTTGGTCTGCTTTCCATTTATTTAAACGTTGAATGTGCTTGATATCAGCAATAGCAAATTTCTCGTCGAATTCTTTAAAACCAGAATTATAAATGCCTACTATTTTATATGGTAAGATTCTTGGCAACTTATTTGGGTTTTTATTTAAAAAATGGGTATTTATTTTATCTCCAATTTTAAGGTTTAATCTGTTTGCAAAGTATTGGGAAATTACAAGATCTAGACTTTGTTTTTTTGTAAAGTCTGGCAAAATACCTTCTACTAAATATTCTTGTAAATATTGCCAGTCGTAATCTGCTCCAACACCTTTAATTATAACGCTTTCAAAGGTTTCTGGCAATTTAAAAACAGCATATCGTGTTGCGACACCTTGTATATGTTTTATACCTTTTACACTCTTAAAATTAGGATAGAAATCTTGATTTATAGAAATAGGTTTATCGCTTTCCTGAGAGTTATTGGTATCGTAATTAGTTATGGTTGCATGGCCATTAAAGGCTACTACTTTGTCTCTTATTTTTTGCTGAAGACCAATTCCAGTAGCAATAGCAATCATCATTACAATTACACCAAGTGCAATTGCTAAGATTCCAATTTTTATTATTGGTGCAGATATGCTACTTTTATACGCTTTGCTATCTATAATGCGTTTAGCTATAAAGTATTCGAAATTCAAAAGTTATGAGTGTACAATTAATGTGGTGTAAAAATACAGTTTTATTATTTCTTTTATTAGGAATTTCTTGCGGAAAGGTGAATAAGTTTCAAGATGAAAGTAAAGTAAGTAGTAATAATTTAAAAGTTGTTGCAACAGATGATGCTGATGATGTGACTTTGAATCAAGTTGAGACTATCGAGTCTATTGTTATTGGAGCAAACCAAACTGAAATGTATTTAGAGCTTTTAGAAGATAAACGTGTTGGTGTGGTTGCTAATCAGACTTCGGTGATTTTTAAGGATGAAATGGGTTCGTCGGAATCTTCTGTTAATACTATGTATATTCATTTAGTAGACTCATTAATATCTCATAAAATAAATGTTAAAAAAATATTCGCTCCAGAACATGGTTTTAGAGGTAAAGCAGATGCTGGAGAAGTAGTTAAACACGGTTTAGACACCAAAACAGGTTTACCTATAATATCTCTTTACGGTAATAATAAAAAACCCGCCGCAGCACAGTTAAAAGGTCTGGATGTGGTGGTTTTCGATATACAAGATGTTGGTGCACGTTTTTATACTTATATATCTTCCTTACATTATGTAATGGAAGCTTGTGCTGAAGCAAAAATTCCTATTATTATTCTTGATAGACCAAACCCAAACGGGCATTATGTGGATGGGCCAATTTTAGAGAGTGAACACAAAAGTTTTATTGGTATGCATCCTGTTCCTGTAGTACACGGCATGACCATTGCTGAGTATGCAAAAATGATTAATGGTGAAGGTTGGTTGTCCAATAATATAACATGCGAACTTACAATTATTAAAGTTAAAAATTATACACATAAATCTGAATACAATCTACCAATAAAACCATCACCAAATTTACCAAACGATATTGCTGTAAACCTGTATCCTAGTCTTTGTTTTTTTGAAGGCACAAATGTAAGTGTTGGCCGTGGAACAGAATTACAGTTTCAAATTTATGGTTCACCCTTTTTGCCAAAAACTGAATTTAATTTTACGCCTCGACCAAATTTTGGAGCTAAATATCCAAAACACGAAAACAAAGTATGCAATGGTTACAATCTAAGAGCATCACAAAAGCTTGATAGGCTTGATTTGAGCTTTATAATTAATGCTTATAATATTACTAAAGATAAAAGTAGTTTTTTTCTATCTAATGGTTTTTTTACCAAGCTAGCTGGTACAAAAAAATTACAAAAACAAATTGAAGCTGGCGTGACTATAGAAAATATAAAAGCCACTTGGAAAGATGGCTTAAATACTTTTAATATAATGAGAGCTAAATATTTGCTCTATAATTAATCATCGTAAGGCGTCCCATTTGGACGTGAATTTTGTTGTCTATATTCTTCGCGAGTTTGCCTAACTTCGTTTGTATCGCAACCATGACCAGACAGGTTGTAAGGTACTTTTTTAACTTCTGCTAAAATTGTTTGTCTTTCTAATTTGCTCTTGGTTGTATCCTCAGCGACAATATTATATTTTTTGTTTTTGAGACGCGCTGCTTTTCTTGCTTTTTCTTTTTCTGCTGCTATTTCGGATAAGTTCTTTTTATTAACTTTAGAAACTACACGAGTTTCACGTTGTTTTCTTATTCTTCCTGGCTTCTTACTCGTTGGTTTTTGTTTTTTCACTCTAGATTTAGCAGTAGCAACGCGAGTGCCTGGGTTTTTTGTTACTTTAGGCTTTTTGTTAAGTGGCTTGATATTTCTAGCTATTTGCTCATCTTTACTTAAACTAGATCTTAAAATACTTTCTTCTAAATCTGCAATAGCATTTTTCGGCCTAGCAATATCTTCTACACGCTTTATGCTAAGAACAATCATTTTATCTTCTTTGTAAACTGCAATGGTGTATCTTCCCTTTTTAAAATGATACAATGGAATTTTAACTTCAGGAGCGTCTATATCTACGATTACAGAATCTTTTTCATCATGACTTAAAAAAGTAACACGCAAAATATTTTTATCACTTTTAAGTGTTAGTGTATCTAAAGTAAAATTTAATAATTGTTCTAAACCTGCGGCTTGTTTATTAACATTTTTTTGAATATTTGTAAGCGCTGCTTGTTGCCCGTAAGCAGACACGCTTAAAATTAAAATAAAAGTTAATAAAAATAGGTTTTTTAAGCTTTTCATATCTGAAAAAAAAATACTAAATATAAAATTTTGCTAAAAAATAAATTTAGACTCATATTATAATATAAAAATAAAGCAATGTGAGTAGATATCTCTTTACATTTAACAAAAAATTTAGTATAATTTAGTATAATTTAGTTGAAAAGTACAATATAATCGTTTAAATGCATGTGTATTTGATAATTAACCATTAGAATAATGTTTAGCGTTATTATTGATTACTAAAATAATTATTATACCAAAAAAATAAATAATGAACATTTTTGATAGTATTAAATTGAAAATTTGTGGATACCCTATTAATATTTTAATTATTTGGCTTTCTTTATTTGTGAAATGGTTGTTTTAAAAGATGTTTTTGAACTCGCATTTTCTTCTGCATTAGCGAAAGTATTTACACCGTAAACTATTTTAAATCTGTTTAAATGCATGTAGGTGACAAAATGCAATCCCAAAGAGAAAAAATATTACCATAGTTCGAAGCTGTGTAAGGTAATTTATACTGATGATGGACTTTCTGCATATTTGGTGATACAATTATGTAATTTAAAAATTTTATCTAACTGCTTTGGTGTTTTAATGTTAGCGTATGTAAACTCTCACAATTATAAATTTCCTAAAGCTTAATCTGTGCTTTCATTTTTTCTACAATATTAAATGCTGCAGGACAAACTGCTACATTTTTTAAAGTTAAGTTAGAAATTTGCTGAAACTTTTTTCTATCTGTATGTGGGAATTCGCTACACGCTTTTGGTCTTAGATGGTAAATTGAACAATAATTATCTACACCTAAAAATGTACATGGCACATTTTGCAATACATAATCGTTGTCTTCGTCAACTCTTAAAAATTGTTCTATAAATTTTTGAGTTTTCATTTTAAAATACTTGGCAATTCTATCTACATCTTTATCTGTAAATAATGGTCCCGTAGTTTTACAACAGTTAGCGCATTCTAAACAATTGGTTTGCTTAAACTCTTCTTCGTGCAATTCCTGCATAATATAATCTATTTTTTTTGGAGGCTTTTTTTTTAGCTTCGTAAAAAAGGTTTTATTTTGCTTATGCTTATCTTTCGCGAGCTTTGGGAGATTATTAATAATGTCTTGCATGGTGTAAAAATAAGATTTTGCCATTTTAAGGACAAAGAACGGCAAAAGTATTTTTTTTTAAATAAAAACTATAAATTTAAAGATTGCCAAGGCTGAAGTCTTGCAGTGATAATTACATGAAAAAAGACTTATTCGGAAAAGCCTTACTAGATTTTTACAACGGAAACACTTCCGAAGACATTATTACTTCTACTAACATTTCTGGTGATGATTTTTTACCTCTAAACTATTTATTTAGAAATTATTCTGAAATGCCTAAACTAGAAAAACAAGCACTAAAACTCGCTAAAGGAAAAGTTTTAGATGTAGGTTGTGGAGCTGGAAATCATAGTTTATACCTTCAACAAAAGAATATACTGGTAAAAGCTATAGATATTTCTAAAGGTGCTATTGAAGTTTGTAAAAAGAGAGGTGTTTTAAATGTTGAATTGCTTCCAGTTCTAGATGAAAAACAGACCTTCGATACCATACTTTTACTAATGAATGGTACTGGAATTTTTGAAACCATAAAAGAGGTTCCAAAATATTTGGAACATTTAAAGACTCTATTAAATAAAAATGGTCAAATTCTAATTGATTCTAGTGATATTAAATATATGTACGAAGACGAAGATGGTAGCTTTTGGCAAGATCTTAATTCTGGGTATTATGGAGAATTAGACTATTTTATTAAGTATAAAGATGAAGAAGAATTACCAATGAAATGGTTATATCTCGATTTTACAACTTTAAATATTGCTTGTGCTTCTGTTGGGTTACACTGTGAAATAATTGCAGAAGGTGAGCATTTTGATTATTTGGCAAGAATAAGTCTTTAATTACAACTCGAATTATAGAACTTAACAATTTCTTTAAGGTCTTCTTTTACCAATTCTTTATTATCAATTTTGTTTTTTAGTTTGGGACAATCTTTAAAATAATCCATAGCTCTTTTTCTAAAAGATTTTGTTAAACTTACTTGATTAAAAATTTTGGGTTTTTCGCCATCTTTTAAAAACATAACTTGATTATGACTTCCCATAAAACCAGGCAAGTAAACCGGAGCTGCTCCAGGAGCTCCTGCTCCATAATTCCATCCTCCAGATTGCACCGCAACAGTTCTACCAACTAACCTTAAATCTCCATCTACCATAAGCTCTACAAAGCCTAATTTGGTCTGTTTTTTATTTAAAAAAATAGGAATGTATTTTTCTACTCTAGTTTTCTCAATTTTTTTTCTTCCTACTTTTTCTTTGTAAGTGATTGTAAAAATAGCTTGCTTAATTTCTTTTGGAAGGTACTTTTTTGTTTTACTTTTTTTATTGGTTCTAAACTTAAGTTTTTCTTTACCTATATTTATACCGTTAGACATCATACCTAATGATGCCTCTCCTTTTAGAATGGTTCCGCTTTTTAAAGTTACTTCTGCTTTTGTCCAACCATATTGAGCGAATACTGGACTAATTATTAAGCAAAAAACAAATAATATTAGGTAGTGTTTCAAAATTAAATAGTTTAATGTTTTATAGATTATAACCTTTTTCAGATAATAACGCGATTACTCCACGATACACACCGCTACTCCACATTTCGGCAATTTTACTCATAGACTCATTCATAGAATCTTGTGATCCTGTAATTTTTCTTCCTGTATCGCTTTTGTAAAACTCAGTTAAAATAACTTTATCCCCTTCGGTTAAATCATCTGGTCTAAACATGTTTTTACCTGCTTTAGAAGCATACAAAATATTCATGTTTTTTACGTCTTCGTGTGTAAAATGACCTCTGTAAGCAGATACTATCATTTGTGCGAGTTCGTCCATTGCAGCGTTTTTTCCATTTTTTACTTCAGCCCAAACAGAATCTGGAACATTTTTATCTGTATATTGTACTTTTAACATATCGTACATTTGGTTCATTACATCTTCGTAATAAGACATTGTTCGATTACTTTTTATACATTTTTTAACATCTTCGCTGTATGCATCAGTCTGTGCGAAACTAGTTACTGAAAAAGTAACAAATAGTAATACTGTAAAAATAGTTTTCATTTGTTTTTTTTATTTGCTAATATCAATTATTGTGCCACACCATTCATATAGCTTCGATTCACTTTTGCTAAAGATATCTTTTTCTTATAGAATTTCCATAATATCTTGATTTAATATTACAAAATTGGCATATTTACCTCTTTTAATACTTCCTTTTTCCTGATTTTCGAAATTAGCATGAGCAGCCCAAATGGTCATGCGTTTTAAGGTTTCTTTTCTAGATGAGCCGTTTTGTTTGTTTTAAAAAAATAGCCTTTACCAGCTCCATAGGATCATCAATAATAATTCCTGTAAGTTTTCCGTATTTAATTTCTACATCTTCAATTTTAGAGTTTATAGTAATACTAGCCACATCTAAAGCCACTTAATTACATAACGTGACCATCTATTCGAGATAAAACTAAAGGAACGTTAAGATATAGATTATCTAAAAACGCTTTGGTTGGACAGGTTTTATCTTCCCAATTGTTTTGATCCCAACTTCGACCAATAATAAAGTCTGTGTTTTTTTATTCTGAAAATCGATAACTCTTTTAATAACATCATCAAAACTTGTAGTGTAAACAAAATTCACTGTTTGTTTATTTAGGTTTAAACTATAAAAGTGACAGTGTGCATCTATTAATCCTGGCACAATGGTTTTGCCTTTGGTATCTATTATCTCTTTAGCTAAATAGGTTTGTTGTATTTTTGTTGTATTTTCTATGGCTAAAAATTCCCCGTTTTTACAGCAAATGCTTCAACTTTATTAAAATTTGAATCTACGGTGGAAATATTTGCATTTATAACAATAGAATCGGCTTCTGTTTTACTGTTGGCACAACTTGAGATTATTAGGAATATTATAGCTATTACAAGTTTTTTAATCTTAAAAATTCAATTTGAAATAATATTCTAAAATAAGTTCTGAATAAAATTATAAATATAGGAATAAAAACATCTTTTCTAAAGTCTTTGCAGAGAACAAAGCAATCTATTTTTTGTAGCTGTATGCGTTGTGAGATTGCCACTTTGTCCCTTCTCGCAGTGACAAGATGCACTTTAAAAATCGAACTTATAAGTACCACCAGCTAGAAACTGGATACCTTGTACTGGAGTATTTTGCCATTTATTATAGCTTTCCCCAACGAGATTGTTTCCTTTTATAAATACAGAAATACGATTGTTTACGTGGTAACCAATGTGCGTATTGGCATCGAAATAGCTATCTAAAGTAACTGTAGTTGTTGTTGGAATAATGGTTCTAAAATCTGAAAAAACATCTTTACGTTGTCCTACAAAATATAGATTTGCATACGCAAACCAATGATTAAAAAACTGATAATCCATAAATAAGCTACCTTTTACATCTGGTAAATTCCAAGCTTCGGTTTCATTTTTAGTATTATACACAAAATATTCTCCTTTAATACCTAAAGTAAAGTTTCTATTTACATCTACACTTAATTCTCCTGTGAAACCTAAAGTGGTGACATCATCATAAGTGAGGTCGAAAGAGTTTCCGTAGGTATAATCTTTATCTGTTGCAGTTATTGGATTGTTAGTGAATAACGCTTTATTTTTTTCAGATTTATAACTTCCATTTATTGAATACCCAATAGCATTTGATAATTTCCCTTTTAAACCAGCGTAAGCATTGTATTGCTCGTCTGTAGGAGTAATAAATAAGGTTGGTGATACAAAAGGATTTTGGGTAGCAAAATCGAAATAAGAATTCTGTTTTAATCCACCTTTTACTCCTCCAAAAGCAATAACAAGCTCGTCTACTAGACGGTAGCTAGCATCAACATTTGGGTAGATAAAAAAGCTACTTTTATTAGCTTCGGTATTGTTTAAATAGGTTAGTGTTACACCAAGATTAACGGTTAAATTGTCTTTTTTTAATTGGTAAGTTGGTGCTAAACCTATTTGGATGTTTCCATAGTTAACTTCGGTATTTGTAAAATAATTATTATCGAAACTACCTCCTAAATAATCTAAACTTACAACTGTGTTAACAATTTCTTCTTGAATAGAAATATCTGCTATACCGCTTAATGTTGCTCTATTTTCTCCAGAACCTTGATTGTCGCCAAAACGTCTAAATAAAATATCTGCTCCTTTAAAAATACCATCATTTAAATTTAATCCTCCAGAAATATGAGCGTCTGTAAAACTATGTCCAACGTCTAATGCATCTGCATCTATTTGTGTAAATAAAGGCTGTTGCAAGCCATACCAATTGTAAGATTGTATGCCAAAACCTCCAGAAATTGTATAATCTAAATTGTTAGTTAAATGACTATAGCTTAAATCTATACTAGAGTCTAAAAAATCATCATCTGTAAGTACACCATCGATACCTCCACCGGAAGAATGGTGCCCAATGTGAGCACTTATATTTTCGCTACTACTTAACTCGTAATTTAAATAAACTTCACCCAAAATAGTAGTGTAAGTACCAACACCTAAAGTAGCATAATTATCGAATAACTTTACTTTTTCGGCTTTATCAACAACAGCAGCCTTTCCTTTTGCTGGTGTAAATGTTGAAGCTACAGGAAATGAAAATATATTATATTTTATTTCTTTTTTTGTAGCACTTTCTGCATCATCTAAGGTTGGAATTTCTTTTACTTTAAAAGCATCTGGAATTGTTGGCGAATACGGTTTTATAACGTTTATAACGTCTGGATTTAACGTGTCTTGTTTGCGTTCTTGCGCTAACATAAATGTTGTTGATAATACTGCTATTAGTAATAAGAATTGCTTTTTTTGAAACATGTATTCTTTATATTTTTTTATTCTCGCAAAGACGCTAAGGCGCAAGGCGTGTTGTTATTTTTTGAGATTTCGCTTCGTTTTGTATGACAAACTGTTTAATAATAAATACTAACTGACTACTAATCTTCAGTTTCTACCGATGTGTTTGTTTTAGCTTGATCTGTTTTTATTTTATTTAGTTCTGTTTGTGCTTCTAAAACTAATGCTGTAAAATCTTTAAAATTTTTAATTATGCTTTCTAAAATATAAGTGGCCTGGAAAGCATCACCTAAAGAATATTGGTTTTTCGCCATAACAATTAAGCCTTTTGCAACATAGAACTTATAACTAGAATAATCTTTTGCCAAACGCTGTACTATTGTGTTTGATGCTGCGTAGTTGCCTTCTTTATTTTTAAAATATGCATTGTAATATAAAGCTTCAGCTGCTGTTTCTCCAGTTGCTATTTGCTGTACATTTGCATAAGCAGATTTTGCTTTCGCTTCATCTCCTGTCTGTATTGCAGAACGTGCAATTATAACGTGTGCATCACTTTTTACTTTATTGTCTAAATTTGCATTAGTCAAGACTTTTTCTGCGTAAGCGGCAGCTTGAGTATAGTTATTTAATTGATAATTTGCTTGCATTAAATTAGATTGTGCAAACAGACTATTTTGAGGAAAATTAGCTTCGGTTTCTAAACGTTTTAAAGTAGGTATTGCTTCAGTCCAATTTTTCTGTTCTAATACAATTTGCGATAAACGCAATAATGCTTCTTCTGTAAATTCGCTTCGCGATGCATCGACAACCGCTTTATAATGTGGTTTAGCATTTTCTTTTAAGTCTTTCTTAAAGTATAATTGTGCTAAATAAAAATGCGATTGGTTGGCGTGCAGTCCGTTTTTAAAATCATTTAAGTAACGTTTAAACAACTTAATAGCATCGTTTGTATTGCCATCTAAATATTGTTTTTCGGCAGATTGGTAGGTTGCATTGTCCAAATCTCCATCTGTTACTTCTACATAATCTAAGGTTTGAACCCAAGCTGCATAATCGTTTACACGACCTAAATCTATATAAATTAAACGCGCTGTATATACTGCTTGATTAGATTCTGGTGAATTAGGAAAATCTTTTGCAACTTTTTTAAATTTGGTTAAAGCTTTTTCATTTTGGTTTTTATTGTAATGCACTAAACCTTGACGCAACAAAGCTTTAGATACGAATGCACTACCATTATATTCTAAAATTAATCTACTGTACATCGCCACGCCTTTGTTTGTATCTCCAGATTTTACATACGCGTTTCCTAATGTGTACATGGCGTCGTCGCGTAATTTTGATTGTGGATATTTGGAAATAAACACTTCTAATTCTAAAATCTTTTTATTTGTTTGCCCTAAATAACCAAAACTCATAGCTCTTTGAAAGTACGCATAATCCATTTCAATTTTATTAACGCTTAATGCCTGGGTATAATTTGTAATAGCATTTTGATAGGCACTTGTTACAAAAAAATTATCTGCTAAGCGCAAATAAGCATCGTTTAACCTTATTTTATCTTCTCTTCTATTTTTTGTAAAATTTTTAAAATATTGGATAGCTTGCTCGTATTTTTTTTGCTTGAAATAAGTGTAAGCTAAATTATAATCTAAATTTTTATACTCCGGTGTTTCGGTTGCATTTTTTTGCTGCTGAAACTTTTTAAAACCTATTAAAGCATCGTCATAATTTGTTAAGTTATAGTCTGTTTCTGCTTTCCAAAATGTTGCTCTTGCAGTAAAATCTAAATTCTGTTCTTCTTTTAAAGATGCATCGAATAGTTTTTTGGCTTCGGCGTAATTGCTTTCGTTATATAATTCGATACCCCTGTAATACGCTACTTTCTGGTAAGCTACTTTATTTTCGAAACTATTTTTACCTTTTAATAACACTAAAGCTTCTTTGTAGTTTTTTGAAGTGATGTAAGAATTTATTAGCAAATTTTCTAATTCCTGTCTGTATTTAGTTTCAGGATATTTATCTAAATAACTTGCCAGTACTTGTGGAACAGATTGATAAGGATTACCAATTTCGTAACTAATTTTAGCATAATTAAGCCATGCATCTTCTTGAATTTTTAAATCGTAAGGCATTTGCGAAGCATTTCTAAAAGCGTTTAATGCTTCTTGCTTTTTAGATAAATTAACGTAGCTTTCTCCTAAATGATAGTATGCATTTTGTGCTACATTGTTATTTCCATCAATAATTTTATTAAATTCTGAAATAGCTTTATTATAGTCTTTTTGTTTATAATAAGCGTAACCTAACAGGTAGTAATCTGTGTTATTCCACTTCCCTTTTTTGCCTTTATATTTGGTTAAATAAGGAATAGCTCCTGCATAGTTCTCTAAGTTAAAATAACTCTCACCAACGATTTTACTAAGCTCTGACACTTCATTTTTTTTGTTTGTTTTTTCTAATTGTGCTTTTGCTAGTTGTGCCGCTTTTTCAAATTTTCCAAGTTTAAAATTTAAATCTGCTTGATAATAACTTAGTTTTTCTTTGTATTTATCTTCTCCTTCTACTTGCGTAAAATATTCGTTGGCTTTATCGTAATCATCACCTTCGTAAGCCATAAAACCAATATAATATTTGGCTTGAGAACCGTACTTTTGGGAGTTTTGGACTCTGTTTAAATATTTTTTAGCTTCTTTATAATTTTTAGCAGAAAAAGCAGTGTAACCTCTATTAAAATTAAATTTTTCACGCTCGTTTTTAGACAAAGAATTTTCATCTACTTTACTGTACCATTTTTCTGCGTAAGCAAACTTTTCATTTTCAAAATAATAATCTGCAACGTCTACAAAAGCAGTATTTTTTTTAGTACTTGTTGGGTAATCTTCGACAAATTCTTCTATTAAAGTATCTGCATTTTTCTGATTTAATCGCACAGCGCTATTAGCAATATAATAAGCACAGTCCGACTTTATCGCTTCGCCTTTAGAAGTCTTTTTAATACGTTTAAAAGCAGCTTGAGCAGCCAAATATTGGTGATTATTATATAACGATAATGCCTTTTGGTATTCTACAAAATCGTTTGTGTAAGTTGCAGATTGTTGAGCATAAGAGACTAAACAAAAACTTAAAGCGATTAAGAGTGATAAACTATGTTTTTTAGTCATTGACTAGGTGATTTAAATTTACAAATCAAAGATAAATTATTGTTAATACGCTAACGTTAGAAATTGGTTATAATTATAAACATACTTATTAAAAATTGAAGCCATACCTTTTGTGCTTAAAGTTATAAATGATACTTTTACCAAGCCAATTGACCTTCTTTTATGAGAGATTCGTGTATTATTATTCCTTGCTTTAATGAAGCAAATAGACTTGATATTGAGGCATATAAAACTTTTCAAGAACAAAATAATGCGTTTGATTTGCTGTTTGTAAATGATGGAAGTACAGATAAAACTTTGTCTTTATTAAATAACATAAAAATTGAACTACCCAATATTTTAGTTTTAAATTTTGAAAAAAATAGAGGTAAAGCCGAAGCTATTAGGAAAACCGTTTTACAATTAAACGAAAAATACGATTATATTGGCTATCTTGATGCAGATTTATCAACCTCATTATCTGAAATTTTAAGACTCTTAAATATTGCTAAAACAGAACATAAAACTTTTGTTTTGGGCTCTAGAGTTAAGGTTTTAGGCGCATCTATAAAACGAAAATTCTACAGACACTTTTTTGGAAGATTGGTTGCTACGTTTATAGATTACTTTATTTTAAAATTAGAAATTTACGATACGCAATGCGGAGCAAAAATTATTAGCAGAGCATTGGCAGCTTCAATATTTAAAGACCCTTTTAAAACAAAATGGTTGTTTGATGTTGAGTTGTTAGCACGTACAAAGAGCCAAAACGGAAAAAACTATTGTAAAACCAACATATTAGAAGTTCCTCTAAATCGATGGCATGACACCAGAGATACAAAAATTTCGTTTTTAGATTTTTTAAAAACACCATTCGCTTTAATTAAACTTTATAGTCACTACAGATAATTATGTCTAGCAAACTTTATAGTGTTATTAGTAAACATGCATTAGTATTAATATTAAGTATTGCTGTTTTAGTTCGTGCAATTATTGCGTTTACTTATAATGTTATTACCATTTCTCCAGATAGCGAAGACTATATAACCCTAGGCAATTTACTAGCACAATTTAACCTTGAAAACTATCCTGGAAATAGAACTCCAGGCTATCCTTTTTTAATTGCAATTGCATATAACAGTCTAGTTATCACCGTGGTTTTTCAATTAATTTTAGGTCTATTAAGCACTTATTTGCTATTTGATTTTTCATTAAGAAGAACAAAAAATAAGATTACAGCTTTTTGGATTACTTTTATTACGACTTCTTTTTTGCACTTTTTGTTTTATGAATTTGCAATTTTAACCGAAACTTTAACCGTTTTTTTAGTGCTATTTAGCTTTTGGATTATTGAGCGTTATCAATTATTCTTTGCAAATACTTTAAAGAAATATTACCTACTACTTTCCATAATTTTAAGTTGGTTATACTTAACAAAACCTTTGTTTATTTATTTTAGCCTAGGTTTTGCACTATTCTATTTTGTTAAACAATTTAGAAATAACATTAAAAATACGCTTATTAAAAGTATACTTGTTATCCTTATACCGTTTCTTACTTACTTTACATGGAATAATTTTAACAAACAGAATATTGGCTATTTTACAAATACTTATTATTTTGGAATAAATTTAGCACAAACTAGTACTTCATTTTTTGAAAAAGCTCCAGATAAAGAGGCTTTAATTCGAGATATTTTTGTTAGAAAAAGAGATTCTATTGTTAAAGCAAAGAATAACAAAGCTTACCCAATGAGCATTTGGTATGCCTATGACGATTTAATTAGAGAATCGCAACTAAGTCCTCAAGACTTATCTGCAGAACTTGGTCGAATCTCTAAAGACTTGTTTAAAAAACATCCAGATTTGTACGCAAAACAAGTATTAAAATCTTTCCGTTTATTTTTTGGCAGTAAAGACAGTTTAAAGTGGAATAACGAAAAATTCGACAACAAATTTATAAAAGCAGTTTTAGGTATCTTCTGGACTCGCATTCAAAAAAACATACTCATACTGTTTAATATTCTATTTTTAATATTCTCAGTAAGAACACTATTCTTGTTTTTTAAATCTAAATTTAAGCTTTTAGATATGAATTTATTTATAGTTTGTATTGTCTTATCTGGAGCTTTAGCGCAAGCTCTTGTTGCTTTTGGATCTAATAGTCGTTTTGCATTTCCGTTTTTACCGTTAATTGTTTACTTTGTAGTTATTAATTTTTTAGATTTGAAGTCTAAATTTTTTACTCTTAAAAAACCATAAATTTTATGCCGCAAACTGTTTTAGAATTTAAAGAAGCTTCTATTTTTCAAGGCGACAGCCTTGTTTTAGGTAATGTTAATGTAGAAATTAACAAAGGTGATTTTGTATATTTAATAGGAAAAACAGGTTCTGGAAAAAGTAGTTTTATGAAAACGCTTTATGCAGATATACCATTAAAAAAAGGAGAAGGCAGTATTGTAGATTTTAATTTAAAAACTTTAAAAGAAAAAGATATTCCTTTTTTAAGGCGAAAATTAGGTGTTGTTTTTCAAGACTTTAAATTACTAACAGATAGAACTGTAAATGCAAATTTAAAGTTTGTTTTAAAAGCAACAGGCTGGAAAGATAAGCTTGCAATGGCAACAAGAATGGAAGAAGTATTAAATAAAGTAGGTATGAAATCTACTGGTTTTAAATTTCCGCATGAATTGTCTGGTGGAGAACAACAACGCGTAGCAATTGCACGTGCTCTGCTTAATAACCCAGAGCTTATTCTTGCAGATGAACCAACTGGAAACCTTGATCCTCAAACTAGTATTGAGATTATGGAAGTTTTACAAGACATTAATAAAAATGGTAATACTATTTTAATAGCAACACATGATTATGCTTTACTTTTAAAATACCCGAGTAAAACTTTAAAATGTGATGAAAATCAAGTTTTTGAAGTTGTACAGCGTCGTGCTAACCTCTAGTTTTATTCTTTAACCAATATATCTGACTTATTATAGGAAAAGAAAACAAGGTTTCTTTTAAGCTTGTCTGTTTAGAAAAAGGTGAAATTACTAGCATAATACAAACAGTGTAGAAAATAGAAAAAGAGCTTACGCCTACAATTAATTCTATTCCAATATGTAAACTAAGTATTAAAACACCCCAAATTTTATGCATATTAGCCTTAAAAAATACCAGCAAAGCAAATAACTCTATAGCGACAGCGACTAGGTAAAATAGATAACCTAAAATATAATGTTCTAGAAACCAAGTACCAATTGCTGTTGGTTCTGCAACTTCAAATTGATAGATAAGTGTGTTTCTTAGCGAGAGTGGAGAAAACAAACTTACTTCTTTTGTAAATAACTCTATTATTCCCCAAAAAAGTTTCCAAAAACCTGTTAAAGAATAAATCATCAATAAAAAAAATTGAGCCGTAGCAAACATTAATATGCTCTTAAGCTTGTAATCATCTACTTTATTAGAGGGTATTAACGTAAAAAAGAAAGCCACTAATAATGATGGATAATGACCATGACTAATTTTACCTAATGAATTATTTAACGCTATAATTAAAAAGAAAAATAAAAAGAAAAAAATTCTAAGCAAATGACTGTCTGGTAAAAAAAATATTAGAAAAAGTACAATAAATGATGAACTTAAAAGAACAAATGTAAGTATAGAAGTATCAAAAAATTTAAAAATCTCCATAACCCAAACAGGCTCAATAATATTTATATTTTGATAAATGGTAACATTCTGCAACTCCATAAAGATTATTACAGCAAAAAATAAATACGAAAAACGCATTATATTTTTTATATTAATATATGCTATATCTAAGTCTCCAGATAAAATTCTATGTTCACCAAAGGCATGCTTCCAGAAAAAATGCTTTTTAAGACTATTAATCATAGATTTTTATTTTACCATTTCTAAATTCCAACTGCTTTGTAATTGTTGGCTCTTTGTAATCTTCTTTTCTTAAATCAAATTTCTTTTTAAACATAACATACTCACTATTTTGTTTAAAAAAATCTTTAAAAAAGAGATTATTAAATGCTTTATTATTTTCAAAATCTTCATTAATTTTTAGATATTCAGCATAAATATCTGCAGAGCTAAGATGATGCAAAGCTTCTAATGTCTTTAATTTTTTTGGTTTTTCGAAAATAGAATCCCCCAATTTATAAACCATAACGTAAGATACTTCTAACTTATCGTTAGATTTTGAATATAAAGACCACCTAAAAAAAGGGTACCATTCTTTTTTTTTGCTCAAAAATCGTCCAGTAAATGCCAATGTTAGATATATTATTGACCAAAAAATTACAAAGTTTTTATAGAATTTCATACTAATCTCTAGGTTTCTTATAAACGTGTGGATTCTTACGCACACCTTTTTTAAAAATCTTTCTAACTAACATTCTTAAACTAGAATCGCAATCTAAGACTAGATTGGTTAACGTTTGGTTTGGTCTACCTCTAAATTTAGTAACATGAAATTTATCTGTTTCGCGCAACGCATTATCACTAAAATAATAATTAGAAATACAACGACGAGAACCATCTACGACAACTTTATTTACAGAATGCCAAGATTGCGCATGTGTTGCCATTACAATTAACCTGTTAAATTTACTTTCTATTTCTATGGGCTGTTTTTTAGGTCCATTTGGCCAAAGCTCAAGATGCCCTCCATTTTGCTTATTCCAATTTGGAGTAACATAGTACAATAGGTTTAAAACTCGCCAGCACTCGCGCTCTGCATCATGAGAATTATCTAAATGTGGATTTAAAAAATGATTCTTAGCCATTAAAGATAATCCTCCAGCGTATAAAGAATTGTCTGGATATAGAGAGGAAATATTACAAATTTCGCCAATAAGTTTTACTATTTTATCGTTTTGAAAAGCATAAATAACAGATTCTAAAAGCTGGTGATGCTTATCCATTTGTGCACTAACATACTTATATTCTTTAATAGATTTAAGTAATTTCATTTCCTCTGGTTTTGGAAACACTTTTGCACAATTTAGAGCTAGTTGTTCTGGTAAAACATAATCTAGAAAAAAGTAACCAATGGTCTTTTCATTTTTATTAAACTGTTCTTTTAAAAACTGTTTATTAGTAAAAATATGGTTGTAAATAATTTTTGAAATCGCTAGTTTATCCAAAAGAAAGTATAAAATTTAATTATTGCAATTTACAGTTTTATATAGAATTATTTGGCAAAAAATTAAAAAGAGAATTTCTTATTACTTCCTATTTTAAAACTGTATTTTTAAGCACGAAAAAATTATGATTTCAGTCTTAATCCCAACATATAATTACGATGTTTCTAAATTAATTGCAACTATTCATTCGCAATTAATTAAAAGTGCTATAACTTTTGAAATTCTTGTTTTTGAGGATGGTAGTACTCACAAAACAAATTCAAGTAAAAATTTAAGTAATACTTCTATAATTATAAACAATAATAATATTGGTCGTGTGAAAGCTAGGCAAGAGCTTGCTGCACGAGCAAAATACGATTGGCTTTTATTCTTAGACGCAGATATAATGCCAAAGACAAAGCAATTTATTTCTAATTATATTAGTGCTATAACGCTTGATCACGATGCCATTTTTGGAGGTTTTACTTATTATGATTCTAAGCCTAAACCGTCTTATAGGTTACGGTGGAAATATGGAAAAACCAAAGAACAGGTTCTGGCATCTTTAAGAAACCAGTCGCCTTATAAAGTAATTATTTCTGCAAATTTTTTAATTAAAAAAAAGGTTTTTAGCACCATCAATTATAAAATACAACACAATAAAAGTTATGGTTTCGATAATTATTTTGGAGCATTATTACAAAATAACAATGTTAATATAGTACATATAGATAACGAAGCATACCATCTTGGAATCGAGAAAAGCGAAGTCTATTTAAAAAAGAAAGAACAAGCTGCGTTAACATTACTCCATTTTTATAAAACTAAAGGTATAACCACTCACAGCAACGATTTACTTAATTTATTTTCTAAATTAAATCGTTATAAGCTTACTTGGTTTTTAAGTTTTATTTATAAAACTTTTAAAAGTACCATGCAAAAAAACCTATTAAACCATTCGCCTTCGATAACTATTTTACAACTTTATAGAATAAGTTATATGTGTCATGCTTATAAAAATAACATTAGGTCTTAGATTTTAAAAACTTAGGAAATTCTCTAATATAATCTGTTTCTTCGTAGATATCTGAAGCTAAAACCAAACAGACCGCTCCAGAAGAAAAATTTTCAAGTTCTCTCCAAATACCTTCTACTATTAATAAACCCTTATTTGGTTTATTTAGCGATATAGTTTTTGTATTTACACCATCTTTTATTACCACATCAAAACTACCACTTAAGGCAACTAATAATTCATGGCAAGCAATGTGTGCATGCCCTCCTCTACTTGCATCGCTAGGCACATCAAACAAATAGTAAACACGTTCTACGCTATAAGGTAAAACGTTATTTTCAATAACACATAAATTACCTCTTCTTTGTTGGTCTATAATCTTTGGGATGTCTATTATTCTAACGTTTTGTATTGTGGTTTTTTTCATTTTTATCGTATTTCTTGTCCTTCTCTTATAAGTTTTTTATAAGCTGAAACACCTTGTAAACCTAATTTAAGTTTAGCAAAAAACTCTTTCCTTGTAAAATAATTTAGATTAAAAATTACGATAAGGTATTTAAATAGTCTTAAATAGCCAAAAATTCCAGAATACTTATAAAACAAAGCCGATTTAGCAAAAACTATCCTGTTGCTACCTAGCGCTTTTCCAGAGCTATTAAAGTCGTGAGATAAAATGTATTGTGATTGAAACCAAAGTTTTAAATTTGCTTTTAAACAGTCTCGAAGAAAAATATACTCATCTGCTGTTTCAAAAGTACCACCTAACCCAAAATGGCGATTATATTTTATTTTTTTAGTCTTAATATTTTGAAGTCTAAAAGCAATAACTACAGAATTTATTAGCTGTACCGATTTTACATCATGCCATTTACTTGCTGTGTAATTTTTAAAATCTTTTCCTTCGAAGTCTTTCATTTTAAAAGTAATAACATCAGCTTCAGTATTGGTAGTAAAACTTTTAGTAATAATGTCTTCAAAATTAGAATTATAAACAACATCATCGTCTGCTATTAAGCAATATGGCCCAACTGCATTTTCTAAGGCTAAATTTCTGCTATTAGCTAATCCTTTTGTAAAAGAATTTATTACACGAATGTTAGCAAATTTAGATTCTAACAAACAATCTTCTGTGGTTTGATTTATTATGAGTAAATTATAATTTTGATAGCTACCATCTGGAAAAAGTTTTACCAAAAAGTCTAAAGAATTTCTATGCATTGTAGATAATAGAATTTCTAATTTTAAATTAGTTTTGGTAGCATTACTCATTAAATTATCTTTGAAAACAAATGTATAAAATATAAATGAAAATTCTATTAGTTGGAGAATATAGTAGACTACATAGTTCTTTAAAAGAAGGCTTACTTAAACTTGGGCATAAAGTAACTATTGTGAGTTCTGGAGATGGTATGAAAAAGTTTAAAACCGATATTAATTTTAACTCTAAAATTAAGGCTTCATTTATATTAAACAAACTGAACAGCTTATGCATTAGGTTTTTAAATACAGACTTTATAAAAATTGAAAACACCTATAGGTTTAAAAAAATAATTCCACAATTAAAAGGTTTCGATGTAGTACAGCTAATTAATGAAGACGCTCTTTTTATTAAACCCAAAAGACAAATTCGCTTTTTAAAACAGCTTATCTCTCAAAACAAAAAACTTTATGTTTTGTGCTGTGGAGATGATTTTACTTCAGTTAATTATTATTTAGATAATAAAGTTAAATACTCTATTCTAACACCATATTTAAAAGATAAATCTTTAAAAGACAGGTTTGTTCACTCTTTAAAATATACCACTGAGCCATACAAAAAATTGCATCAATTTTTACAAGCAAACAGCTCTGGAACAATTGCTTCAGATTTGGATTACCATCTTCCAATGGAAGCGAAACCAGAGTATTTAGGGCTAATACCAAACCCTATTAACATTGATGAAATTGCTTTTAGCGAACTTAAAATAGATGCTAAAATAAATATTTTTCTAGGAATAAATACGTACTCAAAAATTAAAAAAGGTGTTGTTTTTTTTGAAGAAGCTTTAACTATTATTCAAAATAAGCACCCAGACAAAGTAGCTATAAAAATAACTAAAAATCTGCCTTATAACGATTATATAAAAATATACAATGAAGCGCATATTTTTTTAGATCAAGTTTATGCCTACGATCAAGGTTATAATGCTTTAGAAGCTATGGCAAAAGGAAAAGTGGTTTTTACTGGTGCCGAACAAGAATGGTTAGAACGGTATAGTTTAGAAAAAGATACCGTAGCTATTAATGCCTTGCCAGATGTTAATTATTTAGTGCAGAAATTAGAATGGTTGATTTTAAACCCGAACAGGATTATTGAGATTTCTAAAAATGCTAGAAATTTTATTGAAAGAGAGCACGACTATAAAGTATCTGCTAAGAAATACTTACAAGTTTGGGGTGTTTAATTTTTTATTTTTAAAAGAAAACCAGATTACAAATACCACCATAAAAAAGTAAAAAACATACCTAACAAAGTGAGCGATAACAACACCTTCCGCGCCATAAGATTCTACTAAAACTAAAGAAAAACCATAAAATAATACAAGAGATATTATTTCGGTAACCACAAAACTTACCACCATTTTTTTTGCTAGAAACTGATGCGCTACTACTAAGGATGCTAATTTGATAAAATCTCCTAATAATTGCCATTTAAACAAAGGCTCCATGAATTCAAAATTTGGATAAATAATGTGTATTATAAAATTTCTAAATAAATATATGAGTATCATCCCAATTCCAAAAAGCGGCAATAGCGTTAGATATATATGCAGAACTTCTGTTTTAAATTCATTTTTAGTGTTAATTCTAGCAAATTTAGGTATAACGTACAACGTAAATAATCCTGAAGCAAATACCATATAATTTTTAGAAAGAAACAGCATTGCAGTCCAATTACCTGCCTCATCGCTACCAATTTTAACAGAAATTTGAGTTCTAATATCTATTTCAACAACATTTGCTAATACCGATGAGACCAAAGACATAACCATAAAAACTAATAACGCTCTAGAATAAGGATTGTTAAACTCTAGTTTACTAATTTTTATATAATCTCTTAGTGTTTTCCCAAAAACAAATACAATAACTAATAATTGTAGTACAGGTGTTAATACAATTGCAAACAAAACACCTTCGAGGTTATATTGGAATAGAAAAGAAACTAATAAAATACTAGATAATACGTACGAATAAAGTTCAATTTTTGCATATTTCTTGTAATCTGAAAGGCCGTTTAACACGCCACTAAACAACCTGTTTAAAGCGATAGCAGGCACTACTGTTGTTAATAGACGAATTACAAACACATAGTCGCTACTCTCAAATAAGTAAGTTGCAATGGTATTAGAAAACACGATTAACAAAATGGAACTAATACAAGTACCAATTAAAACAAAGATAAAAGTGGTAGAAAACATTTTTTTTAATAATAACTTGTTTTCTTTTAATTCTGAAGTGTATTTTACTACACCATTAAAAACTCCAAGAGAAGCTGTACTATTTAAAATGCCTAATAAATTTCTTATTTGTCCAACCTTAGCCAAACCAGAAGCACCAATAGTTTCTGCTAAAAGATTTTGAATAAATACAGAAATAAATAATTTAATAACAATAACTACAGAATTGAGCGAAGTTATTTTTAAGAGCGTATGTTGCTTAAAAACAGATATTAGCGACTTAATATTCATTAATAAATATTAATAACAGTTATCACTTTTAAAACCTCGTGTTGCGTTAATACAGGATTTAAAGGTAAACTCACACAGCTTTTATGTATATACTCTGTAATTGGCAATTTTAATTTAAAAAACTCCTGTAATGCTTTTTGTTTATGTGGAGGCTTTGGGTAGTGTATAGAAGACTGAATGTTATTTTCTAACAAGTACTCCATAAATTCTTTTCTATTCTCAACCAAAACTACAAACAAATGAAAATTATGGTTTTTAGAACCATTATAAAATGGAAGGATTACTTTCTTGTTTTTAATACCCGCTAAATATTGGTTTGCAATAGATCTTCTTTTCTTATTATCGGCATCTAAATGCTTTAATTTAATATCCAAAAAGTAAGTTTGAAGCTCATCTACTCTATTATTAATACCAATTCTTACATTCTCGTATTTTTTCTTAGAACCATAATTTCTTAATTCTTTAATTACTTTAGCCAATTCTGTATCGCTAGTGGTAACAGCTCCAGCTTCTCCCAAAGCACCTAGATTTTTACTTGGATAAAAACTAAAAGCAGCAGCATCGCCTAAGTTTCCTGCACGTTTTCCAAAACTGTTTTCAGCTCCATGCGCTTGTGCTGCGTCTTCAATTAACAGTAAATTATTGTTTTTAGCTAAGCTTAAAACAGCTTCGCTATCTGCTAATTGCCCATACAAATGAACCGTTAAAATTGCTTTTACTTTACTTGTTATGTGCTGTTTTATCGTAGACGCTTCCCAATTAAAGGTATTTACATTTGGCTCAACAAAAACAGGCTTTAAACCAGTTTCAATTATAGAAAATATTGAGGCTATGTATGTATTAGCAGGCACTAAAACTTCGTCTCCTTTATTTAATTTACCTAATTGTAAATACGCTTTAAATATTAATATTAAAGCGTCTAAGCCATTACTAACACCAACACAGTGTTTTGTACCACAATAGTTAGCGTAATTAGTTTCAAAAGCAGTTGTACCATCTCCTAAAACGTAATATCCAGAATCTAAAAACTGAAGAAACTCCGCTTTGAATTGAGATTCAAAACGCTTATTAATTTTATGTAAATCTAGATACTTTATCATTTAAAAATAGCTTCTAGGTTAATAACTTTATCAGTTTTAATAGCATACGTTCTTTGTGGCATTATTTGCGCGCCAAAACTCTCTTTCCAATATGCTAAGCCTTTATCAATTTTTAAAGTATTATCTGTTGCAGAGCTACCAAAACTTATATACTTACACTCTGAATATTTTTTAATTATAGCATCAAATAAAAAATCTAATGCACCTGTTTCATCTCTATCTTCTTTTCCTGAACTGTATTGAAAATGAACTACATTATTAGTAATAAATAATAAAACTCCTGCATGAACAGTATTTTTACTTTTAACAGCGTAAAATTTTATTTGCTTAGGAAACTTAGATTGTAAATAACTAATGTCTTCAAAAGTATGAACAGGTTCCACACCAAACTTATTATTTAAGTTTTTAGTTAATATGTGTTTCCAAAAGAACTCCATTTCGGTTTCGATTAACACCATTTGGCTTTCGCCTTTTCTAATACCTCGCAATCGATTTCTATTGGGCCTATATTTCTTTAAATTATCTAAAACATAATAGCTGTTATTTTTAGTTACTCTATAGTCTAGTGCATTTAAAATATATTCAAACTCTTCTGCTAAATATTTATTATATATAGACGGTAATTGTTTTATTATAATTTCTAAAAACCCTTCTGCTTTAAAAAATATTAATAGTGTATTAAATGCTTCAATATATTCTAAAATTCTAACTTTTTTAGAAACTATAAAACCTCCGTAACTTAAACCCAAATGGGAATATAACTTATCTTCTTTTCTATTTGCTGGTAATACCGCAATTAGCTTTTTATCCTTAAAAACCAGAAGCGAAAAATCCTCGAATCTATCTCTATGGTACTCCATAAAGTCTCGCTGAAAAAGAAATGTGGCATTTTTTGCTTTAGAAACAAAATCGTTCCAGAGTTTTAATTTCTCAGGCGTGTATTTTTCTACAGTATAAATAGTTATAATCGTTGATTAAAGTTATAAAGACCAAAATACAATAATTTTAATTTTCTAAACAAAAAGAGCTCCTAAATAGTCGCTCTTTTAATAATATTTAAAGAGAAGCTTATACTTCTACTGTTGTTTTCTTTATAAATAAAAAATAAAAATTGACGCAAAATATCGCTGCATTCGCAATAATTATAGGCAATCCTATTCTAAGCGTAGGCATTAAAAAACCGTAAATAATAAATAGAATACAACCAGTTATATTTACCAAACGCAATTTTTTTACATCTTTCATTGCGAATGATAGCAATACCATAAATGAGGCTAAATAGCCAATGTATTCTGTTGCTGTAATTCCAAATAACTCCATTTATTTTATTTTTAAACTCTACTAAAATAAGCTTAAGTAGCAATCTCGTTTGATATTTAACCACTATTTCCTTATACATTCCACATCAAATGCAAACCACAAAATAACATCATAAAAAAGAGAAACACTTTTTAGCATTTCTCTTTTTAAAATTTATAAATTTAAATTGTTTTTAAGCAATTTTATTACGTTTTCTATCTGTTTCCTTTAACCAAATTTTACGTAAACGTAAGTGATTAGGTGTTACCTCAACATACTCATCTTTTTGAATATATTCTAAAGCTTCTTCTAAACTAAATTTAATTGCAGGTACAATTTTAGCTTTATCATCTGCACCAGAACTACGTACATTACTTTGCTTCTTAGCTTTAGTAATATTTATATTCATATCGTCTTGACGTGAGTTTTCACCAATAACTTGACCTTCGTAAATACTTTCTCCTGGCTCAACAAAAAACTTACCTCTATCCTGTAATTTATCTATAGAATAAGGAATCGCTGTACCATTCTCCATAGACACTAAAGATCCAGAAATACGCCCAGGAATATCACCTCTTAACGGTTGGTATTCTTTATAACGGTGCGCCATAATAGCTTCTCCAGCAGTGGCCGTGAGTAATAAATTACGTAAACCAATAATACCACGAGAAGGGATTAAAAATTCGCAAACCATACGGTCTCCTTTTGCTTCCATAGATAATAATTCGCCTTTACGTAATGTTACAAATTCTACTGCACGACCAGAAACAGTTTCAGGTAAGTCGATAGTTAACTCTTCAATTGGTTCGCATTTTACACCATCAATTTCTTTGATGATTACTTGTGGTTGTCCTATTTGAAGCTCGTAACCTTCACGACGCATCGTTTCTATTAAAACCGATAAGTGTAATACACCACGACCAAAAACCATAAATTTATCTGCACTACCAGTTTCGCCTAATTTAAGTGCTAAATTCTTTTCTAATTCTTTTTCTAAACGGTCTTTAATATGGCGAGACGTTACATACTTTCCGTCTTTTCCAAAGAAAGGCGAATCGTTAATTGTAAATAACATACTCATTGTAGGCTCATCTATTGCAATAGATTTTAAACCTTCAGGATTTTCAATATCAGCAATAGTATCACCAATTTCGAAACCTTCAATACCTACTAGTGCACAAATGTCTCCAGTTTGAACACTCTCTACGCGTTTACGTCCTAAACCTTCAAATATAAATAACTCTTTAATTTTTGTTTTTGTAATGGTACCATCTCTTTTTACTAAAGACACTTGTTGTCCTTCTGCAAGTCCACCTCTTTGTAACCTACCAATGGCAATTCTTCCTGTAAAAGAAGAAAAATCTAAAGATGTAATTAACATTTGCGTAGTACCTTCTTTAAACTCAGGAGTTGGTACGTGCTCAAGAACCATATCTAATAATGGCTCTACATTATCCGTTTCATTTTTCCAATCGTCGCTCATCCAGTTGTTTTTAGCACTACCGTAAACTGTTGGAAAATCCAACTGCCACTCTTCTGCTCCAAGCTCGAACATTAAATCAAAAACTTTTTCATGTACAATATCTGGCGTACAATTTTCTTTATCAACTTTATTAATAACCACACAAGGTTTTAAACCTAAATCAATCGCTTTTTGTAATACAAAACGGGTTTGTGGCATTGGCCCCTCAAAAGCATCAACTAAAAGTACAACACCATCAGCCATGTTTAAAACGCGCTCAACTTCACCCCCAAAATCGGCGTGACCTGGCGTGTCGATAATATTAATTTTTGTGTCTTTATATACAACCGAAACGTTTTTAGACGTAATGGTAATACCACGTTCACGCTCTAAATCGTTATTATCAAGAATTAAATCTCCTGTATTCTGGTTTTCGCGAAACAGTTGGCAGTGGTACATAATTTTATCTACCAATGTTGTTTTACCGTGATCTACGTGCGCAATAATTGCAATATTAATAATCTTAGTCATAATTGTAAGTGCCTTTTTTTAAGCGTGCAAATTTACTCATTTTTATTCAAATTCACTAATATTATTTTTATTTGGGCATTCCCTTTTGTTGCAAGTTGTTTTTAGGCTAAATTTTAGGGTAAGTAACTAAGCAACAAAACGTCGGGCTTTCGGCAGTCGCTCTCTGCGAGGAGCTTCAACAATGCCTCAATCCCTAATGCAGTACTTGTTAAGTTTAGGTTATTGGATTTTGATTATTGAGTGTTATTAAATTAAAGTTCATAATAAACAAACACTAAATTCTAAATCTTTTTCAAGTTTTTTAGAAGAAAAAAAAACACAATTAAACAATGAGTATAAAAGTAACAACTTGACTTTGTCAAAAAAAAACTCGAACTTCGCTTATCGTCTGATATAAAACATTAAAACGATTTTATATCAACGAAACATTGTAAGTAATGCGAAAATAGAGCTAAAATTGAACATTTGAACTAAAAAAGCCAACGCACAAACAGCACATTTATTTTTTTGCCGACACGAAAGCCAACGCTGAAAAAAATAAAAGAGCTGTTTCTTGCCAACGCTCGGAATAATATTAAATTTGAGAAAAAACCTTAAACATATATGAGCTTATTTCAGAACTCTGTTCTAAACAAATATTTAAAAGGATTAGAGTCCGAAAAAGTTAATGAAGCTTACGAAAGATTTACAAGCCATTTCCACAATCCGACCATTCAAGAAAATATAAGAAATTCCAAAGAGGAACAATACCAAGGCGAATTTTTGATTGACCTTTTTGTAAACGTATTTGGATACGTTAAAAACCCAACGCCTGACTTTAATCTCACAACCGAATTAAAAAATATAAAAGGCTCAAAAAAGACAGATGGTGCAATTCTAAAAGGCGAAAAAGCACTTGCAGTAATTGAACTTAAAGGAACGAACACAACCGATTTAAGCAAAGTAGAAACCCAAGCATTTGGATATAAAAACAACCAACCAGGTTGTAATTATGTAATTACTTCCAACTTTGAGAAGTTGCGTTTTTACATTGACAATGCAGTAGATTTTGAGGAATTTAATTTATTCCAATTAACAAAAGAGCGTTTTGAAATACTTTGGCTTTGCCTATCGTCTGAATTTCTTTTAAAAGACATTCCAAAAAAGATAAAAGACGAATCTTTAACACAAGAGGAAAAAATAACAAAAGAACTCTACAAAGATTACGCTTTATTTAGAAATGAGGTTTTTGATAGCATTCAAAAGGAAAATCCACAATACGACAAACTAACTTTATTCAAGAAAACGCAAAAGTTACTTGACCGTTTTCTATTCATCTTCTTTGCAGAAGACAGATTATTACTTCCGCCAAATTCTATAAGGTCTATTGTAAACCAATGGACAGATTTAAAAGACAAATACGATGAGTATTTTCCTTTGTACGACCGTTTTCAAAAGTATTTTGGTTATATGAATACTGGATATAAAGGACAACAACACGATATTTTTGCTTACAATGGTGGTTTGTTTGCACCAGATGAGATTTTGGACAACATCAAAATAAATGATGAATTACTTCACAAACACACAGTTAATTTAAGTAACTACGATTTTGAAAGTGAAGTTAGTGTAAACATCCTTGGACACATCTTTGAACATTCTTTAAATGATATTGAAGAAATACAATTAGAAATCCAAGGTATAATAAATGATGAAGGAAAAACTAAAAGACAAAAAGATGGTGTTTTTTACACACCGAAATACATTACCAAATACATAGTAGATAGTACGATTGGAAAACTTTGTGACGAAAAGAAAACTGAACTTGATATACAAGAATCAGAATATGAGAAAGAGCGAAAAGGACGAAAAAAGACTACACTTAAGACCTTAACCAAGAAACTAGAGACTTATAGAAAATGGTTATTACAAATAACTATTTGCGACCCAGCTTGTGGTAGTGGAGCATTTTTGAACCAAGCTTTGGAATTTCTAATCACAGAACACAAATACATTGACGAACTACAAGCAAAACTCTTCGGAGACGCGATGATTTTAAGTGAAGTTGAAAACGCAATTTTAGAAAACAACTTATTCGGTGTAGATATTAACGAAGAAAGTATTGAAATCGCTAAACTTTCTCTTTGGTTAAGAACTGCACAAAAAGGAAGAAAATTAACTTCTCTAAACAATAATATTAAATGTGGCAATTCATTAATTGATGCATCAAATGTTGCTAATGATAAAGCCTTTATTTGGGAAAAAGAATTTTCTAAAGTTTTTAAAAATGGTGGCTTTGATATTGTAATTGGTAATCCACCCTATTTAAATTTTAAAATGTACTCAAGTTTTGAGAGGAGTTATTATGAAATAAAATATCCCGATTCTTATTCAGGTAAAGCTGACATTTTATATTACTTTTTTGATAAAGGTTCTAACATTCTTAATGAAAAAGGGAAAATAGGATTTATAACATCACGATATTGGTTAGAGAGTGAATATGCTAGTAAATTAAGAAAAGTCTTGCTCGAAAGATTACATATTAGAGAAGTTTTAGATTTTAAAAATATAACAATTTTTCCTGGTGTCGGAACTAAAACTAGTATTCTGATAGGCGATAAAATCCCTGAAATAGACCTTGAATTAAAAATAAAATATATTCAATTCGAAGGCAAAATCATTGATACAGTTTATGATAGACAAAATACTTCTGATATTTATTTGAATTATGGTTCATTGTACGCATTAAAATTTTGGGAATTCTATTCCAAAACTGGTTCAGTCATTCTGGAAAAAATGAAATCCAAAGGAGTAGAACTTAATGAAATTGCTGATTGTCGAGCAGGTATACAAACTGGATGTGATAAAGCATTTATAACAACAAATAAAAATGACTTTTCAAGTTTAAACCAAGAGTTAATTAAAACTTGGGTAAAAGTTGGAGACCTTTCAAGATATAAATTAGAGCCAGTTGAGAAGAGGTGGTTAGTTTATAGCAATGATATTGATAACATAGATTCAATACCAGAATTAAAAGAAAGGTTTTTATCGTTTGAAGACAAACTGATTAACCGAAGAGAAGCTAAAAACGGAAAAATCAGATGGTTTGATTTACAATGGTCAAGAGAAAAAAGATTATTTGATAACACAAAAATTCTCTGTAGATATAAAGCACCTCATAACACTTTTGTAATCGATGAGGAAGGTAATTATTCAAGTGTTGATACAACAATCGTACAATTAAATGATGAATGGATAGACAAGGTTGATTATCAATATTTATTAGGTATTCTAAATTCTAAACTGTTAGATTATTTTTTTAAAAGCTATGCAAAAGTAATGGATTACAGGTATGAATATTATCCAAATCCTGTTGGAAAGCTTATGGTTAATATTGCTAGTTCATCAAAACAAAACATAATTAAAGAATTAGTTATTAGTATTCGTAACTCAATTGGTAATCAAACAAATGTGATTAAACAAACAGTTAATTTACTTACAACCAAATACAATTTAAAGAAAACATCTAAAAAACTTAATAATTGGTATGAATTGAGTTTTAGTGAA
>Ga0209828_1000602_pt1 | contig 34107 bp, 16 predicted proteins | sample MaitaG_FD_187429 | JGI IMG/M metagenome (GOLD analysis project Ga0209828, IMG submission 187429) | Marine algal microbial communities from Maine, USA - Maine_Asex2 metaG (SPAdes) (version 2) | ecosystem: Host-associated > Algae > Red algae > Unclassified | place: Maine, USA | collected 2015-01-05
CGACAACATCTGGCTCATTATCTGATAAACAGAGGTCTATCGATGTCGCTCCATTTGTATTTATATTCCCTCCTGACACATTACATGTTGGTGCGCCACAGTCATTAATTTTTGATACTGTTACTGAATTAGATAGGGCGAAGCATCCTGTAATTTGGGATACATTTTGACCAATCGAAAATCCGTCTAGTGTGCCATCAAAGCTCATGTGTCTGATCAAACAAAGGCCTACTTGTGTATCTGAAAAATTAAAAGAAGGACTGTTTTGTATTAAAAGAATAATCCCGTTTTGATCTGTGATTAACCAAGTAGATGAACCACTGTTGCCCGATAATCCAACATCTACGATGTCTAGTTCGTCATCTGATAAACATAAGGTTAAGGATGTGACGCCATTACTTGAAATATTGCCACTCTGGACGTCACAAGTTGGATCGCCACAATCTACTGTTCTAGTGACAGTAATTGAATTTGAAAGCTGAAAACAGCCTTGAATATTGGCTACATTCTGCCCTATTGCAAAACCAGTAATTGGGTCTTTCAAACTCATATGCCATATTCTACAGACACCTGGATCAACGGCTGAGAAGTCAAAACTTGTATCGTTTTGTATCTCCAAAATATTACCAGCTTCATCTGTCACGATATAGATAGATGAGCCAGAGTTTCCTGTGAGTGTCACTGTTATATCTTTGGGACTATCATCTGAGAGACAAACTGAAATATTTGTTTGGCCATTGACGGAAATACTTCCTCCAAGAACGTCGCAAATTGGTTCCGCACAGTTTGTTTCTTTTGTAACATTTATTGCGTTTGATAATGCAAAACAACCATCTAGATTATTTACATCCTGACCTATGACTAAACCAACCAATGGATCAGTAAAGCTCAAATGCCATATTTGGCAATCCTTTATAATCGTGCCTTCTAAGTTGAAATTACTTGTGTTCTGAATAAGTAGAATAATACCATTGGTATCAGTGACTAGAAAAAGTGAAGATCCAGTATTTCCACTTAATTGTACTTGTAGATTATCAGCAATATTATCGTCAACGCAATAACTTAATTGAGTCAGACCGTCAGCTGCTATCATACCACCGTTTACATCGCATGGTTCAACTCCACAAGAATCATCTTTGATCACAAGGATCGGATTAGATAAATCAAAGCATCCAGAAATGTCTGCAACATTTAATCCGATACCGAATCCGTTGATTGGATCCATTAAGCTCATGTGAAAGATTCTGCAAGCACTCACGCCAACATTATCAAGGTTAAATACAGAACTATTTTGAATATTTAATACAGTGCCATTTTCGTCTGTGACCAACCATGTGGAAGATCCAGAATTACCTCTAAGGGTTATATCTATTGTATCATCTATATCATCATTTGTACAAATTGTGATACTTGTGCGATTCTCTGAAGTTGTAATAGATCCTCCTTCAACATCACAAACTGGCTCTCCACAATTGATCTGTCTAGTGATCGTAATTGGATTTGACAGGTTAAAACAGCCTATCACTTCTGAAATATTCACCCCAGCATCTAGACCTTGTTCTGTGTCATCAGTACTCACATGCCATAGCTGACAAACTCCTGGACCTGCACCTTCAAAATTAAAGTTATTATCGCGAGTTACCATCATGATATTACCGTCCATATCAGTGATGACCCAATTGGACTGACCAACATTATTTGAGACTGTGGGAGTGATAAAGTCTGCGACTCCATCATCTACACAAATCGTGAATTCTGTCTGACCATTTGCAGAAATTGTACCTCCTACAACTGTGCAAGGCTGGACGCCACAATTATTTTCTTTATTGACGACAAGCGAATTTGACAGGTCGATACATCCTTGGATATTATTAATATTAAGACCAACTCCGAAGCCAGCAATTGGATCTTGAAGACTGATATGTCTGATGATACAAGAACTTACTGCAGTCCCTTCAAAGTTAAAGACTGGATCATTTTGAATGAGCAAAATAATGCCATTCCGATCTGTCACTGCCCATGTTGAAGGGCCCTTATTCCCGTCTAGAGTTATCGTTAGATTATCATTCAAACCATCATCGGTACAGACCGAAGTTGTGTTGTTATTTGGATTATCAGTAAACTGAATCTGACCTCCATTTACAGTACAGGGATTAGGTCCACAGCCAGTTTCTTTTCTTATTTGAATGGTATTACTTAATGCATAGCAGCCTGATAATTGGCTGATATTACCACCAATTGTCAAATTTTCTATTTCATCTAAGTAAGTGACTTGGTTCACAAAGCATATATTCGGCTCTGCATGATCTATTGTAAATACTGGAGTTTCTGATATATCTAAGATTTCACCAGATGGTGCAGTAATCACAAAACTGGATTGAGGATTCACAGTGATGAATACCCGAATTGCTTGAATATTAATGACATCTATTTCATCATCATCTACGCAAACACTAATATTACTCGGATTGTTATTCAGAGTATCTAATGGATTAAAAAATTGAATTATTCCAGGTTCAACTTCACAAACGGGTATACAGTTAGCAACTTTATTGACTTGAAATCCATTCGAAAAGTGAATGCAAGATGAAATTGCATTTATATTTTGGCCTGGAAGAATGACTGGAACATCTCCAAAACCAGCATAGTGATGTATAAAAATTGTTCCTTCTTCTTCATTTTCGAAATTGAATAAATTTGTAGCGGAGATACTTATAATGGTACCCGATTCATCAGTGACTACCCATCCTTCATATTCTCCTTCTTGGGCGCTGACGATTATTTCAATTATTTCAATTTCCCCGTCGCTGATACAAAGTGCGTCTTCTGAATTATATGATGATCTCAAAAACCCTCCAAATGGAAATAATCTATTGATTATCAGCTCATTGGATAGATCGAACCAGCCCTTCAATTTCTTAATATTTATACCAATTCTGGGTCCTACTGTGAACTCATCATAACTGATATGGATAATTTTATAAGTACCAGGATCAGCTCCTGATAGATTAAAGCTGGGATCATAACTTAACTCTTTTATGACTCCTACACCTGTAGTTAAAACATAAACAGAAGAATCTCCGACATTTCCGGACAACTCTACATCTATGATATGGACTGCACCATCTCCAATACATTGTACTGTATTATCCGTGGTAGATACGACTCCTCCAACTGGTTTTCCAAAATCGTTTGAAGAACCCAACAATGTGACATTAAATAGGAAGAAGCTAAGAAATATTAATGCACCAATAGAATCATTATTCAACCTGACTCTCATAAATCAATAGTTAAGTATTGTAATAAAAGATTAATCTGTGGTTCTATATAATTCTATATCGCAATGACTGGCATTGCACTAAAGGATGGACTTATCTTGCAAATGTACAAAACATATTATGAAATTTTATAATATGTAGGGGTTTTTGGTATAAAAATTGTCTTATGAATGAATGAATCCCTCTTTATAGGGATTGACTAAGGCCATATTTGGCATTAAATTATATTATAAAATATATCCCATGATAGTTTTTTCAATAGCAGCGTTGTTTGTAGTCGTTTACGGAGAGAAATTTCTGAAGGAAGCCTTACAATAATTTACTGTACAGCGTTATACATTTTTCTGACAGCTTCTTCACTAAAAGTGCCTAATAGGCCTGTTTGAAAGACATATTCTCGATCTCCATTCAATTTTATAAATCTAAAGTCGTAATTGATATTGTCCTCATCTATTTTCTTTTCGAAAATAAAGCCATTTTCATATTCTTCGATGACTTTAGAAAAGTATCGTCCAGATTTTACCTCTGCTAAGCGATCGGCGACAATTTTTGATTTATCGAAAGTCGTGCTTTGAGAAGCAATGATTTGCAAATTAAAGTCAAGGCTATCTTTTACTGTGATATCTTTCCACACACCTAGGTCATCTACAGTTACATCTACTCCTTCTGGTGCATTTATTTTTATCGGTAATCCATATTCTAATAAATCGAGTGTAGACAACTGAATCGTGTTTTCCTTACACGATGACAAAACTCCGACGAATGCTAAGAATAAAAGAATGTATTTCATGATGTAAACATACGTCATGTAGGGAAAACAAAAAAACGTTAGTCAATGGTAAGACTAATTAATTTATAATAAAGATTAAGCGGGTAATGCTCCTAAGAATATATGAATTTATTTTCTGGACTTAATAGAACATCCAATTGCCTTAGTCGTAGCTGGATCAGGTAATGTTCCATTTTCGATAGCTTGGATCGCATTTTCAATATAATTAATCTCTACGGCATCTGCGTCTCTGGGACTGTCATCAATCGCACCAATATATTTTACGACTCTATCTTTATCTAGGACATAAGCATGTGGTGTCTTAGTGGCACCGTATACAGGAAAGACAGTCTGATCTTTATCAAAAATATAAGGAAAATTAAAGCCTTTTTCTTCAGCTCTTTCTTTCATTGCTACAAAACTATCTCCTGTTTTCATTGCTGGATCATTTGGATTGATTGCAATGAGCGGATAGCCCTTCTCAGATAAGCTTTTGCTCAGCGCAATGATTCTATCTTCATATTTCACGGCCCATGGACAAGTATTGCATGTAAATATGACGACATATGCTTTCGCATCTGGATAATCACTAAGAGAGACCATATTACCATCGACATTCATCAATGAGAAGTCTGTCGCCACATCTCCGATTTGATAACCATCTCCCGGATTAAAGGCCAACATGTCTAATGAAATAAAACAGCTTAATAAGAATGATAGGATTATTGTTTGTTTCATGATTGTATAAACTGATTAATAAAGCTTTCTAATTCTATTGCATCGATAAATTCTTGTTCTACAAACAGTCTTTTATCCTTCGTAAATAATAATGTTGCTGGAATTGATCCAGACCAATCTGTGCTGACCTTATCGATCCATACATTATAATCATCATCGTCAAGTAATATGACTTTAGACTTAATGTTAGTTTTTTGTATGAATGGGATTACTTTTTTCTCTAGTTGTTTCATCGCATCCAAACTCACTAATATAAACTTTACTGGTTTTGACTTAAATGTCTGATTTGCTTGTTCGAAGTACGGTAATTCGGCTATGCATGGCTTACACCATGTGGCCCAAAAGTTGATCACATATGTTGTATCGGTACTTGTTTGGAGTATATGTTTGAATTCATCAAAGGTTTCAAATACAGAAATACTCTGCTGGGCATCAGCTTTTAGATTCGTTAATAAAACTGCTATGGCAAAGAAGAATACTTTCACAAAAACATAACGTTTTGTCTTTAGGTTATGTTTTCTGCTAGTTCAGTTTGTACCGAACGCCCATACTCTCCAGTTCTTTAATGAATTCTGAATCAGCGTTTACTTTTCGATTTGGTGCGACCATTTGGATATCAAGCTCATCATCTAAATCTATGATTTCCATACTCAATCTATGCTGGCCTTTATGGTTATCAATCACCGTGTTGATGTGATTGATCATCGTTTTATCAATCTGGTGCAATCCCATTTGTAGCGTAATTGATTTTGTCAATGCTTTTCCGACAGTATCTAGTAAGCGGATATTTGTAACCTTAAAATAAACATTGTCATTAAATCCTTTTGAAAACTTACCTTCTATATAGACTACCTGTCCAGAATGAAGCAACTCTTTATATTTCAAATAATCATCTCTATATAATCTAAACTCGAGCGCACCATTAAAATCTTGAATGGCAAATCGTCCATAGCCTACACCCTTTTGGTTGACACCATGGAATGCTTCAGTCACCAAGCCAGCAATCTTCAGAGGTCGATCCATGTATAACTCAGCTTTATCTAAAGTACAAGATGTGAAATTATTAAGTTCTAGTTTGTAGTCATCAAGTGGATGACCGCTGATATAAATACCGGTTACTTCTTTTTCTTTTTCTAGTTTGACAATTAGCGGCCAAGATTTGGTTTTGGGCATTTCTGGAATATCGATAAACTCATCAGAGATATCTCCAAATAATGAATTTTGGTTTTGGGCAGCTTGACCTTGAAATGTATTCCCAAATCTAATGGAGTGTTCGATTAGGCTATTAAAATTTTGAGATTCAGCAAAGTATGCAGATCGCTGATGATTAAAAGAATCTAAAGCACCGCTTAAAACTAAGCTTTCAAAACACCTCTTATTGACACTTCTCAGATTCACTCTCTTTGTCATATCAAAGATACCGACGAATTCTCCATTGACTCTTTCTTCCAATATTGCTTCAACTGGCCCTTCTCCTACGCCCTTCACAGCTGATAATCCAAACCGAATTTGTCCCTTTTCATTCACATGAAATTTCATCTTACTCTCATTAATATCGGGACCAAGCACTTCAAGTTTCATTCGCTTACACTCACGCAAAAACTTATTGAGACTTTCAATATTATTTTTATTGTGGTTCAAGACAGAAGCCATAAATTCTGCTGGGAAATGGCTCTTTAAATAGGCTGTTTGGAAAGCTATATAAGCATAGCAAGTAGAGTGAGATTTATTGAATGCATAGGAGGCAAATGCTTCCCAATCTTTCCATATTTTTTCAACAGTTGCTGGTGGGTGTCCTCTATCTTCACATCCAGATTGGAATTTTGGGTACATCTTATCGATGAGCTTTTTCTTTTTCTTACCCATTGCTTTTCGGAGCATATCTGCCTCACCTTTCGTAAAGCCAGCAAGTTTTTGTGAGAGTAGCATCACCTGCTCTTGATACACTGTGATTCCGTAAGTTTCTGACAAGTATTCCTCCATATCGGGGAGGTCATACTTGATATCTTCACGTCCATGTTTACGCGCTACAAAGTTTGGGATATATTGCATTGGACCGGGACGATATAATGCATTCATTGCAATGAGGTCATCAAATTTATCAGGTTTCAGCTCCTTCAAACTTTTCTGCATTCCCATTGACTCATATTGAAAAATCCCTACAGTATCGCCCTTTTGAAAGAGTTTGTAAGTCTCCTCGTCTTCCAATGAGACGTCTTCAATATCAACTTCTATATTTTTGCCAGATTTAATGATCTCTACTGCATCTTTAATGATGGTCAATGTCTTTAACCCTAAGAAATCCATTTTTAGTAAGCCTGCGTCTTCGACAACACTATTATCGAATTGGCTAACGAGTAAATCTGAATCCTTTGCGACTGATACTGGGACATAATTCGTAATGTCATCGGGTGTAATAATGACACCGCAGGCATGAATCCCTGTATTCCGAATAGAACCTTCAAGTTCTTTTGCAGATCGGATCATATCCCCAATCTGCGATTTCTCTTCGGATAATTTTCGAAATTTGACTGCTTTTTCGACATCCTCTGATGCCATATCAGATTTCAACTTAGGATCGATGCCTCCTTTAGCGAGCACTTTTTTAAGAGATGCACTTAGATGTGCAGGGAAAATTTTAGCGACTCGATCGACTTCATGAAGCGGGACTTGCATCACTCTACCGACATCTCGGAGACTTGATCGTGCGGCCATCGTACCATAGGTAATGATTTGGGCGACTTGATTTTTACCATACTTATCGATGACATAATCAATCACTTTACTACGTCCTTCATCATCAAAGTCAATATCAATATCTGGCATTGATACACGCTCTGGATTCAAGAATCTTTCAAAAAGTAAATCGTATTTAATCGGATCTATACTTGTGATCGCTAAGCAGTAAGCGACTGCAGATCCTGCTGCAGATCCCCTACCGGGCCCAACTGAAACACCCATATCTCTAGCAGTGCTCGTGAAATCTTGGACAATTAAGAAGTATCCAGGATATCCAGAATTAGCAATCACTTCTAATTCAAAATTCAGTCTTTCTTCGATCTCAGCAGTAATCGTCCCGTATCGTCTCTTAGCACCTTCGAAGGTCAAATGCCTCAAATATAAATCTTGCGTATTATACTCTGCCGGTAATGGGAATGCCGGTAAGACAACATCTCTCGCTAATTCTAGTGTGTCGACTTTACTGGCAATTTCCATTGTGTTGTCAATAGCCTCTGGAATATCTGAGAAGATTTGATTCATCTCAGCTTGTGTCTTAAAATAAAAATCTGAGCTAGGGAATTTAAATCGATTAGGGTCTATGATATTTGAACCAGTATTGACGCAAAGTAAAATATCATGAATGGGAGAATCTTCTTCCTCTACATAATGTGAATCATTGGTAGCAATTATTTTTACATTATGTTTTCTCGCTAGTCCGATGAGAACTTGATTGACATCTTCTTGGCTCATGCCAGTATCGTCAATTGTTTCTAGACCAGTGTGTCTTTGAATTTCAATGTAATAGTCTTCGCCAAAAATATCGAGCCACCATTTTAATAGTTCTTCAGCTTTTTCTGGTTGGCCTTTTAAGATTGTTTGAGGTATTTCTGCTCCGATACAACAGCTGGTAGCGATGATTCCTTCATGATATTGGACTAATAATTCCTTATCGATTCTAGGAAACTTACTATAGAGTCCTTCTTTGAACCCAAAGGAACAAAGCTTACTTAAATTCTGATACCCTTGTTTATTTTTAGCCAGAAGTAATTGGTGGAAACGTCTATCTCGTTCACCTGCAGATTTGGAAAACGATTTAATATGTCTGTCTTTAACTAAATAGAACTCACAGCCGACGATTGGCTTGATATTTCTTTTCTTTGCTTCAGCTACGAATTTAAAGGCACCAAACATGTTCCCATGATCCGTCAGTGCGACTGCTTCCTGGCCATCCAATTTCGCCTTATCCATCATCTTCGCAATATCTGATGCACCATCAAGAAGTGAATACTGTGTGTGGCAATGAAGGTGACTGAACTTAGGCATAATGTTTAGGTACTATTGATATCAAAAATAAGCTAATATGAATAAGGAAGTCTGTCTTTAAACCTAAAGTTTTACACAAAAAAAAGCCATGTGTTCAGACATGGCTTTAGATATTATAATTTTATTTCTTCTTTTAAGCTATTGCTTGTTCTATTTCTTTAATTCTAATAGCTCCAAAAATAAGTAGACACAGAGACAATGAAATTAAACCCCATTCTCCCATTGTAGGAATACCAGGAGCAGCCGGAGCAGGTGCGATAATATCACCATCAGCAAATTCTCCATTCATCCAAGTTACGAAATCATAATCTGAACCTGAACATGCAATTGTAAAGCTATCAGCAGATCCTAAGCCAAATGTAAAATGCACTCCTCTTTCTAAGGTGATGCATGAAAATGGCGGGATTGATAGACCAAAAATAGTTTCAGAATTTGAAGCATCAGATACAATTGCACCATCTAAAGAAGCAGTGGAAGCTGAATTATTACATACGACAACTCTATCTACTCCGCTATCAAAAAACACTTGGGAGATATAAATATTCGCATTCGGATCACAAGGTCCTGCGGGAGCTTCAGCTGCCACATGACACTCCAAACCTAATCCATCTTCATCATACACAACAGAATCATATAAGGTAGCACCACAAGAAATGGTGAAACTATCGTCATCGCCTAACCCAAAGGAAAAATCTATTCCTCTTGTTAGTGCAACACAGCCCATAGGTGGTATACTCACTACATTAAGTAACATAGAGGATGAGCCACTGTCTGCTAGTGTTGTTCCTGTCAAAGCAACTTCTACATTTCCGCTATTACAAACGATAACTTGATCATCTCCAGGGCCGTCATAAATTATTTTAGAAATGTAAACTGAAGCGGCATTAGCCGGATCACAAACTACTGGTGGATCTGCACAAAAGATTACATCAGGAGAATTTGCAGGAAATGATTTTGTAACAATGACTGTCCCATCTGCACATGATAAGGTAAAACCATCTCCATTAGATGCTGAGAATCCAAATGAAAAATCAATATCCTGTGTTAATGTAACACATCCTAAGCCTGGTATTGTGGTGTCTGCTAAAGTTTCTGAATTTGCTGGATTGTTATCTACGACCATCACACCGCCTGATAGCATAATATCTTCTGCACAGCTGTTACAAAGGACGATATTATCGTCAGCTGCACCTGCGACTGTTATTGTGGAAATGTAAATACAATCAGCGTCGGAAGCTTGGCATGCAAAGCTATTTACTTGAAATAATAATAATGCAATAAATACAAATACAAGGTTTTTCATCTCAGGAATTGATTAAATACGAATGACATAAATAAATATCTATATCGTACTGCTATTCAGCTAATTATGCATGAATTCAATCACGCATAGAATAGCAACCACTACAGAAGACTAATATAGAATCTTATCCTTGATATATTCTATTTTTATTTATTAATTTAAGGTAAATATAAGGAATCAAGTAGGTCACGTTTTGTTGATATTCTGTACTAATGATTACTAATAACTACGTACCTTATTCTTTAGAATAAATTCCTTCGTATGCTACATATCGTATTAGCTGATGATCATCAGATTGTGTTAGATGGGCTTAAAACTCTTTTAAGCCAAGTTGAAGATTTTAAAGTCTTAGATACATTTACTAATGGTGCTGATGCAATTGAATATTGCAAAATCTATAGTGTTGATATTGCACTTTTAGACATCTCCATGCCAATTTTGGATGGCATATTGGCATGCAAAGCCATAACAAGACAAACTAAAACTAAAGTCGTCGCACTGACAAATCACCAAGAATTAGCTTTTATTTATAAAATGTTTAATGCTGGCGGGAAGGGATATGTATTGAAGACAGCGGACAAAGAAACTCTTGTCAAATCTATTCGGTCAGTGGCAAGTGGAGAAAATTTCTTTTGCAATGATGTTAGACACTTATTAATCAATATGGATTCATTCCATTCCTCAGAGGTCGAGGAAGAAATACCAAGTCTTTCTAGAAGAGAAAAAGAAATCCTCAAGCTTATTATAAAAGAGAATACGACTAAAGAGATTGCATCACAATTATTTATTGGGCAAAGCACAGTCGAAACCCATCGAAAGAATCTTCTAAAAAAATTAAGAGTGAGAAATACAGCTGGATTAGTTAGACTTGCATACGAAACTAACTTACTTGCATAGAGTCTATTTAATATCTGCTATTTGCTTACTCAGCCATTTCTCTAGCAATCAAATAAATGCGCAATCGATAGATACAATTTTAATTAGCGAGGACTTAGATCTTCCATTTCTATCTTCTCAGCTAGAATTTCTAATCGATCACTCTAAATCTCTTCAGATAACAGATATTACCTCAAGCGAGACAAACTGGATAAAGAACAATTCAACAAAATTAAGTTTTGGCCCAGATCAAGCCCATCACTGGATTCATTTTACAGTTAAAAATAAATCCTACAAAAACGTAAAAGCAATACTCAATTTAGAATATGCACATTTTGCAAATTTTACGATTCATCAGCTCCGACAAGGGACGATCAGCACGGAGAAACAACAAGGTGATAATTTTTCTTTTGATGATAGGATCGTCAATCATCCACACTTCATTTATCAATTCGACATTGATGTACATGAGTTAATAGACTTTTACATTTCATTCGACCAAGAGGGACAAGATCTACCTATACCTATTTCAATTTCAAGTCAAAAGTACTTTTATGAAAACGATAACAATGTCAGACTGTTACATGGTCTAAGTATTGGTTTTACTTCAACCATCATACTAGGATTAATTGGTCTTTTTGTCATGACTCAGATAAGATTCTTACTCCTACAAGTCATTGCCTCAATATTTAGTTTGTTTTATGTGATTGCAGAAGAAGGCTATGGCTTTATGTATATGTGGGGGAATTCTCCTGCTATAAATGGAATTTCGAGGCCATTGTTTTTAGGGTTTGTCACTATATTTTCTTTGTTATTTACATGTGAATTTCTCGGCTACAATAAGAACAACAAGAATGTTTACTTGATTATAAAAGCCTCCTTGACTATTTATGCGATTTACATGATTCTTGCTCATCCGATATTCATTCTTCCACTAAATTCACAAGCAATAATTGGGACGGTTATTTTACTATTTTTAGTGGTTACACTTGTTTTTAATTTAATCAATATTGGACTTTGCTTCTACAAAGCAATTTGGAACAATTCGACTGACGCTAAAGTATTATTGTTGATTTTTGGCTTGATTTGTATCGCGATTGCAAGCAGGACAGTTGCATTTCAAGGAGGGTACAATAATATCCTAACTAAGCACACCGGTATTTTAACCCTTACTTTTCAAATCTCTCTGATTGGTCTATACCTATTCTACAAATCGATCCAAATAATAAGAGAAAATCAAAACATTAAATTAGCGATCGCTGATGAACGACAAAAAGCCTCTGAAGCAATTGTAGATTCTTTACATCATGAAAGGGAAAGAATCTCAATGGTCATACATGACAGTTTAGCGAGTCTTTTATCCGCTGCAAGAATTAATTTGGAAGCATTAAAACATAAATTTAAAACCCTACAAGATCAAGATGAATACGTAACTGCGAATTCACTACTGGTTAAAATAGGATCAGAAATGAGGCATATTTCGCACAATCTTATGCCAGCTACCTTAAAGTCATTAGGCATCATTGCTGAGATAGAAAAGCACATTCGCGCCATTCAAACAGAATCAAGTATTCAGATAGAATTTGAACATCTAGGATTTACAAAAAGATTGCCAGAAAGAATAGAACTAGAATTCTACTATATCAGTATGGAGATTATTGACAATATGGTTAAATATTCGCAAGCAGAAACAGCACTCATTCAATTCAACTATTATGAAGATGAATTGATCGCGATATATGAAGATAATGGCATAGGTTTTTCATTTGATGAAATTAGACAAGGTGCTAATGGACTTAAAAACATTCAAAGTCGCGTGACTTGGCTCAAAGGACAACTTGACATTCATGCAAGTAAAAATGAAGGAACCTCTATTACCATTAATATTCCCGTAAGATAATTTATTACTAAAGAATTAAACTAAAACTCAAAATTGAAGTCTTATCTTTAAATGAAAGTATTTTATTAATAGAAATACTACTCTACTTTGATTTTACCGCACCAAACTCTAATCAATGAAACAAATCCTTATTTTTTTTCTTATCATTCCCTTTTGCATGACTGCGCAATCTTCTTGAAAAATAATATATACCCAGGTCCAAAAATTAAACTTTACGCCTCGTCCTGGGATGTCTCAAGAAGTAATAAATAGAATACCGAAAGAAAGAAGAATGATTCGAGAATTCATATTTAGCAATCATGAATCTATCTATAAAAAAGGCAAATTAGACAATAAAAAAGAATCACAGTTGGGGGACGAAAGAACAACAAGAAGAAGAAATAGAATGATGAGAGGAGGCGAAAATGGTGAATCATATAAGAATCTTGAATCTGGTCAAATGATAGATCAAAGAAACATTTATGGAAAAAAATTCTTAGTAAGAGATGAATTAATAAAATATGAATGGAAAATAACAGGAAATAAAAAACATATACTAGACTATCTTGTCATGGAAGCTCAGACAACGATTGAAGATACAATATTTGTCACGGCGTGGTTCACACCTCAAATCCCTATACAAAACGGGCCTTCAAGATTCGGAGGTCTTCCTGGGTTAATATTGGAATTAGATCAAGATGATGGAAATAATAATATACTCGCGACATCAATTGTACTAGGTGAAATCGATCCCGATGACATTATTGAGGAACCTAAAAAAGGCAAACAAGTTAACAGAAAAGAATTCAATAATGAAGGAACAAGGAAGTCTAGGAATAGGTAGGGGAAGATTTAGAACACGAGGGAATTAATATTATTAATGAAAAACCCTTTTATTACTGTTGCATTCATCTTAATCAGCATATTAAATGTATCTGGACAGTCATTTTCAATTCAAGGTGAATTAAAAGATTCTCTCAATTCAGGAATCGAACTAGCGACAGTTATCCTTACAAATACTGCTGATTCTGTAATGGTTGGTTTTTCAATTACAAATCCAAAAGGCAAATTTAAAATTGATGACATTAAAGAAGGGCAGTATCAATTAAATATTACTTTTCTAGGTATGCAAGACATCCAGAAAGAAATAACAATAAATAAGGACATTAATCTTGGGGTTTTAAATATGATTGTTGGGAGTTCGAATCTTGAAACTGTAACCGTCTCAGCAAATCTTATCCCGATTCAAATTAAAAAAGATACAATTCAGTATAATGCAGATGCTTATCAGACAGGTCCTGCAGATAATGTGGAGGCACTGCTTAAAAAGTTACCTGGAATAGAAATAGAAGATGATGGAACAATTAGAGCACATGGAGAACAAGTAGAAAATATATTTGTGGATGGTAAAGAATTTTTCGGAAACGATCCTACGATTGCAACTAAAAATCTTCCGGCAGTTGTTATTGATCATGTGCAAGTTTATGATCAGAAATCAGACATGACTACATTTTCAGGTATTGATGATGGTGAAAGACAAAAGACTATAAATCTTGAATTAAAGGAAGGAAAGAAAGCAGGATACTTTGGAAATGCTGAGGCTGGTCTTGGAACTGATTCTCGCTACGAAACAAAATTTAATATAAATAGATTTACTAAGAGAGCTCAACTTTCAGCGATTGGAAGAATTAACAATACCAATAAACAAGGCTTTTCAAACAGTGAATACAGCGAATTTATGGCTGGCATCGGTGGACTCATGCGAGGAGGTAGAGGCTCGACTGGAAACTCGGGTTCAGGCCTATCTAGTGGTGGATTAGAAGATGGATTCGTACGATCAGGTTCTGGCGGCTTAAACTATAATTACGAACCAAATATTAATGTAGACATTAACTCAAGTTATTTTTATACAGATATTAAAAATGATATTCAAAGTAGTGTTAATAGAACTAATATTCTAAATGATGATAATTTTTCTACTACAAAATCCTCAGATCTGCTACATAAAAACAGGAACCATAAAATTAATTCAAAGATAGAAGCAAGACTAGATAGCACTCAAAAGATCATTACAAGAATAGACTTAAGCTGGAACAATGGCGATTCTCGCGAAAAATCAAATTCTTCAAATTTGACTTCCGAAAATATACTGTCGAGTCAAACAATTTATAGTAATATTTCTAGTGGTGATCGATTAAATGGAAATATTAATTCTAGTTATTTAAAACGATTATATAAGCCAGGGCGCTTTTTTAGTGCCAATGTTAGGTTAGGACTTTCTGACAGCGACCAAAATGCCACTTTAAATTCTGAAAATTTAGTGAACACATCTCAAACACTTGATCTTGATACAATCAGACAAGATCAACTTGTTCATAATTATCAAACAAACTATCGTATAAAGTTATCACTTACTGAACCAATGGGTACTAAAAATTATATTGAATTTAATGCATCAAGACGGAATATACGAAATGACTATAATAAAGATTTCTATGATATTATATTATTAGATAGAATATTAAATGAGCAAATCACAAATAATTACCTTAGAGATTATAATTATAATACTATTGGTGCTAATTATAAAATAAACAAAGAATCTTCAAATTTCACTATCGGCACAAATCTTCAGCATTCAGCACTTAATGGCTCATTAAAAAATGAAGAGATAAATATTAATCAGAACTACTTTTATATTTTACCAAAGCTGAATTTAAACTTTAATCTTTCTGCTTCTAGGAGTTTGCGAATCAGGTATAATACAAATATACAAGAGCCATCTCTCAACCAACTGAATCCTATTCCAGATGTTTCTAATCCACTTAATATTTATTCGGGCAATAAAGATTTAAGGCCATCCTATATTCATAAATTAAATATCAATTATAACAGTTATAGTCAGTTCAATAATGTAGGCTTCTTTTCGTACTTAAGTTTTAATTATTCAAAAAATGACATTACGAATCAAAAGGTATTTGATCAATTTTTTAGACAGACCACTACTCCAATAAATACTGATTACTCCTTAAATAGCAGTGCATATGTAAACTTTAGTGCTCCGTTAAAATTCATAAAACAAAGGATTAATGTCTCTAATACTTTCAGTTACCAAGATAATATTTCATTTATTAATGAGACTGAAAATAATGTCCATCGATTTACAAATCGCATCAACTTTTCTCTCGACAATTGGAAAAAGGATCTTATTGACTTTAAATTAGGAGCACATCTTAATTTTAACGCCACTAAATATTCTGTAAATAAGGATAGGAATCAAAACTTCATGACTTATCAATATTTTATAGATTTTAATCTCGATTTAAAACATGACTGGAATTTGAGTAATTATTTTAGAAACTCGATCTATTCTGAAGAAGATTTTGGGGATAAACTAACAATTCAGAATTGGAGAGCATCTATTTCAAAAATACTTGGCAAGTCTAAAAAATATAAAATTGACATTTCGGCTATTGATATTCTAAATCAAAATCAAAACATTAATAGAACAACAAATATTAACTATATCCAAGATGAGCGAATTCTGTCAATTGGGAGATATTTTATGTTTTCTCTCACGTACTCTTTTTCTGGTTTTGGACAGCAAGGAAATAATAGTCGATCTAGCGGTGGTCGAGGAGGTAGAATTCGATAACGCAAATAATAATATTCAAAGCATCATTTGGAATGCCCAAAAAGCAATAACGCATTTTCTGTAGTCTTTCTTTCCACATCTACTAATTCCATGTCTTTTGCTTCAGCAATCTTCTCAGCAATAATCGGAATAAATTTAGGTTCATTTCTCTTTCCTCTAAAAGGATGAGGTGCCAAGAAAGGAGCATCAGTTTCAAGTACTAAATATTCGATTGGAATTTTTGACACAACATCAGCAAGTCCAGAATTTTTAAAGGTCACAACTCCACCAATACCCATTAAAAACCCAAGTTTAATAATACGTTCTGCTTGTTCGACTGTACCAGAAAAACAGTGAAATATACCAGTCAGTGAATTATCTGTGCATTGATCTATCATATCGATGCAATCGTCTAGCGAATCTCTAGAATGAATGATGATCGGTAATGACCGAGAACAGGCCCATTCAATTTGTCTTTGAAATGCAATTTTTTGTTCCTCGATCAAGTCTTTACTCCAGTAATAATCTAATCCTATTTCACCAACGGCAACGTAAGGATATGAATCAAGTTCGGTTTCTAATGTCTTTAATACATCTTCGTATTCACTTGACACAGAACAAGGATGAAGTCCCATCATTGGGATACACAGATCAGGATAGCTTTCAATGCATCTCTTTATCTGTTCTATTGAGGATAGATCAATATTGGGCAAATACAGTTTTTCTACACCAGCATCAAGAGCTTCCTTAATACAAGTTTCTCGATCTTTATCAAACTTTTCTAAATATATGTGAGTATGTGTATCAATAAACATAAATTCGTTTTCAGATGGCAAAGAAACAAAAATACTATGTAGTATGGAAGGGTCATGAGCCCGGCATCTATGATTCGTGGATAGAATGTCAATATCAAATTAAGAATTACCCTGGTGCGGAGTATAAATCATTTTCGAATAAAGATCAGGCTTCCGAAGCTTTCGATGGAAATTACAAAGACCATGTGTCCAGTAAATCAAAACCGACATTTGTAGATCATACGTTAAATGAAAAAATCATAAAAGATAGCATTGCTGTTGATGCTGCTTGTAGTGGAAATCCAGGTGACATGGAATATAGAGGTGTAGACACCTTCAATAAAGCTGAATTATTTAGGCAGGGGCCATTTGCCATGGGAACAAATAATATTGGAGAATTTCTTGCTATTGTGCATGGTTTAGCGATGTTACAAAAGGAAAACAAACCACATACCTCTATTTATACTGATTCGAGAACAGCAATTAGCTGGGTGAAACATAAAAGAACGAAAACAAAATTAACGAGGACGTCTCAAAATGAGGTGTTATTCGTTTTGATCAGTCGAGCTGAAAAATGGCTTCAGAATAACAGCTTTTCTAACCCTCTGGTTAAATGGGAAACAAAACTATGGGGTGAGATTCCAGCAGATTTTGGAAGAAAATAACTACGCTAATCTGTAAAATTTCATCTTGTAATCAGTGCTGATTGTTCCTCTTTTAATGGACTCAAGTTTTCTTTTGATAAGCCTCTTTTTGACTGGCTTTAAATAGTCTAAGAACAATTTTCCTTCTAAATGATCATATTCATGCTGAATAACTCTTGCATTTAATTTATCATATGAGACTCGGTGTTCATTAAATTCAGTATCAAAATATTTTATTTTTATAGAATCTAATCGTTCAACATCTCCTCTAATGTTCGGGATACTGAGGCATCCTTCTTCATAGGCCCATGCGCTGCCGGCTTCCTCAATGATTGTCGGATTGATAAAAGCTTGCTTTATTCCCTTTTCCTTCTCATCATCTTCCATGACCTGAATGGTATCTATCAGAAACAATCTGATAGATTTACCGATTTGAGGAGCTGCCAATCCTACACCTTGTGCATTGTACATTGTACTCCACATATCTTCAATCAATTCTTGGAGTCCCTCATAATCATTTTCAATGTCTTGAGCACGCTTTTTAAGGATGGGATGTCCGTACGCTATTATTGGTAATATCATATATGTCCTAAATACTCTTGCAAAATAATAACTGCACTCAATTTATCTATCAAGTATTTATTTTTTCTCTTAGATTTTTTTGTGCCGCTCAAATACAAGGCTTCTTTTGCCCTTACTGTCGTAAATCCTTCATCAATTGTATCAAATTCTAAATGTGGGAATGATTTCTTTATCCTTGTCATAAATTTATTCATGTGCAGGGTGAGAGGTGTCTCAGTATCATCTGCAAATTTTGGGCTTCCGAAGACAATCTTCTCTACTTTTTCGGAATCTAAATATTTACAGATGTAATCAAACAAATGATTTGTGTCTATTCCTGCTAGGGGATTCACTATGATTTGGAGAGGATCAGTCACAGCTAATCCAGACCTTTTAGCTCCAAAATCTATTGCTAAAATTCTACTCATCATATAAATAATGCAAATAGATGCCATTTTGTTTCTTGAATAAAGAAAAAAAGGCCTCTTCTGAAAAACCAGAAAGAGACCTCATCCCAAAAACAGTAAACTATTTCTTAAATATTATTCTATAATAATCATTTGTTTAGTTAAAGATTCACCTTCGTATTGGAGTGTATAGTACAATACACCAGCATAATCAAGTTCCTCTTTACTCAATTCTACATTATGTAAACCTGCTGAATAATTTTTATCAACTTGATAAATAACTTGTCCAGTCAAAGAGTGAATCGTAAGTGAAACATCCCCGCTTACCGGCAATTGGAATGCGATTGACGTTTTGTCTGTGAACGGATTTGGTGTATTCTGATGTAAATCAAATGTAAGTGATTGTTGAGAATCGTTATCCAATAAGACAATATCAATTAATTCACTATCCAAATAAGCTTCTGCTTTAGTAATACTTGATGATAGATTCACAAAGTCTTTAGCAGTACTAGATGAAGGCAGATTGCTATTAAATTCAATCGTAAATAGCTCTTCTTGAGCAGTGAATGTATGAGCGTCACTTGCATGCCAACTTACTGTAATACTCCCTTTATCAGAATGTATTCCAAAGTTTTCATCTGTCAACAAACTTGATTGCTTCATCTTAATATCACTGACATTCATGGATTGCTTATCAAATTCAACTGTGAATTGATAGCCATCTAATGTCATATCACTTGATGCTAAGAATGGAATACTTGTTTTACCACTTGTGGTCGTATGTGACTTACCTAATTCTAGTTCGAAAATGTCCATGCTTCTAGTCTCTGCATTTCTAAAGCCATTTACTTCAGCTGAATAATTAACATCACCTGTTTTAATCGCTATAAAGTGAACATCCATATCATCACTTAATGGGTTAATTTCGTACTTGTTTTCGTAAGCGGCTGCTAATGGATTTTGCTCATCAAAGAACACGTATTCTTTATTTACAAAATTCCATACATTGTTATTTGGGAATTCATTCGTCAATCCGAGGATTACCTTACGTAAACTCACAATATCAAGCGCACTAATAGCTTCATCACTGTTTACATCCGCAGCAATAAATTTATACGGCGAATCGAGGTTTCTCAATCCAAGTACCTGCTTTTGAATTAGAACTAAATCAAGGGTTGACACTCCTTCGACTGGGTCTCCAGACTTTTGAGGTGAGACAACATACTGTCCTCCAATTGGCATACTTGGGAAGGCATAATATCCTTCGTCATTAGTATTTACAGACTCGCTAGATCCTTCCAATTCAACATCTACATTCGAGATCATTACATTATCTGGCCTTGATATGGATCCAGATATGAGTGCGCTATTCCCATTTTGTACAATATTGTTTTCTTTAGCATCACAGCCCATATTGTCATCATTCCCACACACATTTCCATTGTCTTGAACAGAAATCATTGAAGTACAAACAGATTGCCTAATAATCTCTTCTCCCTCATGCTCTGGAACATTTCCATTAGCATCTACTGTGGTAAAGAAAATGTCAACTTGAACAATTCCTACATCTTCACAGCACAGCGTGATATTCTTCATATCTAAATCAGTGGCACTAAATGAAAGTGCTACATCTTCGATACATGCATTACTGACATCTCTAGCAAAATCACTAGCCCATAATTCTACATTACCATGTTCATTAAGGCTAACTGCCAATCCATTTAAACAATATGCAGTAGGAGCTTTACAGTATTCAACTACAATTTTTGTTACAAAATTGACTGCATTACCACACTCGTCATAAAGTGCATATGATAAATTATATGTCCCTATTGGCAATTCCTTTTCAATAAGCATTTCAAATCCAGTTTGCTCTCCTCCCATCACAAAATCACCTTTTTCATCCTCTAAACAGTAGTACCACTCTAAATCAGCTCTTTCGCTGCATGATGCCGCTCTTACATTTCCTCTTCTTCTTATCACGACCATTGTTGGACCACATGAAGGATCAAAAGAACAGAATTTTTCCTTGTCTTCATGATCGAAATTATCATTTGGTATAACGAATGGATCAGTATCATCCTTCACATAAAATATCTGTGGATCTAGTTCGACTCGATCTTCAAAAATACCTGGTGTGCTATTATTCAAATTACACCAGTTAATAATCGTCCAGTCTCTAATTATTTTATAACAAAAATCTCCTTCGTTTTCATCCCCAGCACAATTTCGAACTGGATTTCCAACATAAAATGTTTGATCTTCATATTGCACGCCTAGAAGATCACAATTATCTTCTCCTGGAAATGTAGGTTCACCATATATGCTTGATGGGAATAATGTTTCAGTATTAGACGATATGTCTATACAGAAATCTAAATCAGTGACACAGAAAATTGAATCTTGTAATGCCGTCTCATCGATACTTTCAAAATTAAAAGTATCCGTAGCAATAAATGTGAGTAACTGTTCACATGGGTCTGTAGCTAATGCCTGCTGTCCAGGGTTATAAGCGATAAACTTTCTGATAATGTCTCCTCTACCGCACTGGTCTCTCATATCCATTGGCTCTAATTCTTCTATCACTAAATTGGCAGCACAATTATCGATAGCATAACCATTGTTAAAATATTTAGCATTGGGATCAGCAACACTAGTCCCATGTGGATTATCACCTGGATAAAATCCTATAAATGAGGCACTTGTTGAACCAGTCCCTGTCAGTGCGAATCCGTTAAATGCATCTAATTGTCCTCCGTTGATTACGGTACCGAAAAATGCATCTAAATTATCTACATCAACGCCATCAAATTCACATGCTAAGACCAAATTAGGTGGGCAAATAATTTCGGGTATAGATTTGTCTTGCAGCTCTACTGAGACCATACATTCGTTAAAATTACCCCACTTATCAACAGCTCTAACCACAACCATATTTTCATCTTCAGCTAGATCACCACAACAAAAATGTATAGAATTGCTAAAGGCGCATGGATCCTCAATCTCGATGACATACAATTGACTTGGGCCGTCTAAGATTTCAACTTTAGGTACAGAGGTCACAATTTTATTTGTTGTGAAATAATCTGGTAATGGATCAAAGAATGATGCAACTCTACCTTCAATCCAAGCTGATTCAGCTCTTCTAGCTGCAGCCCGTGGCCTGTTCCCATTTCCATCTATTGCAGCCAGATATCCGCCAAATGCAATTCCTAATTTCAATGCCTTAGGCAGTATTACAGGTTTTTCTGATAAGTAATAATAATGTCCCTCATATATACCCAATGATTTGAAATCTTCAAATTTTGGTGGATGCAAAGCACAGTCACAATTATCAGGATTCATCTTCCTAACAAGAGTCGTTTTCAATGCACAGTCATCATAACTGCCATCATCAAATGATGATGCTCTTACTTCAGCTGCACCGTTAAATGTTAGAGAGATCACTAAGTTATCATCACAAATCGGTACTGGTGGTGTATTATCCCATACTGATATGATTATTTCGTAATCAGTAGATCTATGACATTTATCATAGGCTCTATATATAACGCTATTTTCACCCTCTGGTAGAGAAACTCTACTTTGAACTTCTGAAGTTGGATCATAGTTTCTTACAATTCCTAATGGGTGAATCACATCGATATGGTCGACTTCACCGCAGTTATCAGTAAAAAGAACTTCAGGTAATGTAATCGTAGCATGACAATCAAAGCCATTAGTTGTCGCTTCAAAACCTGGAACTTCTTCTAAGACAACTGGTCCTTCTGTATCTGCTATTTCAATAATTTGATTACATACTATTTCACCTTCATCGGAGCAGTGCCATTCTCTTATGAACCATGTTCTTCTAATCTTGGTGATGCAGTCAGTTTCTCCTAAGAATAAATCAGTATAACTCACACCAACATTACAATTTGCCAATAAGTCTAAGGCATCAGGATGACCACTGTCCATCGTAAATAAATACGTGGTATCTCTTATGACATCTCCATTTCCACATCCGCTATCTATATCTTTAACCAAGAAAGGCACTCCAGATCCTTTTAATGTTGGCGCAGGAACTTTAATTGGCCCAGAAGAGGTGTTCAAAATAATCGTTTCAAAGTCATCTAAATCAGCACAATCAATTGCATCACCCTCAGAAAACAAAAGTGTATCCGGACAGACAAGTAAAGTACTATCTAGCATTGGGGACGTTCCACACAGTATTGGACCATTTGCAGGTATCATTGTCAACTCTGGAAATAATCTTTCTACCTTTACTGTAATCATACAGGTATCAGATGTATTACCAAACTCATCAACTCCATATGCCAATATTTCTATGACTCTGGTATAATTTGACTCAGTAACACAATCGGCTGCTCTATCGTTTTGCTCTAACACAACAACTTCGAAATCGCTACATTCTTCAAATGCATCCCTCATTATTGCAACATCGATTTGTGAAGCATCACAACATTTTACGATAAGCACATTTTCATCATTTACATCATTAATGTCCCCGCAGTTTAAAACTGGTGCTTTCTTATCTTCTATTAATGCTGTATTCCAGCAAGAATTAATCTCATTTCCATCAGCGTCTAATGCGACGACTTTGATCTGCACCTCCTGTCCTGAGAATAACCCGGAGTTCATCCACATAAATACACCATCGAATGCTAAATTTCCTTGTTCTACTACGAACTCACCGTGGTGATCGTTAATGATAATTGCATATGTTTCAGCATCATCACAAGTTTCAGTGAGAACATCACTGGGCCTTATATCTGCTTCACAATCAGTGCCGTCTATTGAAATATTTATGCCTTTGCAAGACATTGAACACTGTGCTGTCGTACTTACTTGAATAAAAAACAGTAAGAAAAGAATTAATACGGGAGTGCAAAGTTCTTTGTATTGACTTTTTTGAGTACTAATCTTATACTTCCTCATGAGATACCTTTTTACGATTTAATGCTACTGTTTTTGGATTCTACTCAAAGTAGAAGCTGTAACATAAATCCTATGTTATTAATTTTGATTATAAAACAATGATCAGAGAACTGATCTCGGCTTTTATCAAAACAGGTAGGTATATCTTAGGTATAACTATTATCAAGGTGAGGTTGTAGGTTAAGTTGCTTATTGGTAAAGGTTCGTAACAACTTGAGAACAAATATAGATTTTCTTTAATGTGATTTAATACCCTATGTACGGTATTTTTGAAATAAATTTTTTACAATATAAAAAAAGCCCCCCTCCATAAATGGAGAGAGGCCATCCCAAAAACCGATTTTATCTATATTGATTGAGATATTATCGGTATAAAAACTCAATCTCTATTCAATCACAATCATTTTCTTAGTAGCAACATTGTCACCACTTTCTAATTCGTAGTATAGTACACCTTCAACACTAACTTGTGCTTTAGTTAATACTATTTCGTTATATCCTTTGCTGTAAGTACCATCAATTCTGTTGATAACTTTACCCGCAACATCAAATATTGTCAATGTAGCATTTCCTGCCTCAGCTAAGTTAAAGCCGATTATAGTTTCTGCGTTAAATGGATTCGGAGTATTCTGATATAGATCAAACTCAGTAGCTAAGACAGTTGAACCAACAGTCAAGCCAACATCAGCTTTATCTAAAGAAGTACCCATGTAAGCTTCAGCTTTAGTAACACTTGAATTAAGATTCAAGGCATTACTTAACTGTCCTGCGTTTGTAGCATTGAATACAAGAGTGAATAACACTTCTGTAGAGCTTACAGCAGTAGCTTCAGACCAACTCATAGTCAGTTGACTATCGTTAGCTGCAATGTTAGCATCGCTTACATCAATAGAACCAGCATTTACAGATTGTAACTCCAATCCTGCGTAGTCTAAAGTGAACTGGTATCCAGCAACATTTGTGAAGTTAGATGCACTAACTGGCACTGTTACTATCTCACCAGCACCGTATGTAGCATCTTCAGCAGTAAGAGATAAAAGACCGTTTGATCTAGTCGTTGCATTCATTAAGCTGTTTGCAGAAGCATCACCACTTAAGTCACCAACTTTAACACCGATGAAATTCTCATTCATCATATTTGATGTTAGATCATTTACGTCAATAGTCTCTTTGAAAGGCCAAGGGCTATTCGCATCTGCAAATTGCTGATCTGCATCAACAAATCTCCAGCTACTATTATTAGCTAACTCGGTTACTTTACCTAGAATCAATTGTCTTAATTCAACTAAATCACTAGCAGTTACAGAACCACTATTATTGATATCAGCAGCTAAATATTTGAACGGGCTATCAAATGTTGACAATCCTAAAATATGCTTTTGAATCAAGACGATATCGAATGTACTTACACCATTATTGTAATCATCAGATCTTTCAGCATTTAAGTTATAGTCAAACGCTAAAGGATTGTTAGTAAATGCATACTCACCACTGTTTTCAGTAGTCATATTTTTAGGGAATTCAGATCCCGCATTACCATTTACAAATACAGTTGTATTATCCATCATGTCTCCGAATTGAGAAGCAACGTTACCGGCGATTGATGCGCTAGCACCACCTTCACCTGCTTCGCCACAGTCACCTCCAACAAGTACTCCTACTGTACAGTAGTCATAGTTGCCATTAGCATCCCATACGTAAACATCTAATTCGTAGAAGCTTGTAAGATCTGCACAACTGAATGTGAAGTTACCAGCGTCAGGATCTGGATCACTTCCAGAAATTGAAATACTGAAACCAAGATCATCAGCAGCAGTACAATTATCGAAGCTACCAAGATCGAAATCTTTAGCCCAGATATCCACTGTACCATTTGTTTCCATGAAAGCAGTTGTTACACCAGAAATACATAATGGTGTTGGAGCTTTTGTATCACCGAATGTTACTGTTGACTCAGTTGAATGTGAGTTACCACAACCATCTGTTACAGTCCATACGATAGTATGTACATCTCCAGGGCTACCTTCTTGAGAGTTCATTGTTGCTGAAGCACCAGTCGTTGATTTTGATGCAACTTCGTTTTCATCAGAATCTAGAACTTTGATTACCCAGCTTAACAACTCAGCACCAGTATCCTCTCCACCACAAGCATCAGATGCTGCAGCAGTAACTACGATTGAACCAGTACAAGCTATTTCGTCATCTTTTGAAGCATTTCCTCCATCAGTAGGAGCAACAGCATCTTCAACAGCAATTGAAGGATCAGAATCATCTACAACTTTGATTACTTGATCAAAAGTATAATATCCATCAACATCAACTTCATCTTCAACATATCTGAAGTAGTAGTTCAAACCAGCAGCTTCATCACATCCAGCACACTCAGTACCGTCAGTCCAATCTTCAACAGGTTCGAATTCTTCTCTACCTCTATCGTTTTCATCATCAACACCGTCTTCGTTAGCATCCCAAGTACACCAGTCAATGACTGTCCATCTTTGGATAACTTTTAAACAAGCATCAGATGCAACAACAGTTTGAGGCTCCATACTGTAACCAACTAGGCCACATGCAGTTGAACACCAAACAGGAACATCATTTACTGAACCTGCAGAACAAGAGAACACAGGGTTCATAGCTATATCAGCATCAAATTCTACTAAATCATCATCTGAATCACATTCGATGTTTACACCTGGAAGAACTTCTCCAGTGTAGTGAAGTGGCCATTTGATTGAGTGAGGATCAAACTGATCTTCTCCCGTGACATAGATTTTTTGCTCACATCTTGCTTCACCTAATTCCCAGTCACCACTACCATCAGCATCAATGAACCATTCTCTGATGATGTGACCTTGACCACAACCATTCTCAGAAACAGTTTCACTTAATAAATCAGGAGTAGCACCTAAACATACTGCAGCTATTGGACTAGCAGCAGGAACATCATTAGGATCTTCTAAACAAGTGATTTCTGCATCTTCGCAAATGATAGTTGCAGCAGATTTATCAACAACTTGTACTTCTACCATACAAGTATTTTTATTTCCATAAGCATCTACAACAAGTAAAGCAACCATTACAGAAGACCCTGCGTCATCACAACAGAACTTCACGAAAGGTCCGAATGCATCTTCTTCTGGAGTAACACCAGTTTGAATACACTCACCAAACTTATCATACTCTATACATACTTCGTCTCCACCTTCACACTCGTCATCACAACATCCAGTCATACGTGCAGCGTAAACTTTTACGTCTCCACAACCAGCATCATTTGAACCAGCATCAAGATCAGTCGCATATAGTTTAGCAGCACCACCTGTAGTTAATGTAACTACTAAGTTATTGTGACAAACTGGAACTGGAGCAACTGCATCAATAACTAGAAGCTTAAATGAAGCAGGAGTTGAATTTCCACAATCATCAGCAACATTAATATCTATCGTAATTGAGTCTGGAGATAACCAAAGGTCAACTAGGTAACCACTTTCAGCATCGTAACGTCCTTCAGACGCATTGACTTGATATTCAATAGTCGTACCGTCGCAACCATCGCTAGCTGCAGGTAGATCTAGCTTGTATTTAGCTGAACATGACCATGGATCGATACTAACAGTAGCATTTGCTATGTCATCGATTTCTGGAGCTTCTGTATCTCTAACCTCAATAAATTGAGAACCTAGAGGAATTGGAAGAGCCGTAGAAGCACACCAGTCAATAACTGACCATGTTCTAACAATTTTAAACCCACTTCCACACGCTTCAAAAGGTCCAGCATCAGAGCTAGATACAATTAGATTACAGTATTTGCCACCATCGATATGAACAACTTCATGATCTGTAGCAATCTGACAAGATTGGCTTGATGGTACAATTAATAATAGTACATCATCAGCAGACTCATCAACACTATTTGTTGAAGCGATATCTCCAATGATACCATCAGGACCAGCATTATAGATTTCTAAACCTGTAAGAACACAAAGTCCGTCGCTATCAAGTACTACAGGATCACCATTGATGTCAACAGGAACTGTTAAACATACTAGGCTATCAACTAATTTCTTTTTAACAACTGGTAATAAAACCCATACTTGGGAATCATTATCACCGTCGCCATCAGTGTCAACACCGACAGAAACCATTTCTTCTACAGTTTCAATCACAACTTCATAGTGATCGATAGCACAGAATTTATCAGTTCTAGGAATTGATGTGTGATGGTCTGCAAACCAAGGATATGCTAAAGAACCACTTCCAGTCGCAGCAAAGATCTCATCAGGAGTAGCATCCTGTGAAACTGAACCACAATCTAAAGGAACCGCATTTCTCGGTGCATTTACATCATTTGGATCAAGACCCTGAGTTCCGAAGCCTTGAGTCATCAATAACTCTTTAGTTACTTCACCATGTCTATCAACGTTTGCATAATAAGATACAACTGTTGTACCGTCGCAAGCATCACCTTCAGTATCAGATATTACAATAATATCTCCGATGATATCTACGAAACAACCTTCTGCAACTAATTTGTTAATGTCTTCAACAGTTACAAATCCATCAGGATAAGAAGGAGAGTCATCTTCGCTACACCAAGCAATACATGGTACACATTGTGCAACATTTATTGAAACAGTACAAATAGCACTAGATGGTATTTCAGTACCATTAGGATCACCTGCACTTGGCGATAAAGTAACAGTAACGTTACCAACTCCATCATCTGAGAAAGAGCAAGAAGCTGTACACCACCCATTATCAGCTGCTTCGTTCTGAGGAGTATTAGGATCATCGTCCAAAATACCATCATCACCTGCATCACATGCATATGTAACTGTCCCCGGTTTTGTAGAAACAGTAACAGCTCCACATCCGTTTGGCGTGTAGCTAACTACTTCAGAAGCACCATTAGCTAAATCAGATAACTTAATATCCTTTGTAACATCAGAACCTGGTGTGACAACACATTGGCTCGCTGGTAGTGTAGGTAATAAATTTAATTCTACAGTAACAGTACCCCAGCAAGAATTGCCAGAAGATTGTTCTGTAAGTTTGTAAGTAACGGCATCGCCGTTAGCTAATGAACCCCAATTAAGAGGTTTAACAGGTGGAGGGACCATACTGGCAGCACTACTTCCTGCACACGCAACTTGTGCTGTGAAGTCAAAGTCTGCTGAATTTATAGCCTTATCCCCATTTGAGTCTACACCAAACTCGGAACATCCTTCAGCAGTGAATGCATATCCAGTAAGATCGCCAACCTCGAGAACGTAATTTACGCCGTTCATTATTCCTAATGACCCGAGTTCGCCTTCTAACAGCATATCCAATGTTACACCTTCGCAGTCCGAGTTAAGTGAGATTTGAACATTGTCATTACAGGCCAACGTACGAGACGTTTGACTGTAAGACTCATGTGGAATCGCAAACATGCAACTAAGCAGTAAGCAACACCACAGATAAGTAAAATTCTTCACTTTCATGAGATTGAGTTTTGGTTATTGAATTTTAAGAAACAAATAAATAATGTGTGAATGAATAGGATTATCTTAAAACATAGTTAACACATCCACATGGTGAATGAGTTAGCCGTTATTCCGTTGTCGATTTTCGGTTGTTGACTTGATCGCTATTACGGATAACCTTATCCAGACTTGTTAAACTGAGAATACCTAGATGATTACTGTGATTTCGTCGGTTATTTAATTGAGTAATCTGACTAGTTGATTTCGTCTTTTCAGTTATAAAGCATACAATCAGACATACTTTTGCGCCTGATATAGTATATACCTCCCACAAATATACATTTTCAAATATGAAATACGACTAAAACTGCCGTGGTATTTTTTATATTATCAAAATATATAATCTATAGTACATAGTATATATAGTGGCCAAGATAAGCAAATAGCTAGAATGATGTGTTCTAAAGTTTGGAATATAAAGTTGCGATTAATGTTTATACGCTGACATTCAGTCAGTTAGGATAAATATTTAATGAAAATATTTAAAAAGCAAAAATGGGGACCTATGTTTAGAAGAACTCTATTTATTAAGGACTTGACTTGATTCACTTAGTGAACCAATATTATATTTTAAGGTAAGCTCATGGCTTCCGTTATTATACTGTTGAAAATCGTGGAATGAGATGCCATAAGAGTAATAAAATCCAAAATTTTCGATATTTACACCCGCCAAAAAGCCAAATCTGTCTTCACCTCCTAAGGTATAACTCAAACCACCTGTTAAGGTTTCGTCCAAAAAGCTCACTTTTAAGTTTACATCAGCGTGAGTTGGTGTCAACATTAAATACTTAAAAACGACTGATGGTTCTAATGTAATATCGTATTCTTTAATTCTGTGTCTGTAACCTAGATGTCCGATGGCACCTATAGTTTTATCGCCTCTAGTACCGCTATCAAATTCACTAAGCATTGCACTTACAAGAGATGGAAGAGTTAGTCCATAAATGACTTTATCCTGATATTCTCCATAAAATCCAAGACTGACATCGAAGAATCTAGATCCATCTAATCTATCGAGAATTTCTTGATCATTTGGTGCAACTAAAATTGAATTTGCATCAGAGCTAGAAAGCTGGTGTTGTAAATATTCTAAACTTAGGCCTGCTCTCACATTATTGCTTTCTGATTGAATACCATAAGAGACTGACAATGAGCCTTTTAAAGTTTCAAATGCAGCAAATCTGTCACTTAATAATTGAGCTCCAATTCCGATTCTATTTCCGATCGGTCCATCATAGCTGAAGGTATAGGAGCTTGGCGCTCCAGGGAAACTAGCCCATGTATTTCTGTAATTAAACAGAAGGTTTTGGGCTCCTGCAAATCCAGTGGCGCCAGGATTGATCAATATTGGATGAATATGACCTTGAGTAAAAATTCCTCTTTCGCTGTGTAGTCTAACTTGACTGCTCACAGTAGTTGTGAAGAAAAAGGCTAAGATTATAAAGCAAAATATATTTTTCATATCAAATGTGCTTCTTGATTTTTAGGATATTAATTACCACTTTTTAAAACTGTGACTGTACCTCTGTGAATGACTCTATTGATACCAGTACCTTCGACCAATACCCATAAGTATCCGCCTTCTGATAATGCTTGTCCATCAGAATCAGTCCCGCTCCATGTATTATTATAATTATTTGCTTCAAATACAAGTCTTCCCCATCTGTCATAAATAGTCAGATTATTAGGAGAAGGTGCCGGACTTCCATCGCAAGAAAAATTTAGTGTTTCATTCAAATTATCTCCATTAGGTGTAATAATGGGTGTGCCTATACATACTGTAGGATCATCAACTTGAGGGCCTGTACAATCGGGAACATTTATACTTGACACCTCCATGTCTTCACAACCATCTGATATAATCGCTGTGATCGCTCCTTGAGACAAGCCTGATACTATTCTCTGATCATTTGGATCAACTGTCCCGTCACTCCATTCAACAGAGAAATTCTCTGAACCTCCAGTCGTTTCGAGTGTCACTCTCCCAGAATCCGCTTCATTGCTATCGCAAACGATGGCAGGATTTACTGTAAATGATTGGTAAGGCTCAATTGTAATGGTTTTACTAGCCATTGTACCACAGGCATCATCCGCTGTAATTTCATAAGTCCCGGGTGCGAGATTCATCAGTGGGAAGCTTGTCTCTACTCCATTTACTCTAATGATTCTTTCTTCGCAACCACCAATGATGTTACCTGAAATCACTGCATCTTCTAGGTCAATACATGAAACTGGCGATGATACATCAACTCCATCTAGGAATATTGCTGTCCATTTCACTTCAGTGAAAAAGATCGTCGGGCAATCAGTCCCATCTGAAATAGTTAGGGTATACTCTCCAGCCATGAGGCTATCTCTAGATAAATCTGTAGATCCATCGCTCCATGCAAATCCCAAAGTATCAAGACCGCCACCAGGTATATCAATATTAATCGCACCATTATTACCTTCCAAATTGGAGACATTAATGACTTCTGAAGTAAAATCTACATTTCCTTCTAAGGTTAATGTGATTCTTCTTGTCGTAAAAATACCAGCATCACTTGAATCAGTAACATCGAGAGTATATTCTCCTGCTTCTAGATTTGAAATATCTTCTTGTGTTGATCTAAAGCCATTTGGACCATTCCATTCATAAATATATGTACTACAACCTCCTGTTACATCTACGAAGATTGACCCTGAATTTAATGCATCACATGTCGGTCTGATGACTGATGATTCTGTAATTTGAATCTCAGGCACATCAGAGGTAATCATATAGGTCTCACTTATTGTGCCCCCAGCAAAATCTGTAACGGTAACATTCCATGTCCCTGCCGCAATTCTGAATAAGTCTGACTCAGTAGATGTTTCTCCATTTGGTCCAGTCCACATATATGAATATGGTCGGCAACCGCCCATTGGATCTATTTCTATTCTTGATCCTCCGTCACATGTTCCATTTTGAATATTTATCGCTACAATACTTAATGGATCTTCGGAATTTATGGCTCCTCTTACTGGGACTGTTCTAATAAAAGTACATCCAGTGTTTGTATCTGTAATTGTCACTTGATAAGTCGCTGCATCCAGTCCTGTTTGATCTTCTGTATCCGGTAATCCTCCTGTCCAAGCAAAAGAGAAAGGACCTGTCGCACCTCTTATATCAGTATTTATGCTTCCTCCAGTTGTACAAGTTGCATCAACTGTATTGAAGGTAATCTCTGGTTCACCTTCAACACTAGGAATCAAATACATTCTGGTATCTGTTTGTCCTGTTGCATCAGTTGCTGTTAAAGTGTAAGTCCCAGAAGGAACACCAATCAAATTACAGTTATCTGTGCTCGATCTTACGACACTGCCATCTTCTCTTGTCCAAGTACATGATACAGGTGCAATAAAAGCCCCAGGTGCTGCGATCATGATAGATCCAGTGGCATCATCAGGACACATTGGACCTGTAATGATCCCTGGACCTAAGACAGTCTCTGGTCCCGTATCACAAGTAATTCCTACAGTACCAGATTGAACATTTACGGGAATCAACTCATTACTATTATTTGTAAATTCTATCCCTATGGTGGGCGTATTTACAAAGGTTAGTGGAGACATCCTTGTTCCTTCGCAAGACCCAATGACATCAAAACATAATGTAAAGATCGTCGAGTTATCTGCGACTGATTGGGATGAATTAGGATTCCAGCTTATTCTTAAGTTATTTCCTGCTGTTTGATTTATATTTCCATTTCCAAAATTATTTAATACTCCAGGATTCATGACATCCGCATAAGTCATAAATGTTGAGTCCCATTGAATATTAAACTGAGCACTTTGGACATTTTCAAAATTTTGAACTGATATATCTACACATGATTGTTGTCCGGTTTGGGCATTTGTAATTGTTTCTCCATTTAAGACTAAATCTCCGCCCGTCATGATTTCTCCTTCCAATTGGACAAAACCATTGTCTATACATACCGTCTGTGGTAAGCCAGCTCCGCTCGCAACCTCGATAGCAAAACCAGGCAAGCTTTCTATGTCTACTGACGATGATTCACCACTCACTCCAACGACGTCGAAGCAGACATTAAATAAGATAACATCATCATCTAAAGTGACTGGATCGTCTCCTAAACCTATGAGCCACAGCAATTTAAGCTCTCCATCAGCAGTGTTAGATTCATTTAATGATACGCCACTTATCGCTTCTTCTTCAAAAGCCGTGAAGCTAAGTACATTACTATTCCAAGTGATACCTGTTTGAATACTAGCTATGTCTGTAAAATTTCTTGTAGTCACAGGGACACAGATATTTTGGTTTAGTTCTGGAGCAAAATCTGACAAGATAAGCGAAACATCAGACGAAGAGGCACATAAATTCGTGCCATCATTGGTCCCCATATTTGTACCGCCATCATTATTACCACCATTATCGCCGCCGCCATTATCTTCTCCAATCGTTAACTGTCCCTGAGAAATACACAGTGTTTCTGTATCACCACTCCCGTTTGCGACTTCTATTCCAAAATTTGTTAACTCTACAAATTCGAGTGCTGATGTCTGTTCATCTGTGCCGATTCCATCGAAACAAATTTCAAATAAAACGGATCCATCTGCAGGTGAGATGTTATCTCCACCAAATGGCACCAACCACAGTATGCGCATGTCTCCATTGTCTACATTTGACTCATTAAGAGTCACTCCTGTTAGTGTTACTTCATTTATTCCTGTA
>Ga0209828_1000603_pt1 | contig 34107 bp, 25 predicted proteins | sample MaitaG_FD_187429 | JGI IMG/M metagenome (GOLD analysis project Ga0209828, IMG submission 187429) | Marine algal microbial communities from Maine, USA - Maine_Asex2 metaG (SPAdes) (version 2) | ecosystem: Host-associated > Algae > Red algae > Unclassified | place: Maine, USA | collected 2015-01-05
GCATCAGGGATAGTAATGGCACGCAGTGGTCCAGAATGGACGGAACCCATGCATAGCCCGGCGCCTCCAGGAAACTGGAGGGGAGATGCCCAAATCAATAATTAGATTTTCTTAAACGCTAGTACTCTGTTGCCGTAAAACATGATCCACAATCGTCAAGGCCGACATCGCATCCACTATAGGTACGGCGCGCGGAACCACGCAAGGATCATGTCTTCCTTTGCCACTTACAATATCATCATTCCCTGATTTATCGACAGATTTCTGATCACGCATAATTGTCGCAACAGGTTTGAATGCTACATTAAAATAAATATCCATACCATTGGAAATACCACCTTGGATACCTCCTGAATAATTTGTTTCTGTTACGAGTCTATTACCTGCTTTTTTAAATAGATCGTTATGTGCAGAACCACGCATTACTGTAGACGCGAATCCACTGCCGTACTCAAAACCTTTTACGGCATTTATCGACATCATTGCCTTGGCAAGATCAGCATGCAGTTTATCAAAAACGGGTTCGCCAATTCCAGCTGGGCAGTTTTTAATGACGCCATGAATCCTTCCGCCCACGGTATCGCCTTCTTTGCGTACTTGCTTTATATAGTCAATCATGCGCGTCGCTAGATCTGAATCTGGACAACGCACAATATTTGCATCAATCATTTCTTTGGAAATATTTTCAGGAGCCTTGATTAATTTCAATTCGCCCACCTGAGAAACATAAGAATGAATCTCCACACCCAAAGTATCCAAATACATTTGCGCAATTGCACCAGCTGCTACACGTGCAGCTGTTTCCCGCGCCGAAGATCTGCCACCACCGCGATAATCTCTGTTCCCATACTTTGCTGTGTAGGTAAAGTCCGCATGAGAAGGTCTAAAACTATCTTTAATATGACTATAATCTTTTGACTTCTGATCCTGATTACGAATCAGTAAAGAAATAGGAGTTCCAGTGCTATATCCCTCAAAGACACCCGAAAGAATTTCTACCTGATCTGCCTCTTTTCTCTGCGTAACTATCTCAGATTGCCCAGGGCGTCTACGTGACAATTCTGCCTGTATCTTTTCAATAGAAATCGCCAATCCTGCTGGGCAGCCATCTATGACGGCGCCTATCGCTGGCCCGTGAGACTCCCCGTAAGTGTGCACTTTAAATAATTTTCCAAAGGTATTTCCACGCATACAATTCGTAATAGTAAACTTAAAGATATATTTGTAGAACAAAAGTACGATTTTCGCAGTTGGCATTATATTCAGATGCAATTATATCCTGAAGACATACAACATCTATTAGAGTTTGACAAGGTTTTAGACCTACTAGCTTCTTATTGCGTAGGAGAGCCAGCTGTAGAAAGGGTCGCCGGCCTCAAATTCTATAATAATCCGTCTAAAATTGTTGAGGTTCTGACTGAAATAGAGGAGTTTAAAAACTCTCTAGAGCAGAGAAATCATCTCAGTATCTATGCATACGAGACGGTCGACGATGATCTTAGGTATTTGCGCAAAGAGGGCTATGTTCTGGATAAGGAAGCAATATTTAGGATTCATACGGTTATTAGTATTTGTGCCAATTTAAAGCAACAACTTACGGCAGAGTTCAAGCAGTTGTTTCCCAGTCTTACGAAGATTACTTTGCAGATAGAAATTGATAAGCGATTAAGCGAATTAGTTTCTAAGATTTTTGATGAAGAAGGGAAGGTGCGACCAGATGCTTCTCCAGAATTGGCTAGCATTCACAAGAAAATAAGATCTAAGGAGCGGGAAATAGCATCTTTGTTTGCGGACAGATTGAAGGCGTTCAAAAAAAGTGGGTATCTCACAGAAAATAATGAGACCATTAAAAATGGGAGAAGAGTGCTCAGCGTTTCTGCTGAAAATAAACGAAGAATTGGAGGGATCATACATGACGAATCCGCTTCTGGAAAGACGGTGTATATAGAACCAGAAGAGCTCGTGTTTAGTAACAACCAACTATTCGAATTAGAGCTCAAGAAGAAACAGGAGATTTATAAAATAATTAAAGTCCTTTGTGATGATCTCAGACCCTATGCGGAAGATATTGCCCTTTGGCAAAAGATTATTATTCGCCTAGATCTTATTCAGGCAAAGGCGAAATTTTCGTTGACATACAACGGGCAGAAGCCAGCTGTGGAAAAAGAGCCAGTCATAGATCTTGTGGGAGCGTTCCATCCCCTGCTCTTTATAAAAAATTCAGGGCTCAATCTACCTACAGTGCCATTTGATCTTGTACTCAATAAAGAGAATAAGATGCTGCTAATTTCTGGACCAAATGCTGGAGGGAAATCGATTACTCTAAAGTCCATTGGGCTTATTGTTATGATGTTACATGCGGGAATGTTGGTGCCATTGGATGCGCGGTCTCGCTTAGGCGTTTTTCATAGTATATTTACAGATATAGGAGATTCGCAATCTGTGGAAGATGACCTGAGTACCTACAGTGGCCATCTTAAGCGAATGAAGGATACCTTAGACAATATTAACAGGCGTTCACTGATTCTTATAGATGAATTTGGTTCGGGCACAGACCCTAAAATAGGAGGTGCTATCGCTGAATCTTTCTTGGATGCTTTTAAAAAGAAGAGTGCCTTCGGTGTAATTACAACGCATTACTCCAATCTTAAAATGTACGCGCACAAAACAAGAGGTATTCTAAATGCAGCAATGCGTTTTGATAAGAAAGAACTGAAACCTGCGTATCAACTAATGGTGGGCAAACCTGGTTCTTCTTTTGCTTTTGAAATTGCCAAAAAAACAGGACTAAATGATGCTATTCTGGGCTATGCACGCAAACGAACGGGAGAAGATAATAATGCCATTGACAAACTACTGGTAGATCTCGTGGCAGAGAAAAAGGAGCTCGAAGGAAAGATGTCCAAAATACTGAATAAGGAGGATGCACTGAAACGACTCATTAAGAACTATGAGCGAATGCATGGCGAATTAGAATTACGGCGCAAAAAGATAAAATTGCAGTCCAAAGAGAATGAATTATATTCCATTGCAGATGCAGATAAGGAAGTACAAAAAGTGATAAAAGAAATTAGAGAGAATCAAGATCTAGAAAGTGCTAAAAAACTGTCAAATTCTCTACGCGAAAAGAAGAAGGTAATCGGTTCAGATATTACTCCGATTAAAGAGGAAATTTACTACGCTAAAAAAATAGATACTAAAGATTTCAAAGCGGGAGACTTTGTGCGTCTGCGTTCAGGTGGAAGTATTGCTGAGATAAGGTCTATAAAGAAGAATAAGGCAGAGCTTATTATGGGGTCAATGCAGATGACTGTTAAATTAGATGAACTCATTCCTGCAGGCCAACCTATTACACGCAATCCAAGAAAAAGTATCCAAAAGGATCTTGTCAAATCAGCAACTGCACTGGAAACGAAACTGGACATCCGTGGTTATCTCAAAAAAGATGCTGAAGAAACAGTGCAAGAGTTCATGGATAACGCCCTTATCTCCAATGCCAACCGACTAGAAATTGTACATGGCATAGGCTCTGGTGCTCTTAGAAAAGCAGTTGCTAGAAAGCTAAGGGAGTATGCTGATGTACGAAAAGTCTATCACCCAGAAGAGCAGTACGGTGGAGAAGGCATAACGATCGTAGAGTTTTAATATTCAGCGATTGTGTATCAATAATTGAAGACTAACATCTTTGTTTTGTCAAGCATTTTAATCCTCCATAACTACACTTACCCTTCGCGAACTCACCACGCTATCTGTCTCTTATAAAAACATAGCAAAAGATATATCAATTATAAAGTTGGCAGATCCGTCGTCTCCAAAATTTCCTAGCTCAGTCCAAAATCCTACGGTAGGTTCTAGGTAGATGTTATCTGATAATTGGAATGGGTAACCCACGGACAGCTCACTATATACTTCGTTGTAAAATTCACCAATTACGACATATCCTGTTTTGAATTCTAATGGTGCAGTGCCACCCATATAGTATTTTAAACCCGCTGCGAAATTTGATACATTGAGTCCTTGACCCGTCAAGAAAGAAAGATTCGTTTTTAGTCCAAAATCCTCGGTAAGCATTTTACCGCCCTCGACACCAATGGAAGTTAGAGTGGCGCCATCTTGTATTATAGAACTTAGTCCTGTTCCTGTACTAAAGCCGCTGACAATATTATAGCCAGTTTCAATCATAAATTTCCCTTTCCTTGAAAATTCTGAATCAGTTTCTGTTGATTGTGCGGAGATTGTTACGCAAAATAAAGCGAGGATTAAAAGTGTTGAAGATTTTTCCATGGTTAGTAGTTAAGTTAGTTGTATTAATAAAGTTTGTTAGTTGAATAGTACCAATCTATGTTTATTCAATAATCTTGATTTTTGTAAATTCTTAACTGGATGATATCTTGGTTTAAGACTGTTTAACACGAAGTGCCATATATTAAGTTGTCAACCTATTTTAGGCACGATCTGGCTTCACACTGTCCACTGTCCCTATTCGTTATTAAATATTCATTTTTCATACCTCTACGTTGCCCATCTTCCATTATTAATTGTCAATTCAACATTACTCATGTTCTAAATACCATAATACCTGCCTGCTGAGGCATGCAAGCAAGTGCATTATTCATTTTTAGCTATTCATTCACCCCATTTTTCCCTACATTTGCAGCCTAATTATAAAAATAAAGATAATGTCAGGAAACAGAACATTTACCATGCTTAAGCCAGATGCTGTAAAAGCTGGAAACATTGGAAATATCCTTCAAATGATGAATGCCGCAGGATTCAAAATCCTTGCAATGAAGTACACAAAATTAAGTGCTGAGAAGGCGGGAGAATTCTATGCTGTACATAAAGAAAGGCCTTTCTATGGAGAGCTTGTAGATTTTATGTCTTCAGGTCCAATCGTAGCTGCTATACTTGAGAAAGACAATGCGGTGGAAGATTTTAGAAAATTAATCGGAGCAACCAATCCGTCTGAAGCAGCTGAAGGAACGATCAGAGCGAAGTATGCAAAAAGTATCGGAGAGAATGCTGTGCACGGAGCAGATTCAGATGAAAATGCTTTAATTGAAGGTTCATTCCATTTTGCAGGAACCGAAATGTTTTAGTCAAATGCTACATGAGTGATATAGACGAAATAAAAGGATTGCTAGGTTATCCACAAAATGTTGTAATTGTAACACATAGAAATCCTGATGGGGATGCCATTGGGAGTAGCCTTGGGCTCAAACACTTTTTAGAAAGCTTCAACCATAATGTGAAACTGATATTGCCAAGTGAATATCCACCCGTATTTCGTTTTCTTAAAAAAGTAGACGATTCTATTGTTTTTGATCTGGTCCCAGACGTCTGTGCTGAAGCGATAAAAAATGCGAGCCTTATTTTCTGCCTAGATTTTAATTCTTTAGATAGAATTGATAAAATGGCACATTTGATTTCAGAGGCTAAAGCAAAAAAATGTTTAATTGATCATCATTTGGATCCAGAACCGTTTACGGATTTTGTATTCTCTGATCCTTCGGCAAGTTCTACAGCAGAATTAGTCTATCAATTTATTGAAGACCTTGGATATGAAGATAAAGTGACAATTGATCTAGGAGAGGCGCTTTTTGTAGGTCTTATAACTGATACAGGATCCTTTAGATATTCTACTAATCCTAGGACCTATGCCACTGCTTCAAAATTGAAGGCAGCAGGTGTAGATGATTACTATATCCAAGATAGAATTTTTAATTCTTTGCAAATAAAGCAATTGGAATTATTAGGACACTGCCTTGCAAATAGGATGGAAATCATTCCTGAGTTTAAAGCAGGAATTATTCACCTTACAAAACAAGATTACATAGACTTTGATATTTCGCGTGGCGACACAGAAGGGATAGTTAATCATATTTTGATGATCGAAGGAATAAAGCTTGCAGCCTTTATAACAGAACAGCCAACTATTGTGAAATTATCTTTGCGGTCCAAAGGGGATATCTCGGTGCAAGAAATGGCAAGAAATCACTTTAATGGAGGTGGCCATAAAAATGCATCTGGAGGGTCTGCGTACGCGAAGCTGGAAGATGTAATTGAACGATTTAAACGAGTACTACCAAAATATGCAGAACATGCTTAAACAATACTTATTTGTCTTACTATTTGCGGCATTATTCGCGTGTAATCCTGGAGACAGCAATAATAGTTCAGAAGAGTTAATGACGGACTCAGGTTATACATATATCTTCCATAAGGATGCTTCTGGGCCTGCGGCAAAAGTTGGGCAACAATCCATCTTTGATATTGATATGCACGACGATACTGATAAACTTATTAAAAGTATGCGTAACGCTCCAGCTAGACCAAATGCAATGATACCGCCAGTGACACCAGGGGAGAAGCCAAACCCAATAATGGATGTCTTGAGGATTATGGGACCGGGAGATAGCCTTTCCGTAATTGTTCCATCTGATTCTATCGCCATGCCAGCACCTGGATTTGAAAAAAGTAGCTATATCAAATACATAGTTACTGTAAAAGAAGTCATGTCGCAGGCAGATTTTCAAGCGCGCGTTGAACAAGATACAAAAGAGACAGAAGCAAAAATGGATATTGTTAAAGAACAGGAAAAAGAGAAGCTACAAGAATATGGGCAGTACCTCAATGCGTATAAGGCTGGAGAATATGATGGGAAAATGGAAGATTTAGGAGATGGATTGCAGATGTATGTTATAGAAGAAGGAAGTGGTAAGGTTATCGAAGCAGGGCAACTTGCTGAAATCCATTATTTCGGCTATATGATGGGGGGAAGGTGTTTTGACAATAGCTTTAAGTATGGTAGACCGTATGGTGTCAATGTAGGTAGAAATTCTGTGATTCAGGGATGGGAGAGAGCTCTCTTAGAAATGAAAAAAGGAACGAAAGCACTCGTAATAATACCACCTGAACTCGCTTACGGTGAGCAGGGTACGAAGACTATTCCAGGCAATTCCACACTTGCATTCTATATGGATGTGACAGATGTTTATTACTAATATTTAAAGAGAGAATGCATGACAGCAGATCAGCTGAAAGACCTACAAAATAGGCTTGCATTATTAGGGAGATATCTTTGACGTTGAAAAACGAAAACGAGAGATAGAAGACAAAGAAATGAAGGCTTCTGATCCAGAATTCTGGAATAACCCGAAACAAGCAGAGCTCATTTTAAAAGAAATTAAATTAAGCAAAAACTGGCTCGAGGATTACAATCGAGTGGAATCGGCTATTGAAGAAGTAGAAGTATTTTATGAATTTCAATTAGCAGGAGAAAGTTCAGAAGAAGATACGCAAGCGGAATACGATAAGGCAATAAGTATAATAGAAGATGTAGAATTCAGGTCTACTCTGGATCAAGAAGAAGATGAACTCTCTGCTATTTTAGAAATTAATGCGGGAGCAGGTGGCACTGAAGCATGCGATTGGGTAGAGATGCTCTATAGGATGTACCTCATGTACGGCGAAAAAGCCAATTATAAAATCTCAGAACTGAATCGTGTAAATGGTGATGTAGCGGGTATGAAGTCCGTTGAACTAGAAATTAAAGGGTCCTATGCTTATGGTATGTTGAAGGGAGAGAATGGTGTTCACCGTCTTGTACGAATCAGTCCATTTAACGCGCAAGGGAAACGTATGACATCGTTCGCTTCGGTATTTGTACATCCTTTGATCGATAATTCCATTGAGATAGATGTGAATCCTGCGGATTTAGACTGGGACACATTTAGAGCATCAGGAGCAGGTGGTCAGCATGTCAATAAAACAGAATCTGCAGTGCGCGTAAGACACTTGCCTTCAGGAGTTGTTGTAGAATGTCAACAAGAACGTTCGCAACACCTGAACAGAGAGAAAGCGATCACTATGCTGAAGTCGCGCCTTTATGATTTAGAGATCAAGAAGAAAGCAGCAGAAAAAAACAAGATAGAGTCGGGAAAGATGAAAAACGAATGGGGTTCGCAAATTCGATCATATGTATTGGACGATAGGAGAGTAAAGGACCATAGAACTGGCTTTGAGAATAGAAATACTGATGCGGTAATGAATGGTGATATTTATGGCTTTCTTAAAGCATTTTTAATGTGGAATGGTTAAGTTTTTAGCTAGCTAATTTTACTTTTAAGGCATTAAACCAACAATGCATTAGTGCGCTCTTACAGCAGAAACCTTAAATCATTTGGGGATTAAACACTGATTGTTTATCCATAGGTTTGTAGGTTTTAGGGAAAAGTACATTCTTGATATCTTTTACTTTTCGTAACATACGCAAATCACATTGTGCATTTATAGAGATTATATTTATTTTAATATTATGAATCGATATCCAGTTCTTTACATTGCATGTTGTTTGATTATTTCGTCATGTACGATATCAAATTACCCAAGTAAATCGGGCGCTATGCTTGATCCTGAAATGCCTAATGAGCCTGGGAAATGCTACTATAGGTGTAGTGTTGCTGATGAAGTAGAAATTACAGAAAAGAAATATTTGGAGTTTCAAGGCGATTTTTATAATCAAGATTTTATTGATGTTGTTGAGCATACATTAGAGCCGAAGACAGAAGAATGGGTCAAAAAGCCTTCAAATAGAGTTGGGTTTAAGGGAGCAACCAAAGATGACATGTTCGTTTGGTGCTTGGTAGAAACTGAGTCCGTGATTAAAACAGTGTATCATGTGCGTGATACGAGTCAAACTAAATTATTTAAACCAATTGTCTTGACAGAAAAGCTTTTTATTAAAAAAAATGAACCAGTATGGAAAGAAGTGGTGTGTGAAAAGGATCAAACTATTGAATTATATTTGGAGATACATTCTAAACTCGCACTTTTAGGGTACGAATCTGAGAAACCAACGATCGATAAAAAACCATTATCATTGATGAATGCTTTAAGAAGATATCAAAAGCATAATTTGTTTGCTTATGGTGGATTTTCAGTAGAAAGCTTGGATCATCTAGGAGTCAAGTATTAAATAACGAAACTTACCTTCTTCCACCTCGTCCTCTTCCACCGCCTTGGCCTCCTCTGCCTCTACCGCCGCCTCCACCAGCTTTTTTTCTATTCGCAAAAAACTCTTGCTTTCTTCTTTGCTTTTCCTTGTTCCACTCTTTCTTCTCAGCAGCGGTCATCGGTTTCTCTGTTTGTGGGAAAGGGGTGTCCTTGATTACTGTAATTTTCTTTTTTATAAGCCTTTCAACATCCTTGATATATGCATTTTCTTCTGGTTCACAAATGGAAATAGCGATACCATCTTCTCCTGCTCTTCCTGATCTTCCAATACGGTGTACATACGTTTCTGGGACATTCGGAATGTCATAATTTATTACATACCGTAATTTGTCAATATCAATTCCTCTTGCAGCAATATCCGTTGCAACTAAGACTCTCAAATTACCTTCCTTGAAATTCTTAAGCGCCTTTTGTCTTTGATTCTGTGCTTTATCGCCATGAATTGCCTGCGATTCAACGCCAAATTTTTTCAAATTTCTTGAAATTCTATCGGCTCCATGCTTGGTTCTAGAAAAGAGAAGAACCTGCTGAATGTCATTATCTTTTAAAATATGCTGAAGGAGTTTTCCTTTGTCAGACCTGTTGGTGTAATACACATATTGTTGTATTGTCTCTGCCGCAGAAGAAACGGCGGCTACTTCTATTTTTACCGGATTGTCAAGTATCGTATTAGATAGCTTCACAATATTATCCGGCATCGTAGCTGAGAAAAATAGTGATTGTCTTTTTTTAGGAAGAAGTTTTAATAACTTTTTGATATCATTTATAAAGCCCATGTCTAGCATTCTATCCGCTTCATCCAAGACAAATAACTTTATAGAATCTAGACTAATAATATTTTGTGAAATAAGGTCTAGTAATCTTCCTGGTGTTGCAGTAAGAATATGCACTCCATTGCGCAAACTGCTCACTTGCTTTCCCTGTTTTACACCACCAAAAATAACGGCATGTCTAATATTCGTATGTTTACTATACTCCCTGATATTCTCGTCAATTTGTATCGCTAGTTCTCTTGTTGGTGTAACTATAAGTGACCTGATTTTTGGTCTGCTCTTCGTTTGCCCTTCTATCTGATGAATAAGTTGTATAATAGGAATAGCAAATGCCGCCGTTTTTCCGGTACCTGTTTGTGCGGAACCAATTATATCACGTCGTTTTAAAATTAAAGGGATGGCTTTTTCTTGTATTTCGGTCGCTTCAGAATAATTAACTTCTTTTAACGCTTTAAGGATAGGACTAATAACTCCTAGCTCTTCAAATCTCATTATCACAATTATTTTTACTGAGAACTATTTCTCAATGCCACAAAGATATGAATTATTTTAATGAATCAATTTATGAGAAGTATAGAGTAGTTAATATGCCAAGCGCTTACCGAATTAATGTTTAAAACGCCAGTTAGCCGTTCAGTTTCACCACCTACAAAGCATAACACCGCGTCATACGCATAGACACCTTGTCCAGAATGCTTCCCTTTAAAGTTGCCATCCCATCCTTGTTCCAAATTATTGATTGAAATGTCCTCTTTACTAAATACAAGATTTCCTTCACAGTCTAAAAATCCTGCATCGTAGCACTCCATTGTTCCGGGAACAAAATCAGTTGTAAAATCTATGTCACCATTTTCAAAATCTCCATTCACGATAAGATTACCTCCACTTAATTCCCATACTGATAGGGTGTATGTCGTTGTTATAGAGGTAAAAACACCTTGGATGAGGTTACTTGAGAAGACTTAAGGCGCAATCTTTGGCATTACTAAATTGAAATAGCAATAGAGTGAAAAAGGGTAGTATTACTGCGCGCTTTATAAGAATTAATCATTTCCTTTTCTTAAGATAACAATTACAGCAGTCTAAATTTGTGCTTTGCTACAGGAAAAAAAAAGTGGGGCCTACATGGGGCCCCACTTGAAGTTTAAATATAGTATGAGAATAATCAAAAATTATCTTGCTATTATTATTTTTCCTTTCGCAAGTTTGTCTGCCTGAACTATAGTGTAATAATACATTCCTGGCGATAAATTACTTACATCTAACTGTGTAGCTCTATTGCTGCTTAACACTAACTGACCTGCACTGTTCACCATGTTTAGAATAAAACCTTCAGATAGAATATTATCAGATGATTCTATATTTATAATATCACTTGCAGGATTAGGATAAACACTTACACCTTTTAATTCTTCTAAATCGTCTAAGCCTGAAATAATCTCTCCAACTACTACTTCTCCAAAAAGAACTAAATCTTGGTTTTCATCTATCGAGAAGGAAGAACGGTTCTCGTTTAAATTGAAAGACCAACTTATTACAGTATTTTGTAGAGCTTGAAAAGTGATTTGGAATAGTGCTTGCTCAGTATTAATTTCCTGAGGCTCCCCACTGTCTTTATCCATGATTACGACATTAAGAACACCATTTTCATTTTGACTGTATGTCACTGAGTTACCAAAATAGGGACTGAGGATTTCATCTACTTCTAATGCAGCGTTATCAATCGTAAAACTAAGTTCCATGCCATAACTCATCATTTCCTCTGTTACAAAGAATGGTACTTTGATTATTTCCCCCGCATTAATGAGTTGGTCTTTGTACGTAATATCACCATCCTGGGAAAAGTTGTTTTCGCCAAGAAGTGCAGAATCGTTAACGTCACCTGGTTTAATGGCAATGTATTGTGCCTTTGGTGCTAACCCGATAGAGTTGGGCTTATCTGCAAACCACCATTCTGAACTAAGCTCTGTGTCAATTCCTAAAATAACACGCTCAACTAGAACTAAATCTAGAGTTGTTACTGCGCTATTTTGATCCACATCTGCAGCAATTACTTGAAGGTCATTCATATTGTTGATACCCAGGATATCCTGACGCATAATAAACAAATCAACTATATCTAATCCATTTTTTGGATCATCTGATAAATATGGACTTAAAAGATCATTATCTTCTACTGTTGCATTCCCATCTTCGTCCGTTATAATTGTCTGAGTCAATTGTACATCCGGAACAGGTCTATTCATAATAGTCTCAACCGTAACGAGGTTACTGAATGATTCTATATTTACCACTATTTCTTGCGTGTACACCCAGAAAGCTCCTGGTACATCAGAACGCTCAACATTCCATTCTCTTCCTATTGTAATCTCATTGGGTCCTAGCTCGAATAGGTAGTCCACATAATCAGCAGTATATGCATCGGGCGCATTATAAAAAGAAGGCTCAGCGTCTAGTGGGTCTACACCTGAAAACTCAATTAATTCAGCTGGAGTAATTCTATAATCTTCGATAAAAAGATCTGCCGGCCATTCAACATCATCTTCAAGAGTATGCCCAGAATCACAATCATCTGCTGGAGCTGTTCTTGGTAAAATATCACAGATATAATCTGTATTTGGAATGTTATCAATTTGTTGTACATACGTAAATGTGGTATTAGTAGTCCAATCTAAAATTGTCCAATTCCTTGCTACCTGAAACGAAAAGTTGTTAATGATAAACACATTATCGCTGTACGTAATTGCAATTAAATTTGGACAGACAAAGTCTACAAGAGTAGGCATTGCGTCTGCTGGATCTACATCGAAAAATTCTATTAACGATGCTGGACTCAAGCTATCAGAGTCTACACCAAGAATTGCAATGCTTAAATCTCCAGGCCAAATAATATTATCCTCTGTAAATTCATCACAGTTGGCATCACCTTCAACTATTATTGTGCCCCAACAATTGTTTCCTTCTGATGTTTCAACAGTTGCAGTTAGTGACGTACCTGCATATGTAGACCATATGATATTGTCAGGTACAACTTCATCATTTGTATCTGTAATTACGAGTGTGTAGTTTTCCATACAACCCTCTATAGAACTGTCTAAAACATCGTCTATTTCTATCAGTATCGGACCATCATCTGTATTTATCGTAAGATTTGCTTCACATGCAAGAGGCCCTGTATTTTGTATTAGCATTATACTAGTGAAGGCAGAATTAAAATTACCGGAAGCATCAGTAGCCGTTAATGTTACTGTGTTATCTTGACCTAAATCAGCACACGTAAAACTAGAGGGGTCTACAGACATAGTAAATTCACCACAGTTATCCCAAGTGCCCTCATCTAAAGTCTCTGGAGTGATTGTTACCTCTCCATTCTCATCTAATGCCACAATTACACCTTGATTTACAATTGCAACAGGTGGTGACTTATCTTCTACAATGGCTAAACTCATACAGGTAGTTGTATCGTTGTCAAGGATAGCAAATATATTCACCTCTACAGGTGTATCTATGTCGTCACAATCTACTTCCGTCACATCAATTAAAAGTTGATCATATTGAGCGTCATTCTCAACAAACATGTCTGCATTTAAGGTTGCTGTTCCATCCCAAGGACTGAGGCTTATATAGACCATGTCATAGCAGTTTACCTGCGCAAACATTGAAAACTGAATGAGCATACCGAATATCATCAGGCTCGTTAATTTGTATAGTTTTTTCATGATTTGTGTTTTAAATTTTAAATAAATACGATTAAATTGGTTATTTATCCAAGAAGTAGAAAAAGCTAGCATTTAATCCTACTTGATGGTTTTTACTTGAATATATATGTGAATCTTTAATTATCGATTTTGGATTATACACTACAAAAGGATGCACGCCTATGCCGTATTGACCAAATTGGTATTCAATACGGAGAGCACTGGAAATTCCTAACCCGTGATTAGAAATATAAGGGCTATCTGTTGGAACTTCTAACTTCGTAAACGTATAGTTTTCGTCAAAATAATACCCCTTGTCACTTGCCCACAAATTATATTGCAAACCTGCATCTAAGCCTAGCGATAACTTGTCCCAGGTAGCAATAGTTTTACCTACATGGACCTGAGTTTGTAATCTCTGATGCCTTCTATGCCATAAGAAACTCGTGGTTGTAGTTGTAGATTGCTCTAAGGAACCAGCAACTAGTGTCTGACTACCATCTGGGTGAATAATGATTTTCTCTGTACCGGGTACAGATGATTGATCAATATTTACTCTTTCTGAATCAATAGCACTAAAAAAGCTGCTATAAGCGAGACCAATGGTGAAACGCCAGCCAGCTCGATGTTCTGTGCCCAGTCTTATTTCTGAATTAAATCCTAACTTATCATCTTCCAATGTAAGTATGGAAGCGTCCAATTCCTCTGGGTTCAGAGTGGCGTTGGTGCTGTGGTTTTGATTGAGTCCTATGTGCATTGCGCTAAAGTATTTCCAGTTATTTGTGCGCACGGGAGATATAGAATTTAAAATCCTGCTTTTAAGCGTCAACGGTTTTAGGAGATGTAGTCTATTCGTAAATGGAAGCGTATGTAGTTGATCTAAAGTAGCGAGTTGCTTTTGTTTTGCCTCTTTTTTAGTGACAATGTTTGCTGTATTATTGTATGATTTGTTTTTTATGGGGTCAATGTTCTGGCTTGCCATGAGAACTGTATTCTCAGGACTTGTAAGAATAGTTTCTATCGGCACATTTCTCGTGTCATTAGTTGTAGGGAGGTCGTAGGTTTTGATCTTAGTCTCATTATTTGTAATCGTATTCGGTCTCGAAGTATTCTGTGGTGTTACTACTCGTGCTATCTGTTTTTGTAACTCTGTATTGCTTGCTTCAGAGTCATTAATGATAGTAGAATAGTTTTCTGAAATAGCTTTTTTAATGGTTTGTTTATTCGGGGTTACTTCAGTGTGTTCATTGCTATTGGCTATTCTGCCCTCTGAATTCATAAAGAAAACACTAACGCCAAATGACAATATAAGTAGTCCTAGAGAGAAGGGGAGGAAGCCTATGCGTTTTCTCTTCTTTTTATCGAGCTCTTCTGAAAGATCAGACCAAAGCCCATCTGTATCTAAATTAAAATCTAGATTCTCTGCGAGTTCTTTAAACTGCTTCTCCTTCTTATTTAAATCATTTTTCATAAGCTTCTTTGTTAATAGAGAATTTAAAATCCAAACTTTAGTTTACTGTTAATTAAACGAGTTTTGTCACTATGGACGACGCGCATATGATCTTCTTCAAATTTGTCACTTATCATCTTTCTGCCTCTTGAAACCAATGCCCTAGAACTCCCTTCTTTAATTTTTAAAACATCTGCAATTTCTTTGTGACTGTAGCCTTCTATGAGATACATGTTTAGTGCAACTCTATATTTAGGTGCCAAATCATTTAGAAAACGAAGAACATCCTGTGATTCTAAAATGTAATCTGCTTTCGCAACACCCGTTGATTCATATCCCTCAGTTATTTCAAATGATTGATGTTTTTTCTCCTTTCGTATCCCTTGTAAGCACTTGATAACTGTAATTCGAGCAATCCATGCTTTAAATTTTCCGCGTTCTTCGTATTTGTCCATATGTGTAAGAATATGTAACATTGATTCTTGTAGACAATCGCGCGCTTGTGCTTCTGTATTTATATATCTCCTACAAATGCTGTATAAGTATCTAGAATAGACATCTACGAATGCCTTTTGAGCTTTCCTATCTAGCTGTTTACATCCTTGTATTATCTCGCGTTCTTGCACCTATTATTCTAGTTTGTTTTGCATAGAATCGTACCACTTACAGAGAAATTCCCTGCCGCCGCTGGTGCGATTGTTTGCATCCATACCTCACCTTCAAAAGTTATACGTATCCAGCCATTGCTCATTTCTTCATAATGGCTGACATAAGCGTCTTTTATACCGCAACCCTGCGTTGAGTTTTCACAACTTACCGCATAACCATTACTCCCAAAGTTGTTGTCAATAATTTTTATGTTTAATTCTTCAGGTTGGTATACGCCTGTTTGCGTACCCATTAAGATAAATTTAATGGCACCATCCTGTGATTCTAGCGTTGTACTATTACCATTTTTTTCGAAGTTGAAAGCTGGATATACTTTTTTGTCTTGTCGGATTTTTAGATAGCTAAATCCATCCACATGATCGTTACAACTGCTTATATATTGAATCGGTATTTCTGTTTCTGTGTTCCAACTGTGGGATGGCCCAAAACTATCTGTATCAAAATTGTATGTAGAAATATCAAATGTAGTCGTACATACACTCAACCATTGGTCAATGGTGCTGCTATTAAACGCATATATAAAATTACTTGTATCGTAGCTTAAGTGTATACCCGATTCGTCTCTGTGTTCACCGTCACATCCCAGTACGACTGTGTTAAGTTGAAAGAACTTTCCATCTTCGTTTTGAATATTAAACTCTATGCCTTCTTGGTTTATATCTATTGTTTGATGATCTAATTCCCGTATGGCGGAGTCGCATGGGTCAATTACATTGAACAGAATATCTGAAGAGCTAGGCAATACTGATAAGAATTTCCCATCATGCGAAGTAAAACCCCTTGTAAACGTGTTTGGGTTTTCCCAAGAATGTTTTTGATAAGAAAGAGGAGAACCATTCAATAGCAAACTTCCTTCCACAAAAATACCTGAATCATATTCTGCAAGCATATAGAAACCTGTTTCAGTTATTTGAACAGGGGCGTTTGTAAATTTTTCGACAAGCTCCCATCTTGTCTTTTCAGGGTTAAAGTAGAATAAACCGGATAAAGACTCAATAGTATTCGTATAGTTATAAACGCTCGGTGTATCGTTCGAAATAAATAAAGCATTTCCACCTGAGTCATTAATTTCAAAAAAGAACCTATCAATCGATTTTAGTGAAACAAGTGCATTGCTTTTGTCATATCCAAAATTACCAAGCTGCCAATCATATCGATTATCACTTAAATTGATGAATTCAATAGAAAAGTCCCCGCTGTGGTTAATACCGTCTTCTTGTTCTAAGTTTCGTACTTGAATTCTACTTTCTGAATTGATTAGGTTTTCACCATTTGTAGATATTGGCGATTGTTGCTTTTCAGGAAAAGCCCTAAGATCTAACATATTAATATCATTCTCTAAAAGAAGAACATTCGCAAATCCAATTGAACGCTCATTTTGGACGATATCTATATATTGACCATGTTTAACCGTGTTGTCAATCTCCTCTAAGAAATAAGATTGTTCTTGTATTAGCATATTTGACCCCAAATCTAAGGTGTAGTCCTTTAGTGTTACATCATTTACATCAGTAACTCTACCTGTCACTTGTGTTGTAATGATTATTTGAGGGTCTTCTGTCGAGTGCGTTGTCTCTATAACAGTCTCAAAATCTTGATGACATGCAGCTAGAAAAACTGTGACGAGAAGTATATGGAATTTCTTAAAGTGCATTGTTTGCGTTTGTTTCCCTTAAATGACGATTTTGCTCTAATGCGTTGCAAGGAATTGAGAAAATAATTGCCTATCACTCGAATAAATAAATAAGCTCAGAGTCCTTTTTGGTATAACTATATGGCTTTTAGTTATTTATGGTTGTTCGTTTAATAATAAGTCAAGGCAAAATTATTTGATTATTTTCAAAATACTGATTATTTTAATTTATATATCATAGTGTAATCTGGGAATTCCCGTTATTATTACGAATTTATAACGCGGATGTTAGCTGAACACGGAATCTTAAACAATGACTCCTAAGCGCTGTTCTAACAGACGGCAGGCATCCTCATAACCATAAAAATACTTTTGTTCGAAACTAGGCGATTCGAAAGAAAGAGGAGACCCCAATAATCTGTGGGAGGCAATAATAATTTTTTTCTTGCTAATGATATTAACTACACGTTGTTTAGGAAGATATTTCTTCACATACGCTATTCTTGCAATAAATGTATGATCAAACTCCTTGTTTTCTAAATGACTCACTTCTGGTTCATTATCAGCAAAGCCACCATCTAGATATTTCTTCTGATTAATAATTTTTCCTCTGAAGAAAGGAAGTCGGGCACTCGCCATTACATGATCTATCAGTTGACCAGATGGAATAAGGTCTAAATTTGGGTATTCTAATTGTTGGTCAGAAAGGTTGTACAGAGCTATCACAAGTTCTATTTCTTGTGCTCTTAAGATGTCCTCATCTATGTATTCATGTAGAATCTTTTCTAATGGACTGGGGTCGACTCCGCCTTTCATCATTTCTTTAAATATTCCAAATGCATAGGTTCGACTATTCTGCTTGACATTTTTAAAGAGCTCCTTTTTTGTAAATTCTATCCATATCTCTTTAGCCTCTAAAGGCGTATACTGTAATAATAAACACGCATTCAACGCGCCTATAGAGCTGGCAGATATAGATCTTAGACCATTGAGAAAACCTGCTTTGCGGAGAGCTTCAGCTACACCTATTTGGTACATGCCTCGGGTACCACCTCCAGTTAATATTAATTTTGTTCGGGTCGACATTTATGTTGCTAATACGTTTTATATGAAGGAAATGTGCTTTATGTTAAGAGAATAGATCAATTGACTTACTGAATTCATTGAATGCTCTATAAAAATCTAAATATTTAGATGACTACAGGCATCAAAAGCAGTATTTTAAGAATATATAGAAATGAGAGGCAAATGCTAATCGCAATAATCTAGAAAATGAAGGAAATTTATCCATTTAGGCTTTTTATCGTTGTAATGTTGTCTCTCTTGGTGACTTCTTGCCAAAGAGAAAATTTAGATGAAGCGTTGGTAGCGGGTGATCAAATTGATATACCAGATGAGAATGTGATTGATGTCACAGGAAAAGTGCGCATTTCATCAACTTTGAGTGAATTGACAGAAGAGTACTACTCGTATATAACGAGCTGTGCACAAGAGGATTTTTATTTACACACCTTAGTATATGCAGCAGACTTCAGATTAGAAAATGGGTTAGTTATTCCAGAGGGACCAATCAATCAGATATACTGGACTACATTTGAACCTATGGCTTCCGGCACATTCAAAGCATATGGGAGTATCAAAGATGGCAATGGTATAGAATCTGAGAATCATTATATAATAGAAATTATTGCCTCAACCCCCTCTTCAAACAGTAGTATTGACATAGCGTATACTGGAAACTTTTATCTAAACCCAGTCTATAATAGTACTGCAATAAGCACAGAATTTGGAGAATTTAATTCTGTCTTTGAAATCAATTGTCAGTTTGACAATGTGGAGCCATCCATTTTAACTCTAAATGATGGAGAAATGACAGAATGGAGTACCGGAAGATCTGAATTTGTAACAGATGGAGACACCATAACATATTTTACTGCTATGCAGCTGTGTAACGCAATAGAATCACAAGCCTTTGCATTGGAAGGATATATACATATTGGTTATGGTATAACAAATTATAACATTGGCAATACAAGTTTAGCTATAGCGGGAGAATATCTAATATACTTTAACCTACAAGGAGCGCCAGAAGTGAGTCAATTTATTGAAGCAAACTTATTCGTTGTGAATGAAGATCTTTTGATGAATTACACGAGTGATTATCTTCAAGAAAATGGAATTCCGATAGTGTTGTCTATTCAAGAGAATGAAGAAGATAGACTGATTGCAAGTTTTGTTACTGATGATTCTAATGGCGCTGTCTTTAATAATCTTCTAGTAACAATTAATACGAGTGTAGTTCCATGTAATTAAGAGGTAGTATAAATGAACCGTCTCCAAATCATAAACGGCTGCATAAATAAGGACAAAAAATGTCAGCAAAAACTATATGCGCATTATGCGGGTTGGGCTGCAACTATTTGTCGCCGGTATATCTATGATAATGAGAAAGCGCAAGAAGCTATGCAGGATGGGTTTTTACGTGTTTTAAACAATATTGAACAATTTGATATGGAAAAAGGTAGCCTGAAACAGTGGATGGCGCGCATCTTTATCAATTGTTCACTTAAAATAACAAAGAAAGAAGCATTTAATAACTCCTTTAGTTCATTAGATGATATGGATCGCGAACCTATGGACCCCAATGAATTTTATAAGATGGATGGTGAAGGAATTCTGCGATTCTTACATGGTATGCCTGTGGGCTATAAAACAGTATTTAATATGTCTGTTATAGATGGTTATTCGCACAAAGAAATTGCAAGTAGCCTTAAGATTTCAGAAATAACGTCACGTTCGCAACTTTTTAAAGCTAAGAAATGGCTTAAAAAAAATGTAGATGTGAAAGAAATTCAATCAAGAATGTAATATGGGAAAAAGAGAAGATTATATAAAAGATATTTTGTCTGGTTACGAAACACCAGTGGACATTCCATCATCATGGAATGAGCTAGAAAAATTGCTTGAAGAGCCAGAAAAGAAACGAAAGCCAATTTGGTATTGGTTTTCTCTAATAGGCGTCTTCTTGAGCATTTTACTAGTGGCGTATTTTCTAAATATTTACACGAATAGCACAGATGCACCTATAGCAAAGTTGGAGAATCAATCTTCAGATATTGCAGAAGATATAGCTGCTAATGCACAGATACATGAAGAAGGGTTTACCTCATCGAATATAGATAGCTATGAAATAGACGAATCTAAGCTCAAACGATACAATGATTTAAAGAACGTAAAACAGAACAATAATCAAACAAGTAGCAACCCAAACAATAAATACAAAGGCAACGAAAATTCAAATTTTAGTAAAAACTCAGCAGTTGTAAATACAATTACGAATCAAGGCACTGAAGTGATGGTGGTAGATTCAGATGAAAGTACTTATAAATCTGATATTAAAAATAAGACATCTTTTGATGATTGGTCCGTATATATAGATGCATCTACAATGGAAACACGGAGTTCTCTTGGAACGATTGGAAGATTGCCGCAGTTAGCTTTTTCATTGATTAAAGAAAACAATATAGCATCTAAGATATTTATACCTACGTATGCTAACTTGACACCTTCTGAACTTGAAGAAGACAGAATTATAATTCCAGTAAAAAGTAATTCTGGGTTTTTAGTTACAGTAGAGGGAGGTGCTTTAAGGCACAGTTTGAATTATAAGATTGGTGATGATGCCGTTTTTAATGGTGCTTCATTATTGGCCGATGAATTTGTAGGTTTAAGAACTTTTGGAGAGGCAGCGAACGTGGAATTTTTAACAGGGTATAATGTAGGAAGCAGTCTTAGTTATTCATTCAATAATGGTTTAGTACTCAAGTCAGGTTTGAATTTCCACAACTTTTCATCAAAAGTCGAGGGGGAATATAATAATCGTGAAATTGCCATTGATCCTAATGGATTTGTGCTTTTTAATAATTCTCAGGGTGAAGTAGTAGCATCCTTGGGTGTCGAGATGAGCCAAATAGCAGATCAACGCAAAATTATACATTACAATAACATTAGCAACTGGCAAATCCCAGTGCAAATTGGTTGGAGTGTAAATAGGAATAAAACTCAAATTATCGCATCAATGGGCGCTGGCCTTAATATGATAACATCTGCTTCAGGGAGATATTTTTCGGACAGTTTATCAGTGCAAGCTATAAACAGCGAGGCTCCATATAAGCAAAATTCACTTTTGTATAGCTTAGGAGCAGAGTTAGAACTACATAGAAACATTGGAAAAAATCTAAACCTATTTGCAGGTTTAAAAGCGGGTACGTTTTTAAGCGATATTTCAGCAGATGAATTTACTAACACAAATTTTAATTATTTAGCTCTGAATTTAGGAGTAAGTCACAATTTTTAATTATGAAAAAAGCAATTCTTTTATTAACAGCAAGTTTATTATTCATCATGATGAGCTGTAGTTCTGATGAAGGTGGTTCAAGGTCAGAAACAGCATCAAATTCAGGAATAGGATTATTTGATTCCACAGGTGGAGGATTTGGAGGGAGTAGTGGCGGCGTCTCTGGTTCAGACCCTACGGGTGGGAGTGGTGATCCTGACGGTGGAACTGGAGGAGAACCAGGAGAAAATCCAGGCTTAATAACAGCCGGAGAATGGAATGATTTAGATACTTGGGACTTCTGGAAAACCCTAAACGAAAAAGAAGAATTTTCTGGTAAAGCATCCTACTGGGATTTTTATACAAGTAATAGAATATCAGTAGAGCTTAGAAATAATGATAACCCCGTAATAGATGCAGATCTAGTATTGTCAAAGGATGGTGAATCAGTTTGGGAGGCAAGAACAGACAATTTTGGAAAGGCAGAATTGTGGATACGCTTATTCGAAGAAGGGAGCAGCCCTGATATGAGCGCATATGATTTAACAGTGAACGGAATAACCACTAATACTTCATTGAACTTGTATGATCAAGGAGTAAACGTGATCAATGTGAGTGCGATTGGAAGTAGAACAAATCATATTGACTTAGCATTCATAGTGGATGCAACAGGTTCCATGGGAGATGAATTAGAATTCCTTAAAAGTGATCTAAATGATGTGATTCAAAAGGTAGAATCTAATAATACCAATCTTGAAATTTCTACTGGTAGTGTGTTTTATAGAGATGAAGGAGATGATTATGTAGTTAGGACATCAGGTTTTTCCTCCAATTTAAATAATACGGTAGGGTTTATTTCTATCCAACGTGCCGAAGGCGGAGGCGATTATCCAGAAGCTGTTCATTCTGGATTGGATGAAGCTGTGAATAATTTACAATGGTCAGAAGAAGCGAAAGCTAGAATAGCATTTCTAATTCTAGATGCGCCCCCACATCATACTGCAGATGTCATAGCGAATATGCAAAATTCCATTAAAACAGCAGCTGCCAAAGGAATTAAAGTAATCCCTGTTACTGCGAGTGGCATAGATAAGGAAACTGAGTTCTTGATGCGTTTCTTCTCCATTAGTACAAATGGAACGTATGTCTTTATTACAGATGACAGCGGAATAGGAGGGGAGCACTTAGAGCCAAGTATCGGAGAATTTGAAGTAGAGTTTCTGAATGATCTCATGGTGCGTCTTATTAATAAGTATACGGAGTAAGGGGTAATTAATAAATAATAAGGAATAATGGATAATTAGTAAAGTGTGTCTTTTACTAATTATCCTTTTGCTAGCTCATGTTATCCTTGAATCCTTGAAACCTTGATGCCTTGACACCGTGATGCCTTAATTGGCAATAGTCAATTAATCAAAACTCTCCCTTAATATACGGACCTCCTAGCTGTACAATAGAATCAGCGATCCTAGATATTTCGCTCTGAATAGTTTTTAACTTCGAAGCAGCCGAATTCAATTGCAGATAAACGATATCCATAGATGCATGATGCGTGTCAGTAGGTCCATATGTAGAATTATTTATACCTAAGGATAGCGCGAATAGCCGTTCTCCTAGTATTGCATGATTCGTCTTTTCACCAGGTTTTGCTCTACTGGGACTGCCGTTTACATCACTGAGTAATTGATTTACATTTTCCGTAAGAGTATTAAAGTCTTGGCTCAGTTTATCTGTATTCGCTGGGGTACGTGTTAAAGCTGTGCTTAATAGTTCTAACTTTGACTTTAGTTGATTTGTAGTTGAGAATAGTGCAGATGCTTTTTTGTTCGTTGCATCATATTCTTTCCAGAATGCTGCAACTTCTTGTATCGATGCGCCATCTAGTGTAGGCGTATTCATTTGCTTTACTTGAAAATACTCTTTTTCAGATAGGTTGCTGCTTACTCCGTTTTCAAGCTTTATTAATTCAACAGAATATTTGCCTGGAGCAACCAAAAACCCTTTCGCTCTTTGGTTGGTTTCATTAGAGTTTACAACTGAAGTAATAGGGTATCTCAGATCCCACGCAGTTCTATGGATACCTTTCTTATTTTTTGCTTTTATCTGGCGAACCACTTCTCCATCACTGTTTTTAACAACTATCATTATTTGTGTTCCAATTTCGTTTGCCTCTTTATCTAAATTTTCCCATCCTGCAAATGGGATATTTTGGCTTTTCATCTCTTTTTCTTTTTCAGCACGTAATTCTTTCTGGGTCTTGTAGTCGTCTTTAATGTGATAGGTGAGGAGCGCCCCAAATGGAGGGTTTTCGGCAATGAAATGCTGCGATCCTTGCGACCCTGCTCCCTTTCCAAAACCTAAATGTGATCGTTCCATATACCACCAGGCATCGCGCACAGGAAATAAAGCCGCTTCACTACTTAAAACATCAGAAGACATATTGCGCAGGGCTGTGAAATCGTCAAGAATATAAATACTTCTTCCAAAAGATGCAGCTACCAAGTCGTTTTCTCTTCTATGAATTTTTAAATCACGGAATGAGATGGTTGGCAATCCTCCTTTTAACTGAGTCCACGAGCCACCACCATTCTGCGTGACATAGATGCCAAATTCCGTTCCTATGAAAATCAAATTCTTATCGATATGGTCTTGTACAATCCGCCAAATGATAGTATTCTTTGGCAAGTTAGCGGATATGGATTTCCAAGATTTTCCCTTGTCCGAAGTTTTGAAAAGAAAAGGTCTATAGTCACCTTCCTTATGATTATCCATGGCCATATAAGCAACATTCGCATCAAATTGATCTGCTTTAATATCATTGATATATGCTCTTTTGGGGACGCCACTTGAACGAGATGCTTCTGTCTGCTTCCATGAGCTACCTCCATCCTCTGTCACTTGAATCAAGCCATCATCTGTACCCACATAGATGAGATCTCTTTGTACGGGTGATTCGTCCACCATAGTTATTGTATTGTAATTTGACATTGCATAAACATCCCAAGGATTATCAATACTCTGCTGTCTTCCCATAATTGGTAGCGTAAATCTATTTTCATTTCGAGTTAGGTCTTCGGATATTGCAGTCCAACTGTCTCCTCTGTTGTCTGATCTCCAAACACGTTGAGAAGCAAAAAATAGTTGCTTCGGATCATGAGGGCTTACAAGTATTGGTGCATCCCAATTAAAACGTTCGTACGGATCATCAGCAGAAGGTTGGGGTTGAATGTCCATAACTTCTCCAGTTGCCATATCCAGTCTTGAGAGTGTGCCTTGCTGTCGTTGTGCGTAGACAATGTTTGGATTGCCTGGTTCGGTAGCGGGTTGGTGGCCATCCCAGTTTAAAACAACCTTCCAATCAGAATTTTGAATACCTTGAATGTTGTCTGTTCGCGATGGACCTCCTTCAGTGCTGTTATCCTGAGTGCCTCCATACACATTATAGAAAGGTTCTGCATCATCTATGGCTATATCATAGAATTGTGTGATGGGCATATTTTCGATATATCTCCAGTTTTTGCATAGATCAAATGTTTCATAAATGCCACCATCAGAACCCAACAATAAATAATCAGGGTCACTCATTTTGAAGTTTATTGAGTGATTATCGCCATGCTTATTTTTTTCATTCATTCGTCTAAATGTCTTACCACCATCATCTGATATTTGCGCATTGTTATCCATTAAATATAACCTGTTGTAATTGTGAGGGCATGCATACAGTTCTTGGTAATAATGCGGACCAGTCCCACCTGTTATAGCATCTGATTGTTTTTCCCATGTCATTCCGCCGTCGACACTTTTATATAAGCCTCCTTTTCTTAAGTCTTCTTCTACTGCTGCATAGATCACATCTGGTTTTTGAGGAGACAGGCAGAGTCCTATCTTACCAAGATTACTCGTAGGAAGACCATTCTTAAGTGCTTGCCAAGATTCTCCACCATCTGTGCTTTTATGTAAACCGGATCCTGGACCGCCACCCATATATGCTGCTACTGTTCTATGTCTATCCCAGGTTGCGCAATAAAGAATATCTGGATTTCTAGGATCCATTATAATTTCTGTAGCTCCTGTCCATTGTGCATTTCCGAGTGTTTGCTTCCAGTTTTTCCCTCCATCTATAGATTTATAGATGCCTCGTTCGCCGCCGCTAGACCATAAAGGTCCTTGAGCAGCTACCCAAATTATATTTGAGTTCTCTGGATGAATTAAAATTTCGGCAACATGCTGCGATTGCTTTAGCCCCATGTTTTCCCATGTCATTCCTCCATCCGTACTCTTATATACACCGTCACCCCAACTGACATGACGACCTCCTACATTCTCTCCTGTGCCTAACCATATGGTGCTGCTATTATTTGGGTCAATGGTTATGCATCCTGTTGAGTAAACAGCTTGATCATCGAAAGTTGACTCCCATGTAACGCCCGCATTTACAGTTTTCCATACATTGCCCGAACCCACAGCAACATACCAAACGCTTTCGTCATTTGGGTCAATTGCAATATCTGCAATACGTCCAGACATAAAAGCGGGACCAATACTTCGAAATTCTAAGCCTGCAAGACGTTCTTCGTCTTTATTCACGGTTTGAGCTGTGAGAGGAATCTGTGCACAAAGTATTAAGAATAGGAGAGCGTAGAGGGAGTATTTCATAGTGTTTAATTCTATTTAGGGTTAATTTGTTCTAAATGATTTATTTCTTAACTTTTATAAAATCTTGGATTTCGTCTTTAATCATTGTGTTTAAGATGTTTATTTCTTTCGTCTTGATCATTTCATATGCTCGTAATTGCGCATCAATTTTTTTGCTTATTTCGTCGTAAACTGCGTGCATAGACTCTGTTGGTGGAGCATCGCTAATTTGCGCTAAAGAATTTAAATGAGCAAGTTTATTTGTCAGACGTATTGGAAAGTTTAATGGGTCCTGCCTACTTTTGTTTTGAGTCTGATAAAGGGCTTTCTCGATCACGCTTAGCGTGGAGTCAATTGCGTTTATTTTTTCAATGATAGCCGGACTATCATGCATTTTTTTGAAATCTGACATTTGTGTTTTAAGGTCACGCATTTCTATAATCGCTTCATGGGATTCAGTCACCTTGGAATTGACTGAACGCACAAATTCATATTGATCTGCTAATTCTCGATTGCTAAAACTTACACGCGGGTCCTTGAGTATTTTAAATTTTTGAGATTGCTTAACTCCATTCTTTACCAAATTTACCTGGTAGCTACCTGGTACAACTTTAGGCCCAGCCATTGAACCCCACCACATAACCATACCTTCAAACGACTTAGCATTTTCTTCACGCATATCCCAGTTATGGAGGTTAGCACCTTCTTCTAGTTCTATCTTCGCATTCTTTTCCTTTGCATGATTTGAAAAGCTGCGAAGAGTATCACCGGTTGTGCTCAAAAAAATTAATGCTATAGTATCCTTTTTAGAATCATAGCTAGTCAAGTAAAAATGCGTATTGACTCCCCCAGGATGATTCATTCCAGCACCTTTTACTTTCTTGTTTTGCCTACCACCCATTCTATAGGAATCGATTGGTGCAAATAGATGGTCTTTGTTTAAACTTCCCATCTGCGCTTCTTCCCTTATAGTTTTTAATTCGTCTATCATCCACAAACCTCTCCCTTGTGTGGCTGCAATTAGGTTGTCATTTTTAATGGTAAGATCTGTTACTGGGACAATCGGCAAGTTTCTTTGTAGGCTTTTCCACATGCGCCCATCATCATTGGAATAATACATACCTGTTTCTGTTCCTGCATAGAGCATGCCTTCTTTTTCTGGATCTACACGCACTGCACGCGTGAAGTGTTCTGCGTCAATTCCGGATGTGATTTTTGTCCAACTAGTACCGTAATTATTAGTCTTAAATATATAAGGTTTAAAGTCACCCGACTTGTACAATGTCCCTGCCACATAACAACTGCCAGCATTATGCGGATCGGGTTCAATGCAGTTTATCATTAACCATTTAGGGATACCTTTAGGTGTGACATTGTCCCAGTTTTCCCCTCCATCTCGTGTTAGATGAATGAGGCCATCATCAGAGCCTACCCAGATGACGCCTTCTTCTAACGGGGATTCCGCTGCTGCAAAAATGGTGCAGTAATACTCCACTCCTGTGTTGTCTTGTGTAATAGGCCCACCAGAGGACTTTAATTTTGTGGAATCATTTCTTGTCAAATCTGGACTGATGATTTCCCAACTCTGTCCCTCATCTGTACTCATGTGCAAATGATTAGACGCGACGTAGAGTTTCTTAGCATCATGCTTTGAAAAGAAAATAGGGAAGTTCCATTGAAATCTATATTTCATGCCTTCAGCGCCATATCCCATTGGGTTATCAGGCCACACATTAATAGCCCTAGTTTGTTTAGTGCTGTGATCCATACGCGTCAGAAACCCACCATAACTGCCACCATAAACGATATCATTGTTATTAGGATCCACGGCTATGTGAGCCGATTCACCTCCAGCAGATCGCTCCCAATCTTCACTCCCTATAGAAGAGCCATCTGTTCTGTGTGCGATGCGTATAGTGCTATTGTCTTGTTGTGCAGCATACACCCTATACGGGAAATGATTATCAGTTGTAACTCTATAAAATTGAGCAGTGGGTTGGTTGTGATAAGTAGTCCAGGTCTCTCCACCATCGTAACTTACTTGTGCTCCGCCATCATCACCTATAATCATGCGTTTCGAATTCCCAGGTGATATCCATAAATCATGATGATCTCCATGGGGTGCCCGAGCAGAAGAAAACGTTTTTCCTCCATCCTTAGATTTGTGGTAAGATACATTTACAACATAAACTACGTCTTTATCTTGTGTGTCTGCATACAATCTAGTATAGTACCAAGCGCGTTGTCGCAATGAGCGATCAGAATTTACCTTTTTCCACGTTTTACCGCCATCATCTGATCTGAATAAACCGCCATCATTATTTTCAATTAGTGCCCACACGCGATCAGGATTCGCTGGTGATATAGTCACTCCACTAATGCCCCACGTGCCCTCAGGTAAGCCTTTGTTTGTACTAATATTTGTCCATGTATCGCCAGAATCTGTACTTTTCCACAGCGCTGATCCTTCACCACCACTGGAAAGACTGTACGGGTTTCTTCGTATTGTCCATGTAGTTGCGTACAATATCCGCGGGTTTGTAGGGTCAAAGCTTAAATCAACTGCACCAGATGAGGCATTCGCAAACAAGACTTTTTTCCAAGAATTGCCCCCATCGACACTTTTATAAATACCGCGTTCATTGTCATCTGCAAATAGATTTCCCATAACTGCTGCAAAAACAATATTTGAATTCGTTGGATGGATCCGAATCCTAGAAATATGTCTAGATTTTTTTAAACCTTTACTTTCCCAAGTCTTTCCTGCATCCTCTGATTTCCAAACTCCGTAGCCGTAGGAAACATTTCCTCTGACAGTTTTTTCTCCGCCGCCTACATAGATAACATTGTTGTCAGATTTTGAAACTTCTATGGAGCCAATGGACCCACCAAAAAACCCATCCGAAATATTTCCCCAGGATCTACCACCATCTTCTGTTTTCCAAACTCCACCACCAGTTGCTCCAAAATAAAATAGATTAGGCTTGTTCTCTACGCCTGTCACAGCACAGGATCTGCCACCTCTGTAGGGGCCGAGTTCTCTCCATTCTACTTTTGATAAATTATCAGAATTCGTTCGTTGATCTTGGGAGTTGCTCGTAAGGAAATTACATAGGATAAGAAGGGTAGTGAGTAGTAGGTTTTTCATAGCTGTTGATTCTACTTTAAAATAATAAAGTAATCTGTAATGCAAAGGGAATTAATTGCTTTGAGTGGTATCAAATCATAGGCTAGAATCATGGCTAATTAGACAAATAATGCCTAGAGTGTAAAAGTTTTAACGTTGTTATTTTCAATTTAGCTTCTCAAAAAACCTGTAAAATGGCGCTTTTGCCAACATTTTCTTCATTTTATGTTATTATTTCAAAATATATACATATAACCATTATATTTAATGCTTAAACAATCAATTAACTAACTAACATCTAAATTATTATGGGTAAGTACATTGTTGAATTTATTGGAACATTTTTCTTAGTACTGACAATCGTTTGTACGGTAAATGGAGGGGTAGCATTAGCACCTCTAGCTATTGGTTCTATGCTAATGGTTATGGTTTACGCAGGGGGTCATATTTCTGGTTCGCATTACAATCCGGCCGTAACTCTTGCGGTCTTTATGCGCGGGAAATGTGCTGCTTCTGATGTCCCAGGATATCTTATTGCACAACTTGCTGGAGGAGCAATAGCTGCATTGATAGGGACAAAAGTTTTAGGCTTTACACCTGCGGAGGCAGCTACTGATATGGATATGACTAAAGGTATCGTAGCAGAAATGTTGGGTACGTTTGCTTTATGCTGGGTAGTGCTTCAAACGGCTACCGTAAAAGGAACTTCGGGCAATTCATTCTATGGGATTTCAATTGGTTTCACAGTTCTTGCTTGTGCATGGGCTCTTGGAAGTTTTTCAGGAGGAGCTTTTAATCCAGCTGTCGCATTGGGAGCACTCACTGGAGGTATGGCCACCGCTGCAAGTTTTGGAGGTATCGTTGTTGCAAACCTGATTGCAGGTGCGCTTGCAGCAGTTATGTTTAAAGTAGTTTATGATACGTCTGATGACTAATTCGGATTATGATAAAAAAAACCGCAACAGGTCATGTTGCGGTTTTTTTTTTTTTACGTTATTTTAAAAACTTGAGGGCTGCACTTGCTACAGGTACTGCCCCTCCATCTCCTCCTGATCTTGCGATAAGCGCTCCTACATCAAACACTGCATTTTCTGTAATTATCCGAATATTTACTGTGCCAAATGAAAATGTTCCATCGTTTATGAAGTCATCATCAAAATCAGCAATGAACAACTCTCCTACGATACCTAATCGATTAGAAAGCCTACCCATACCAGCAATTTGAAAGACTGGAAGATCTGCGAAGCCTACTTCAGACGCATATGGGATTCCCACACCCGCTGTAATATTATTATTCTTATCGCCAAAGGTTACATTGGTATACGCCGCTCCTCCAAAGCCAGTAGGATCTTGGATAGATAATCCAGCAAAGGTGCCTACTCCAAAATGCACTTTTTCACTTGGTGAGTGAAATGTTAATTTGGGATTTACAAAGAAGACAGGGACTCTGCCATTGAACAAACTAATCGTCTCGAACCCACCACCAATGCTGAAGTTATCAGAGACGCCATAAGAGAAGAAGTTAAGAAATATCATAATGTTTTGGTAATACGCTTCTCCTTTATTTAGACCTATAGCGGATTCACCAATGTAATATTTTGAATACAGATGATTTTCATAGTCGTAGATTTTAAGGGCGGAGTTCAAGTCGTATACTAAAACTTCCGCAGCCAGAGATCTGTCAACCGTGATTGTGCCAGTTCCTTCTACATCTAGCATAATTTGCTTAGTAGAAATACTTTCAATAGTACCCTTATACATCTTTCCGTTATGCATCTTGATGCGTACATATTCACCGGGCTTTGGGTCGGTGTTTCTTTGTGCAGTTACATTGCCTAAGTTGATGATAGTAAGTATTATTATCAGGCATAGTGATTTAATTATCTTGTTCATATTGATTTTTTTTGTTTTGAATCTCATGATTATATTTGAACACATGTTAATAACGTATAATTTTACAAATTGTGACAGGTTTAATTGTCGTTTATCTATCCTTGCGAATTCTGAATTCTATTTTAATTATCCAGGTAAATCAAATCTAATTTTGATTCAATCAGCGCGCAGAGCTCATTCGTAAACCGGGATTAGATAATTTCACTTTTAAGAAACATCTTATTAAAAATTAAGCAAATGTTGATTTAATTTAAATCTTGCTATTACACTTTTTATTATATGTAAACTCAACGCAGAGTTAGTTCACGGAGGATATGATCATTTGAATCATCTTATTCATATCAAAAGAACTCTCATCAGCAAGACCTGTACGCGCTATTACTAATTCCTCAGAAGGGATTATAAAGACCCTCTGTCCCTGAAAACCTGCAAAATAATACATGTCCGTGGGAACGTTGGGATACTTTTCTTGCTGGGTATTTAACCAAAAATGGGCGCCATAAACTCCATTTTCAGCATGCTCTGCGGGTGTAGTGCTATAATTTACCCAATCTTCAGGAAGGATGCGTTTCCCATTCCAAATGCCATCATCAAGATAGAGTTGTCCTAATTTGGCCCAGTCTCTTGTAGTCATGTGTGCATAAGAAGAAAGCACATAATTACCTGCCTCATCTGTTTCAAGAGTTGCAGATTGAATGCCTAATGGTTCAAACAATTCTTTGTAAGGAAATATCAAGTAATCTTGGTGACTTTCAAATTGACGACGTAGCCAAAAAGACAAAATGTTTGTAGTGCCCGATGAATAAATCCAATGCGTCCCAGGAGTTCGCTCGAGCATTTTTGAGTATGCATACTTAGGTGCATTTTCTTCTATATAAAACATACGCGTTGGATCTGCAATAGATGTATAGACTTCTTCCCATTCTAAGCCAGATTGCATCTGCAACAAATTGTGGATGCTGATAGTCTTACGTTCATCATGTTCCCATTCAGGAATATCGGTAAGGTCCGTTACATCAGCTTTACCTTGTTTCACTAATATGCCGACAAGTGCATTGCAGATAATTTTGCACATAGACCAACCAAGGATTGGAGTATCTCGATCAAATCCCTTTACATATCTTTCAGCAATCACCTTGCCCTTATGTAATACTACGAGCGTTCTTGTTTTTTTTATTAATTCTTCACCTTCGTCAAAGGAGTAAGTGATGGCATCTTGAAGTTCGTCGTTTATTACGAGTGAATCTTGATTAATTTTAGTTTTCGACTCATTCTTAGTTAGATTAAAGTGAACATTATAATCGTCATCTTCCTGAATTATAACACATCCTAGATTCTCTTTATAGACAGCTGTTTGTTTTTTTAAACCCAAGAAATGACTTGTGCAGTTTTTATTATTTGGGTCAATAGTGATACTCGTTTTAAAAGGAAGTATACTTAATTCGTGCTCCTGAACACTTTCTAAAGACCTACCTGAGAGGAATGTACACGAACAAGCCATCTTTGCAGCGTACCCATTAATAATAGGAAGACGTGGGTATAAGTAAAATGTAAACGCTATAACTGCTAAGACCATAAGTATGGCACATGCATAAAGTAGTTTTTTCATGATTGAATCTATTTAGCTGAGAATTGAAGAAACAAATTCTTTTGTGGCTAAATCTAAATTATTGTTTTTATCGATATGTCTGATGAATGCGCTACCAATAATAGCACCATTGGCTTGTGATGACGCTTTTTCAAAACTTGATTTATTATGAATTCCAAATCCTATAAGACTTGGTGTATCTGGAGCCAATATTTTTATTTTCTTAAAGTAATCGAGTTGAGAATCTTCAATGTCTCTTTTTGCACCAGTAATGCTAGAACTGGAAATAATATATAGAAATGCATTACTTAATAGGGCAGCTCTTTTTATTCGATCATCTGACGTGTGTGGTGTCACTAAGAAGCTTATACCAAGTTTTTTCGCCTCAAATTTAGTCTTTAACTGCGATTCGTATTCATGTAAAGGTAGATCAGGTATAATAAGTCCATCGATTCCAGCTTCTGAGGCATCAGATAAGAAAGCATCTAGACCATATTGTATTAACTGATTATAATAGCCCATAAGGATAAGAGGGATTTGGCTTCTTTCTCTTACTTCTTTCACTTGTTCAAATAAAAGAGATAGATGCATCCCATTTGCTAGTGCAACCTTGCTGCTAGCTTGAATCGTTTCGCCATCAGCGAGCGGGTCAGAGTAGGGCATTCCTATCTCAACTAGATCTACTCCTGCCTTATCTAATGCTGGTATAATTGTTAGCAACGAATCAATTGTAGGATGACCTGCTGTAAAGTATATATTTAAAACGGATTTATTTTTCTGTTCAAACAGTGTCGTTATTCTGTTCATCTTCGTTATTCTATTAAAAATTAAAATGAGACCGATATGTTGGCAGATCTTTATCGCCTCTACCTGATACATTTACTACCACCACACTATCTGTTTCTACATCCATGTTGTCTAATATAGAAAAAGCGTGGGCAGTTTCCAACGCTGGAATAATACCTTCAGTACGTGTTAACATGAGCGCTGCATCTAAGGCTTCCACGTCTGTAACCGGAAATACTTTAGCGCGCTTGCTATCTATAAGGTGGGCATGCATAGGCCCGATGCCCGGATAATCTAATCCTGCAGATATCGAGTAGGGCTCTACAATTTGTCCATCTTCGGTTTGCATAAGAAGCGTTCTAGCACCGTGAATGATACCTTCACTCCCTAGGATACTAGTTGCAGCAGAATGTCCAGAATCTATGCCTTTGCCAGCAGCTTCTGCAAGGTAAAACTGCACATCATCGTTGCCAAGAAAATGATAGAATGCGCCTGCTGCATTGC